>Ga0213869_10002305_pt1 | contig 13318 bp, 14 predicted proteins | sample PICome_10_FD_160083 | JGI IMG/M metagenome (GOLD analysis project Ga0213869, IMG submission 160083) | Coastal seawater microbial communities near Pivers Island, North Carolina, United States - PICO132 | ecosystem: Environmental > Aquatic > Marine > Coastal | place: USA: North Carolina...
ATCAATAAACGAGAGTTTGCAAATCCCCCGTGCCGTAGCCGCAACAAATATATCCCCAAATGGACTGTTGTAAACGCCGTAGTCGATGGTTAAACCGGCACCGCCGCTTTTAAATTCCCCGGGGGTGACCGCTTCGAGTTGCACGAAGTGATCATGCAGGCGTGAAGTGCCACTTAAACCAACTTTATCGGCCACTGCCAGCAGCGGTTGCGCCTCAGCGAGTAACTGCTTGGCGCGCTCAACCGTTAGAATTTGCAGATATTTTTTCGGTGTTACCCCGGCCCAGTGACTAAAAAGTCGTTGAAAGTGGAAGGGGCTAAGATTGAGCTGAGCAGCAATCGCCTCAAGGGAGGGCTGTTGGACGGCATTGGCATTAATAAACTCTATAGCCTCAGCGATACGTTGGTAGTTGGGGTTCATGGAAACAGTATTGCTGACTGCGGTTTATTTAGCGACCCGAATCTTGCGCCTTGTTGGCGGAAAGGGAATACAGCAGGGCGCCAACGGCAATCATCCCTATGCCAATCCAACCCTCAATAGGCCGTGAGATTAGCACATACACCAAAGTCCAGAGAGTCACACCCAGATAGATCAATGGGGCAAAGGGATAGGCAAAGGTTTTATAGGCGCCGGCAATATTTATCTTGCGCCAGCGCAGCACAAATACACCGAGCACCGAAAACAATGTATTTACCCCGAGCACAAAGCTGGAAAAGATCAGCACAGATTCAAAGGTAGCGCTAAGAATAAATATCAGTGCCAGCAGACCCTGAAAAATAATCGCCGTCATAGGTACGCCGTGTTTGTTATTGCGTGCCAGCGCGGCAAATAAATTAAAGTCCTCGCCGATCACCTGCAGCACTCGGGGGCCGGCCATAGTCATGGCGCTGACGGTTGAGATAAGCAGCAGAGCGAGCATAGCACCCATGGCGCGGCCGGCATTCTCGCCGAGGGCATGGTCGGCGACAATCACGCCGACTTCGATTTTTCCCTCGAGGATGGAGGTTGGCGCGGCACTTAAAAAGGTAAAGTTAAGCAGCAGGTAGAGCAGCATCACCAGGCTGGTGCCGACAAATAGAACTACCGGAAGGTTGCGCTGGGGATTATCCAGCTCGCTGGTCACATAGGTGGCGGCATTCCAGCCGGTGTAAGCATAGTTTACATAGATCAGTGACACCGCAAAGGCGCCGCTTAAAAGCAATTTTCCATCGCCAGCCTGCGGCATCAGGCTGATCGACTGCGGAGTATCTCCCCAGATAAATATCACCCCACAAAAGACCAGGATAAGAAGTATCTTTAAGCCGGTAAAGGCCTGCTGAACATTGCTGCTGGTCTGGCGTGAGAGGCAGTGCACAGCAGTTAATACAATGACCAGCGCCATGGCAGACCAGGTTGGCGGCAGGCTGGGAAAGACTGCTGAAAGGTAGGCACCAAAGGTCATAGCGGCCAGCGCCACCGGTGCGGCAAAGCCGACAGTGGCGGAGACCCAGCCGGAGATAAACCCGGCACAGGGGTGGTAGAGTCGCGAGAGAAAATTATATTCACCGCCGGAGCGCGGCAGGTTGGCGCCCAGTTCGGCATAGGTGAGTGCGCCGCAGAGGGCGGTTAGGCCGCCGACAAACCAGAGCATAATCAGTACAAAAGGCGATTGAATGCCCAGCAGCTGAAATCCAAGACTGGTAAAAACGCCGGTGCCAATCATATTGGCAACCACCACTGAGATACCGGTAGTTTTGGAAAAAGTTTGCATACTGGCTTCGCTGGAATTTTTTCAACACTGTACAGCAGTCGATAGTGCGGTGCAGTAAATACCCAGATTAGAAAAAATGGTTTAGACTCGGTCTAAATAAAAATAATAAAAAACATTTGAGGGATAAGGCGATGGATAAAGGCATACGAATTGTTGTGGTTCTGATGGGGCTGGTTGCGCTGCTGGGTGGTCTCGGATTTATATTTGCACCGACCCAGATGGAGGCGGATTTTTCCATTGTTGCCAGCCGTATTGATGGGCTGGGAACTATTCGCGGTGATCTCGGGGGAATGTTTTTGATGGCAGCCTGTTTTATCCTCTACGGCTCGCGTCCGGGTAAAAGCGTATGGCTGGTGGTGCCGGTGGTTTTATTGATCACGGTATTGTTGGGTCGCACTGTACATATCCTGATCGATGGTATTTCCCAGCCGGCAATTCGCTCTACATTAATTGAGATAGTTGCGCTGGTGTTTCTGAATTTTGCTCGCTGCAGGCTATCTGTTAGCGAAGCTGATGAGACAGAGGATTAGGTTGATGTCTCCTCGAAAAATAGTTTCCTTAGTACCCTTATCCGCACTCTTATTCGCTGTTATTTCTCTGGCAGTGAATGCAGCGGCCGAGTCAGTGGCTGAGAGTCGTCAAGTCTATTTTGGCGATACCCACGTTCATACCAACTACTCCTTTGATGCGTTCCTCAATAATAATCAGAGCATTGATCCAGATGCAGCCTATCGCTGGGCTAAAGGTCAGCCGGTTATTCACCCTTACAACAGAACTCGGGTGCAGATAAATACGCCACTGGATTTTCTGGTGGTTGCCGACCATGCAGAGATGCTCGGTGTTATGCGCGCGGTGCACGATGAGTCTATTGTTCTCGAGGATATTGGTTGGTTTGGCAATATCAAACGCTGGATTGGCATCAAGTTAATGCTGCGGGCGATCGATAATAATACCGGGCTGGAATTCTTTGGCCGCTTTTTGCCGATTCCGGCAATCGGTCAACATCACGCTGATCCGGTTGCCGATATGAGTAATAATATTGATAGTGTCGATTTTTTTGGTGATACCAGTGAGACATCCACAGCTGCCTGGCAGGATATTATCAATACCGCAGATCGGCACAACCAGCCCGGTGTTTTTACTGCCCTGATCGGTTGGGAGTGGTCTTCAATTCCCACCGGTGCCAACTTGCATCGTATTGTCATAACGCCGGATGGCGCCGACAAAGCCAGCCAGTTTTATCCCTACGGATCCAATATTAGTCAGTACCCAGAGGATCTCTGGCAGTGGTTGGACGCGACGGAGCAGCGCACCGGTGCTCGCTTTATGGCGATCCCCCATAACTCGAATATCTCCAAAGGCTATATGTTTGACGATACGACATTGCGTGGCCAGCCTATCAGTGCCGACTATGCCCGTCAGCGTATGCGTTGGGAGCCAATTGTCGAGGTTACCCAGATCAAAGGTGATAGTGAGACCCGCAGCGAGTTCTCACCGCAGGACGAATTTGCCGATTTTGAAAACTATGATCACTATATTCAGTTAGCCCAGGAAGGCCAGAAAGGGTTTACTGCCAGTCCGGCAGACTATATTCGCCCGGCTTTAAAGAAAGGCCTGGCCATCGAGCAGAAAGTTGGTGCTAACCCCTACCAGTTTGGCCTTATAGGTTCGACAGATTCCCACTCTGGTCTTGCCTCGCCGGAAGAAAATAATTTCTGGGGAAAAATGGCCACAGATTCGACCCCGGAAAGCAAAGTTCGCAATGGCAAAAGTCCGGTTACCAGCAATGGCTGGAATATGTCCGCCTCTGGCCTTGCGGCTGTCTGGGCGGAAGAAAATAGCCGCGATGCGATCTATGCCGCCCTAAAGCGCCGAGAGGTCTATGCCACCACCGGGCCGCGCATACGCGTGCAGCTGTTTGCCGGTTGGGATTTTCCGGCCGGTGCAGAGGCTGCCGACGACTTTGCCACCATAGGTTATCAATATGGCGTGCCTATGGGTTCCCACCTTGTTGCACAACAGCCGCTGTCAACAGCGCCAACATTTTTGGTGCGGGCAGTTAAGGACCCCCTCGATGCCAATCTGGATCGACTGCAAATGATTAAAGGCTGGGTCGATGGCCAGGGTCAGCAGCAGGAGCGAGTTTATAATATTGCCTGGTCTGGCGAGCGAGTTCCCGACAGCCGTGGACGGTTGCCGGCGGTTGGAAGTACAGTTGATTTAAAAACCGGACGCTATCGGAACAGCATTGGCCAGGCCGAGTTGGCAACAGTTTGGCGCGATCCGGATTTTGATGCCGAGCAGTCAGCTTTTTACTATGTTCGGGTTCTGCAGATTCCCACGCCGCGCAATGGCCTGCTCGATTCGCTTGCGCTGCAACTGGACAAGCCGCCCCGTGGGCCAAAAACCCTTCAGGAACGCGCCTATACATCGCCAATCTGGTATCAGCCCCGACCCTGATGCCAGTGTTTTGTGAAACTGTTTATGCCGGCCTTTTTGTGGAAAAGGCTTGCAGCGTAGGCTATACCTTTCTCCCTGTGACTACCTCTGTTGGCGATTTAAAGGCTTATGAAAAAAATATTTAAAGAACCGCTGTTTCAATTTCTGTTAATTGCCCTGCTGTTACTTGGCGGCGAGCGACTGATTAATGCTGATGACTATGCCGATCAGCAATACCATATAGTGGTCGACGATCAGGTATTGCTGCAGTTTATGCAGCTGCAGGCGAAAACCTTCAAGCCCGAAGAGGCTATGGCCGCGTTAAAAGCACTAAGCCCCGAGGATCGTCAGCGATTGGTGGATGACTATGCGCGCAATGAAGCTCTTTTCCGGGAAGCTATGGCCCTCAATCTGGATAAGAATGACCAGGTTATTCGCCGCCGGTTAATTCAAAAAATGGATTATCTGGCCCAGGGTTTTTACGATGATATTGAGCCGCTGACGGAAGAGGACTTGCGCGTCTATTATGAAGAGCATAAGCAGAGCTATAAAAAGCCAGCCTCTGCTACCTTTACCCATGTCTTTATCTCTAGCGAAAAACGCAGCGTTGAAGAAGCTAAAAATCTGGTGGTTGAATTACACAGCCAGCTTATTGCTGAACAGGTGCCTTTTGAAAATGCCCCGCGCTATGGCGAACGGTTTTTATATAACCGCAACTATGTGAATCGCGATGACGATGAGATTGGCAGTCACTTTGGCAATGGCTTTCAGCAACAGCTGTTTGATTACCAGGTTGCCGATCAATGGCAGGGGCCAGTGCAATCCAACTACGGCTGGCATCTTGTGTTGCTGGTCAAAAATACGCCCGCTTATATCCCTGAATTTACTGAAATAGCCTCGGCAGTTTTTGCCGATGCCCAGCGTCAACGCCAGCAAGAGATTAAGCGCAAGACTATTGATGGCCTGATTTCTAAATACAATGTCAGTGATCAGGGGCAGCAACAATAATGCGGCTGGTTGTGAACTTAATCGCCGGTTTTTTTGCTCTCCTGATGGCTGCGATTTTCGTCTCCCCTGCCCTTGCCGATGAGGCGCGTCCGGTCTATGTGGAAGTTGCCCAACAGACTGAAACTGAGTATCTGCTGAAGTGGAAAATCCCCCCGGTTATGCCTGCCGGGCAGGAGCCCGCGGTGGAGTTGCGCCACAATAGCTGTGGTTTGTCGGATGGCTCGATTTCTGGTCGCCCTGCGGGGCTGGTGGGGAAAAAGCGCTATAGCTGCAGCCAGCCCAATCCAGTATTTGCCATAGAGCTGATCTATCCGCGCAGCAACCCGGCACTCACCTCATTAATTGTCTACAAGCCTTTAGAGGGCGATCCGCTGCAGCTGTTTTCCGGGCCGGAAAAGACTCTGCTGGCGTTGCCGCTGGCTTCTTCAGCATCAGCAGTAGCCAAGCAGTACACAGTGGCTGGAATTGAACATATTTTAATTGGCACCGACCATCTTTTGTTTGTCCTCTGCCTAATGATGATTGCTGGAACTTTTAAGCGTCTGGTGTTGACGGTTACCGGTTTTACCCTTGCCCACTCGGTTACCCTGAGTCTTGCAACGCTGGATATATTTCGCCTGCCCACAGAACTGGTTGAGCTGTTAATTGCCCTGAGTATTTTATTGCTGGCGGTGGAAATCGTTAAGCATCGGCAGGGCGGTTCGGCAGAGAGTTTTACCTGGCGCTATCCGGTGAGCGTCTCTGCAGTCTTTGGTCTGCTGCATGGCTTTGGTTTTGCGGTGGTATTGCAGGAGTTGGGGCTGCCGGCGTCGATGAAGGTGCAGGCGCTGCTGTTCTTTAATATTGGTGTTGAGCTTGGGCAGTTGGCCTTTATTGCTGCTGTTTTGGTGTTGGTGTTTGTTGCTACCAGACTGGTGCCGCTTGTTGGCAGGCACCAGGTGAGGGTTGGTGATATAGCTGTCTATGCAATTGGAATCTGCAGTGCCTACTGGCTGCTCGAAAGAGCTGGTGCAGTTCTTTAAATACTTACTTCAGATTACCGAGATTTTTCGCCAACACTTTTAATGTAGGCTTAAACAGCTTTGGCGTGCAGGCAACGATATGCCCGCTATCAAGAAATTTCTCGCCGCCTTGAAAATCACTGACCATTCCGCCAGCTTCTCTTACCAGCAGTGCGCCAGCAGCAATATCCCATGGCTTTAAGTACATTTCCCAGAATGCATCCATACGACCAGCCGCTATATAGGCCAGGTCCAGTGATGCTGCACCCATACGTCTAATACCTGAGGAGTTGTCGGCAAATTCATGTAGACACTTCAGGTAGTCATTCATACGATCAAAAGAGGGCGAGCTAAAGGGAATGCCGGTGGCGTAGAGCGCACCAGCTTCACTGGCACGACCAGAGACGCGAATACGGCGGCCATTTAGTTTGGCGCCATCACCGCGGCTGGCAGTAAATTCATCCTGCTTAAACGGGTCGAGGATAATGGCATGCTCAATACGGCCTTTAATGCGGCAGGCAATAGAGATGGCGACATGGGGTATGCCGCGAATAAAATTGGTAGTTCCATCTAATGGATCGATAATCCACTCGACCTCGCTCTCAAGGTTTCCACTTATGCCGCTCTCTTCACAGAGAAAGCGATGATCGGGAAAGGCTTTCTGAATATGGTAGATAATCGTCTCTTCAGAGCGCTTGTCGACCTCGGTGACAAAGTCGTGACGACCTTTCTCATCAACTTTTACCAAATCGAGACTGTCTGCAGATTTTACAATCATTTCGCCAGCCAGACGGGCAGCGCGAAGGGCGATATTAACCATTGGTTGCATGTTGAATTTTCCAAGTGACTTAAAGAGCGCGCGCATTGTAACAGAACTACAGTGCCAGAGAAGAGGGATTCTGCTACACTCGCGCCCGTTTTTTAGTCCATGGATTTACTGGGTTATATAAGTCTTTAACTGGGTTATATGAAAGTCTTTAACTGGGCTATATGAAAGTCTTTAACTGGGCTGTGAATAAGTCTTTAACTGGGCTGCATATGAGTCTTTAAGAGGTGCTAAGTGTCAATATCTGAGCGGCAGGCAAATATCCGAATTGTACTGGTCAATACCACCCATCCGGGCAATATTGGCGGTGCTGCGCGGGCCATAAAAAATATGGGCCTGGCGGAGCTGTTCCTGGTTCAGCCCAAAGAGTACCCGGCCCCGCGAGCGGTCTGGCGGGCTGCAGGTGCCAGAGATGTACTGGCCAATGCGACCATTGTTGAATCTGTCGATGAGGCGATTGCCGACTGCGGTCTGGTGGTCGGAACTAGTGCTCGCGAGCGCAGAATTCCCTGGCCACTGCTCAATCCTCGGGAATGCGGTGAGAAAATCTATCTGGAAGCAGAGAAGCACAAGACGGCACTGCTGTTCGGTCGCGAAGATCGCGGCTTAACCAATGATGAGCTGCAAAAGTGCCACTACCATGTGCATATCCCCTCCAATCCTGAGTACAGCTCACTCAACTTGGCGACGGCGGTTCAGGTTCTCGCCTACGAAGTGCGAATGGCCAGCCTCGCCGATGAACAGGGTAATTTACCCTCGCTTACTGACTGGGATCAGCCGCCCGTCAGCGCCGGTGATCTGGAGTATTTCCATGAACATCTGGCCACCACTATGGCCGATCTGAAATTTTACGATCCCGAGAATCCCAAGCAGCTTTTAACCCGTATGCGCCGGTTGTTTAATCGCGTCAGAATGGATGAGATGGAGGTTTCCATCCTCCGTGGTCTATTGTCTTCGGTGCAGCGTACAATCAAAAAATAATCCGTGGAATAGTTGATAAAATTAATCAGGTATTTAATTGACTAAAATAGTCAGGTATTAGATAATTTCGGTCTGAACAAGGTAGGAATAAAGTATGCGACTGACAACCAAAGGACGTTATGCGGTTACAGCCATGCTGGATTTAACTATCCACGCTGACGACAAGCCGGTATCACTGTCCGAAATATCTGAAAGGCAATCGATTTCTCTCTCGTATCTTGAGCAACTGTTCTCGAGATTGCGACAGTCTGAATTGGTCTCCAGCGTGCGTGGGCCCGGTGGCGGCTATCGTTTGGGGCGATCCAGCGAAGATATTTATATCGCGCAGATTATTGAAGCAGTCAATGAATCTGTGGATACCACCAATTGCCAGGGAAAAGGTGATTGTCAGGGCGGCGAGATATGCCTGACCCATGCGCTCTGGGACGAGCTTACAGCAGAGATACACAACTTTTTAAACGGTATTTCGCTGGCCCATTTAATGGCCAGGCGCGATGTTAAAAACATTGCCCAGCGCCAAGTGGACCAGCTGTTAATTTTAAGTGAAAGCCCGCAGGCAGGTGCCTGCTAAAACTGGAGAAGTAAATGAGTCTTCCTATTTATCTCGACTACGCGGCGACAACCCCGGTTGATCCTGCAGTCGCAGAGAAAATGATGCAATACCTAACGCCAACTGGCCACTACGGCAATCCGGCGTCGCGCTCTCATACCTTTGGTTGGGAAGCTGAAGCGGCGGTTGAAGATGCCCGTGAACAGGTTGCCAATATGATTAATGCGGATCCCCGCGAAATCGTCTGGACCTCTGGTGCCACCGAAGCCAGCAACCTAGCGATTAAAGGCTGTGCGCACTTTAACCAGCGCAAAGGCAAGCATGTGGTTACATCGCGTATCGAGCACAAGGCGACTCTGGATACCTGTCGCCAGCTTGAGCGTGAAGGCTTTGAAGTTACCTATCTGGACCCAGATAAAAATGGCCTGATTCAGCCTCAGGCAGTTGCCGATGCTCTTCGTGAAGACACCACTGTTGTGTCGATTATGCATGTTAACAACGAGATCGGAACACGCAATGATATAGCTGCGATCGGCGCAATCTGTCGTGAAAATAAGGTTTTCTTTCATGTGGATGCCGCCCAGAGCGCTGGCAAGACGCCTATAGATGTCGAAGCGATGAAGGTCGATATGATGTCTTTCTCCGCGCACAAAATTTACGGCCCCAAAGGTATTGGTGCTCTCTATGTCCGTCGCAAGCCGCGCGTTCGTATTGAAGCGCAGATGCACGGTGGCGGTCATGAGCGCGGCATGCGTTCAGGTACATTGCCGACTCACCAGATTGCCGGTATGGGCGAAGCCTTCCGCATTGGTGGTGAAGTACTCGCAGAAGAGTCAGCGCGTATTGAAAAGCTGCGCACAAGACTTTGGGAAGGCGTATCAGATATGGAAGAGGTCTATTTAAATGGATCTCCAGATCAGCATGTACCAGGTATCGTGAATATCAGTTTCGCCTTTGTTGAAGGAGAGTCACTGATTATGGCGCTGCGCGATCTGGCGGTTTCTTCCGGTTCGGCCTGTACCTCGGCCAGCCTCGAGCCATCCTACGTGCTGCGTGCGTTGGGTCTCAATGACGAGATGGCACACAGTTCAATTCGCTTTAGTATCGGTCGCTATACCAGTGAACAGGATATCGACGATGCCATCGCAAAAGTACGCCATGCAGTGACCAAGCTGCGCGAACTGTCGCCACTCTGGGATATGTTCAAAGATGGTGTCGATTTAAGTCAGGTAGAGTGGGCGGCGCACTAAATCGCGTCCTGCTTAAGTTAAAGGAAGTTAAAACAAGTTAAAGCAACTTAAAAGTTATTAAATAGGAGTCATCAAAATGGCTTACAGCGAAAAAGTTATTGATCATTACGAAAATCCACGCAATGTTGGCAAGCTCGACGACAGTTCCAAGAATGTTGGCACCGGCATGGTTGGAGCACCGGCCTGTGGCGATGTTATGCGCCTACAGATTCAGGTGGATGCCAATGGTGTGATCGAAGATGCCAAGTTCAAAACCTACGGCTGTGGCTCGGCAATTGCGTCTAGCTCACTGCTGACTGAATGGGTTAAGGGCAAGCATATCGACGATGCTGCGGAAATTAAAAATACTGAAATTGCTGAAGAACTGGCCCTGCCGCCAGTGAAGATTCACTGCTCAGTACTGGCTGAAGATGCCATTAAAGCAGCAGTTCGCGATATCCGGGAAAAGCAGGAGAGCTGATTAACCATATGGCTATCACAATGACACCAGCTGCGGAGCAGCATGTAACCAAGCACCTTGAGCATCGCGCTAAAGGTGTTGGTATTCGTCTGGGTGTTCGCACCACTGGCTGTTCGGGACTCTCCTATGTTCTCGAGTTTGTCGACAGCGCAGAAGCTGAAGACGAAGTTTTTCAGTGCGGTGATATCAAGTTAATTATCGACCCTAAAAGTCTTGTCTACCTCGATGGCACGCAGCTCGACTATGTCAAAGAGGGGCTTAATGAAGGCTTTGAGTTTAAGAATCCCAATGTAAAAGATGAATGTGGTTGCGGCGAAAGCTTCCACGTTTAATGGCCGACCATCAATTACTGGCCATTAATTACCGACTATAAATGGTGCTGAGACATTGGATCTATCCACAAAGCTGTTAGAGACAAGCAATTACTACGAGATATTTTCCCTCCCGGCGGGTTGGCAGATAGACCGTCCGCTTCTCGACAGTCGCTACCGCCAACTGCAGCGTGAATTTCACCCGGATCGCTTCGCCACCAAGGGCGATGTTGAAAAACGTCTCGCTGTACAGACCACCTCGCTGATCAATCAGGCCTACGAAACCCTAAAGTCACCCCTTAAGCGCGCCCAGTATATGCTTGAGCTGGAAGATATAGATGCCGGCCAAGAGAGCCATATCACCAGTGATATGAGCTTTTTGATGAAGCAGATAGAGTTCCGTGAAAACCTCGAAGAGATTCGCGATAGCGCCGATCCACTGGCTGGACTGGAAACCATGCGCGACGATGTGATGGCTCAGTATCTGCAGCTGCAAGAGGATTTTCAGGCCCAGTACGCCAAGGCAAAGCACAGTGCCGCCAAATATAATGACGCCCTGGACACAGTGGCAAAAATGCAATTCTTCGCCAAGCTGTTAGACGAGATCGAACAGCGGGAAGAAGAGCTAGAGGACTTTTAAACCGTGGCATTACTGCAAATTTCAGAACCTGGACAATCACCGCAACCCCACCAGCGTAAGCACGCCGTGGGTATAGATCTGGGCACCACCAACTCATTAGTCGCCGCTGTGCGCAGTGGTACGCCAGAAACCCTTGCCGATGAGCAGGGCAGGCATCTGTTGCCCTCGGTGGTCCACTATATAAAAGAGGGTGTTAGCTGTATCGGTAATGAAGCCGCCGAGCACAATATCAGCGATCCTTTAAATACCCTTTCATCGGTCAAGCGTCTGATGGGCCGTGGTATCGCCGATGTAAAAACCTTTGGTGGCCAGTTGCCCTACAACTTTGCCGAAGATGATGGCGGTATGCCAAAAATTATTACCGCCAGCGGAGCGGTCAGCCCGATTCAGGTCTCCGCAGAAATTCTCCGCAAACTCGCCGGGCGCGCAGAAATTGCCCTCGGCGGTATGTTGGATGGTGCGGTCATTACCGTCCCCGCCTATTTTGATGATGCCCAGCGCCAGGCCACCAAAGATGCGGCAACCCTTGCCGGTATCAAAGTGTTGCGCCTGTTGAATGAACCCACAGCTGCGGCAATCGCCTATGGCCTCGATCAGGTCGAAGAGAGTGTTATTGCCGTCTACGATCTCGGTGGTGGTACCTTTGATATTTCAATTCTGCGGCTCTCCCGCGGGGTGTTTGAAGTGCTCGCAACCGGCGGTGATTCGGCCCTGGGCGGCGATGATTTTGACCGCGCGATTGCCGAGTGGATTCGCCAGCAGGTGGGTATGGATGAAAATCTCGAGCCGGTTGAGCAGCGCATACTTCTAGAGACCGCCAAGTCCGCCAAAGAAGAGCTTACCGATCAAGAGTCGGTAGCAATCGAAGTATTGGATTGGCAGGGGACTCTTAGTCGCGAAAAGCTTAATGAACTAATTGATAGCCTGATTGATAAAACCCTGCGCGCCTCGAAAAAGTCGCTGCGCGATGCCGGTCTAAGCACAGATCAGGTCGATGAAGTGATTCTGGTTGGCGGCTCAACCCGCGCACTGCGCGTGCGTGAAAAAGTCGAAACCCTATTCAATCGCCAGCCCCATTCAAAAATAGATCCGGATCGTGTGGTTGCCATGGGCGCCGCGCTGCAAGCGGAAGTATTGGTCGGCAATAAGTCCGGCGATGAGATGTTGCTGCTGGATGTAATTCCCCTGTCCTTGGGTATTGAAACCATGGGCGGCCTGATTGAAAAAATTATCCACCGCAATACCACCATCCCAGTATCCAAGGCTCAGGAATTTACCACCTTTAAAGATGGCCAGACGGCGATGGCCGTACATGTGTTGCAGGGCGAGCGCGAGCTGGCCACAGACTGCCGCTCACTGGCGCGCTTTGAACTGCGCGGTATTCCGCCAATGGTTGCCGGTGGAGCAAAGATTCGCGTCACCTATCAGGTGGATGCCGATGGCCTGTTAAGCGTCACTGCCAAGGAAACCATTAGCGGTGTTGAGTCGCGTATTGAGGTTAAACCCTCCTACGGTCTACAGGAAAATGAAATCACTGAAATGCTTCAGGACTCCTTTAGCCATGCCCGCGAAGATATGCAGGCACGCGCCCTGCGCGAGCAGCAGGTAGAGGCGGATCGCATGATCGAAGATCTGCAGGCGGCACTGGAAAAGGATGGCAGCAGTCTGCTCGATGCAGAGGAATTCCAATGCCTGGAAGTGGCGGTTGCAGAGTTGCGGGAGGTGCGCGCCAAGAGTACAGAGCACCGCGTACTGGCACGACAAATTGAATCGGTGGGTAAGGTCAGCGAAGAGTTTGCCGCCCGCCGAATGGATGCCAGCATTAAAAGTGCGCTGGCCGGACAAAGTATTGATGATGTGGAGACAAACCTATAATGGCACGCATAGTATTTTTACCCCATGAGGAAATTTGCCCGGAGGGCGCGGTGGTTGAGTCAAACCCCGGTGAGAGTGTCTGCCAGGCGGCTGTGCGCAACGGCATAGAAATTGAGCATGCCTGCGAGATGTCCTGTGCCTGCACCACCTGCCATGTGCATGTGCGTGAAGGTTTTGCCGAACTGCCCGAGGCCGATGATCTGGAAGAGGATTATCTGGATATGGCC
>Ga0213869_10002306_pt1 | contig 13309 bp, 10 predicted proteins | sample PICome_10_FD_160083 | JGI IMG/M metagenome (GOLD analysis project Ga0213869, IMG submission 160083) | Coastal seawater microbial communities near Pivers Island, North Carolina, United States - PICO132 | ecosystem: Environmental > Aquatic > Marine > Coastal | place: USA: North Carolina...
AAGAGCGGCGGGCGAACTAGTACCAATACCCACGTTACCGCTGGAGTCTATGACTAAATCATTAGCCTCTAAAGACTCATCATCATTTCTACGAGAAATATATAAAGTCTGGGCTGAATTATATATCCGTCTAAACTTATTGTCAGCAGGGCCATTGCTGTCTTTGAACTGCAAGTAGCCGTCGTTGTCTTCAATTTGAATGTTGCCTGCAACAGTTAATGCTTCACTAGGCGAACTAGTACCAATACCCACATTGCCTGCGCCAGTGATTGCAAAACTATCTCCGTAATAACCTTTAACTCTAAACGGCCCTGAAGTTGCCATGTTGCTTGTTTGTGCTGAGTTATCTATATCAAGTAGGTATGTATCGTTAGACCTAGAAGTCTCTGCGCCATTTAAAGTTAAACGTGTGGAAGACGCATCCCAGAAGAACTTAGCCGTTGTGCCCGTGTCCTCGTAGAAGCTAATGTCGCCGCCTTCAGCAACAGAAAGGCTTTTGCTATTATTGGTATATAAATCTATTCCTCGTGCGCCTGCCGTAGTTCCAGTAGCAAGTACTACATTATCTGAATCATCTAAATACAATACATTACGATTGCTTGAGCCTGAATCAGTAAACTGGATATTTCCATCAACAGTAAGCCCATCCATCGTGGCTGTGCCAGTAACGTCTATGCCTGTGGAGTCTAAGGTCATTCTTGCGCCAGCAGCAGCCCTGAACGTCATTGTGTCGTCAGAGTTAGTGTAAGCAATAGATCCTGCATCGGTGTCTGTATCACCCATACGCAACTCAGACTCACCAGTAGCGGATGAGATTATAAACGCTGCTGAGTAAGCGTTAGAAGTAGTACCAACAGTAAGCCCGTCCATCGTGGCTGTGCCAGTAACGTCTATACCTGTGGAGGTGGTGGCTAGTTTAGCGGCGTTGTCGTAATAAGCCGTTACTGCTCCATTAGCAACAAACGTAGCCATGATTTCATTATTTGCAGCATTATTAATACGAGTAGAGTCACTTTGAATGTCAATGAAAGAACCATTAGACTTAATATTTAGGCTACCAGTTCCTGCATCTTGGATATAACTATTAGACCCATCATGATAAATCTGTAAATCATCACTAGCACCAAACGTAGCCTTGTCATTGTCGCCCAATGCAATACCAGCGTTGGCTACTATCTCGCCATCAACTTGTAACCCATCTAAAATAGTGGTGCCTGCTAAATAATTACCAGTGAGCATGGTCATTAATCTAACTTGATTGTTGTAATACAGCTTAACATCAGTATTTTCAGTAAAGACTGCAATGTTTTCATCACCTGCTGCATTTTTAATTGAGAAGGCTGCGGAGTTAATACCAACAAACGTAGGACTGTCTGTAGTAGCAACACCTTGGTCAAGAGCTTTGACAGCAGTAATGTTAGTAAGCTCACTGTCCATCAAAGCGCCAGCGGCTGTTACGTTAGCTGTGTCTGTTACGTCTGCAAGGGCCTCAATGCCGTCTAGTTTCGTGCCGTCAGCAGCAACATCACGACCGTCTATAGTGCCGTCAGTAGTCAGGTTGCCAGAGATAACAGGAGTAGCTAGAGTCTTGTTGCTGAGAGTTTGTGTGTCGGTAAGAGTGGCTACAGTACTGTCAATTGCTAGTGTTACGCCGTTGCCGCTTGCAGTAGAATCAATACCCGTACCACCCAAAACACTCAAAGCTTCTGAATCTAAATCAATTGAGATGCTTGTTGTGCCATCAGTCAGGTCTAGGTCTTGTGCAGTGACTTGAGAGTCTACATAGGCTTTAATGCTTTGCTGAGTTGCAAGGGCTGTAGCACTGTTGCTAACCATGTCATCTTCGTCTAGAATAGAACTAACTGTAATGCTAGTACCAAGCGTTAAAGATGTTGTAGCTGTGATGCTATCAATGTACGCAGCTTTGAAACGTGCTGCATCTGTACCAAGGTCTACGTCACTGTCGGTCACAGGATACACTACGCCGTCTTCAATGCGTACTTGTTCAACGGCTGTGCCGCCTACTTCTACAAAGATGCTCCAGCGGTTGTTGGTGCTATCAACCACAATCTTGTTTTTAAAATCTTGGTCGCCAATGATTTCAATGTTGCCACCTTCACCAGACCCACCGTCATGTTGGTGTCCAGTTGTACCTGCCGCAGCATACGCAAAAGCATTTACCAGTTGGTTGTATTCATCATTGAACAGTGATGCTGTAATAGTGTCGCCGTCTGTGAGGCTACTTTGTCGTGTATAACTTGTTCCTGCCATCTGGGTTATCTCCTGCCTGCTGGGACGTAATTTATGTATATGCCGTTAATTGCGTATGGTGCGTTCTGGTCTGTACTACTAATTCTAAAGCTGCAAGAATGTCCACTGCCTTGTATAGCTTGTCGAAGCATTGGGTCATTACTTGCTCCAAAAATAGCTGTTCCAAACACTGAGACTCCAAAGATTGCAGGAAGCGGAACAGCATCTAAAACATAATCTGCTGGCTGCGGTATTGCGGTATCTTCGTAGTCGTAACGCACTCTGAGTATTGGTTGAACTTCGCCTTCAGGCGTGATAGAAATCTTTGCGTAATGTAAAGTCTTTCTAGTTCCGATGTCTCCAAAGTCATAGTTAGGTGTTGCGTATTGTGCTTCAATATTAAAAGCTATGCCGTTTTCATAAAACCTATTTCCTTCGTCATGGTTATAAACATAACCTGCAGCATCTCCGTGATATTCTTTTTCGACACCGTTAAAACCAAAACCTGACATAAAGCTTGTAGCTTGTATACCTTTTGTTTCTGCCCACTCAAAACCATTAGCAGCCAGTGTTCCTATAATTCCTTTAGAGACTTTTGAAGACTCTCCTTCTACAGTATAAAATAATCTGTACTGTGACTTGCTTCTTAATACTGAACTTGCTATTGTGTACGTATCAATTGACTTAGCAAGGTCTGAAGTAATAGACTGTATCTGTCGGCTTACTGATCCTAACTCAACGTCACCAATACGAGATGTACCAGCAACAGAACGAATACCATCAGGACTTAAAAATACTAAGTCGCCGCCGATTTCTTGTATGCTATGATTACTTAAACAACCTACATTTTGTGTAATAGGCACAATAGCGATAGAAGCAGGATCATTAATATTTATAAGCTTATGCAAGCTATTGCGACAAAAGATAATCAAGTCGTCTCGAAAGCTTTTAAGTCCAATTACTTGATCAGCTAATGCAATAGCTCCTGATCCTGTACCTGTAAAATCTTCAGGAACAAAATTCTTACTATAATAAATAGTGTCTTTAGCTGCATCAGCTCCAGCAACTACTAAGTGGTGATCATGTACAGCACATGTAGAAGGAGCATGTTGATTATCAACTACAATTTCTTCTGCAAAAAAAGTACGAGTAGTTAAACCTCCAGTACCTTCCATGTGAAAGTAAAAAGGTTTGTTTACTCCGTCACAAATAACAATCTGACCGTAAGTAGTATTGCCTTCATACAGCGCAAAAGTAGATTGTTTTTGATTTGTTCGTGCTACTAAAGGCTCTGCAATAAATTCTGAATACGAATCCCCATTAACGGCTACTGAAGCTCTATTAATTTGGAGCCAGCTATTTCCATCGACACTAAAGAAAATACCATCGCCTGAACATACTATAAGGCCATCTGCGTAAACTTCAAGGCCTAAAATTTTATTATTTCCATTTGGCTTTGTACTGCCAAAAGCTGTATAGCCATTTACACGGCGATACCCGCCATCAGGATCGACTTCAAAGTTTACAAGCTTTGTAGCTAATCCGGGCTGGGCAAGCATCTCAAGCTGATTAAGGTTAGTATTTAAACCTCCTTTGCATGAGATACCAAAAGGTTGGGAAGCTGCCATATTATACGAATCTCATTCTGTCGTCTTTAATGTAAGTTGGCGAAGGCTCAATAAGATTTGAACGCATACTGCGTAAACCTTTTTTATAATCATCAAGCGCAAATGCAGCGGCTTGTGGGTTGTCTTTGAACTGCCAAATATAATATCGTGCTTTAGCTAAAAGAACTGAACTGTACATCTCAGGAAACACTAAAGTGTCTGAGTATGCAGTTAGTTTTGTAGGAAGGGCCCACGCATAAAACCACACGCGGTATGCCTTATCAGGGATAGGGCTTAGTCCAAACTTGCGACTGTCGGGACTTCTAATAACTCTGTTGGGCTGACCGTACTGTTGAGTATCAGCATCATCTAAATTTTCGGAGACTCGTCTAAAGTCTTTCCATTCTTCGGTAGTCATAAAACGCAAGTTGCTTCCCATGAAAGGAGCTGTCTCGCCTTCGACACCTACTGTTGTAATATAAAAATTATCCCAGTCAATAGATCCATAGTCAGTTGTAACGCTATCGCTTGTAGGCTTCAGCTCATAAAAGCGTGTACCAGCTACTGTTTCAACATAAGTATTGCCGTACATTGGATCTACATCACCGCTTCCGGCAACAGATAAAAAAGGCCATTGCGGCTCTTCAGTTATAATATCGAAGTATGCACGATTGATAGAATCTTTTACATGTTGCTGAACTCCTACCGAAGTTGCAAAGGAACCAGCTGTTAGAGAAACTTCATTCAGTTCGCGTAAAAGCTCGTTGGTTAAATCTAAGTAGGATGTTGACATGTTTATTTAGCCTGTGTAGTTTTTGAAGTTGTTGTTTCTTTCTTTTTAAAGATAGCATCCCAATTATCATCAAACTTCTTTTTATTTTCTGGCTTGTAAAAACTTCCGGTGTCACCAAATATTCTGTTGTTTTGATTGTTTCTTAACTTAACTCTGTTTGAAGCATTTCCTATCTGAGGCATCCTTTATTCTCCCTTTAAAAAACAGAGGGGCTTTTACACCCCTCGTTTTCTTGACTAGTGCTTAGTCAATTTCGTAGAACGCTGATACGAGTGCATCAGGACGCAATACTTTAGCACCATAGACGTGCAAACCGCGACAAATGTCACCAAAGCTATCTTGGTCACGAAGGACTTCAGTGCTGGTGATAGTCTGTGCAGTTGCAGTAGAGCTAATGTGACCCGCGAGGATCTGACCAGCAGCTGCGCTAGTGCCGGGGACGTTGTTAGACTTATACATGTCAAAGCCACGCAGCTTGCCTGAAGATACCAGACCGTTGCGAATAGAACCTTGACCAGCATTAAAGTCTACAGACATCAGCTTAGAGCTAGACTGAGAGAGTTGCTCGTAGAAGCTAGGTGGAGCTAGGAACCAACGGCCTTCTTCTGGGATGTTCTGCTCGTCAAGAAGACGGGCCATGTGAGCCATCACATCAAGAGGATCGTTAGCACCAGTGATGTCGATAGCGCCAGCGCCATCAAATACACCAGCACCAAGGTTAGTAGCACTGTCCGTACCCAGAACGTGGTTAGGGGCAGCAGCAGAAACACCAGCAAACATTTTAGCAATTACACCAGCATCAAAAGCATCACGCAGAGCGTAAGCAGCAGATGAAGATGCAACTTCTTTAAAGTTTACGTGAGACATTGCAGTTTCAATATCGTCAACTTTGAATTTAAATGCGTTAGCCACATCTACAATCAAAGTAGTTTCTACGTCAGTCAGTTTAGTTTGAGCTACGTCCGCACCACGCTCATACTGATAGACAGTAATTTCTGGCTCTTTGATGATCTTTACAGAATCGCCATAGGCAGAGATTTCACCGGCATAGTCAGTGTTAGTAATAGCTTCAGCTACAGAAGACTTTCGAAAGAAGTTAAGAACCTTCTTAGAAAAGATTGAGGGAAGGAAAAACTGGTTAGTTTGACCTGCGCCGTCACTAGCGAAGTTACCGTTGGTGGTGGTTGCTTGTTCAAATGTTGCGTCACTTACGTTATAAGCCATGTTATGTTACTCCAAAAAAGACAATTAATTAAGGTACTACCCTGCCTTCCATTATGGCCTGATCAATTTCACTTTCAAATTTATCGAACTGAACCATAGACAGTTTAGCAATTTCCCGTTGTGACCAGATCTTCGGTTCTTTAGTGTCTACATTTGTTGTTTTAGTAGATACCATGTCAGCCGCTGATCGGGCAGATTGTGATTTTCCTGTCTTCTGTTTAGCTTTTGTAGTTAAACCATTTTCCATCTTATAAAGATCAATAGCTTTGATTGCCAGTGGAACATTATTAGGGTTATTATAGATCCAATCCTGAATTTGTTCAGGTTGTTCTTTAGCCCACGCATGAAACTTTTCGTCTCCACGAATGTCCTCAAAATCAGGATGCCGTGAACGCAATGTAGCTTCTGCTTCTTTACGACCAATTGCAGCTTCTCTTTCTTCGATGATTGCCATCTTAGTTTTAAGAGCTTCAAGTTGCTCAGCGCTTTTTAAATGCGCTACAGTTTCTACAGTATCATACAGATCTGGGTATTGAGTCCTAAAAGTTTGGAGATCTTCTTCGCTTTTTGGCGGCGTGTACGGAGCTTGTTGCTCTTGACCAGCTGCTTTGAGTTCGAGTTCTCGTTGCTTAAATTCGGCAATACGGTGATCATAGTGCTTCTTTAAATCATCATATCTCTTTTTATAATTAGAACTTCCTTTTTCAGAAGTCTCTTCTTTAGGTGCCGGGCTACGGGTGGCCTTTGGTTGAGATTCTTCTTCATAGTACATTCCATCTGCGCTTCCCTTACTTGGTGCGTCTGGCGTATGCCAAGACTTTTTAGAGTTGTACGGATTGGCTTGTGGTTCATTTACATCATCATTAACATCTAACATTCTATCACTCTCCTTTAGGGGCTTGTCAGTCTTTCAAGGTGGCTGTACTGTTCGCGTTTACAATACAGGGTCTCGATACTCCAAGGTGGCCTCTGGATTTTTATTATGATAAGGGGCTCAAAAGTTTTGAGGTAGCCTTATCGTTATCTTACACTTGGCATTTGATTAGCAGAAATCATTTGTTTTTTAATTTCTTCTTCCTCTCCGGTTTCTGAATACATACCACCTTTATTATCTGTGGGTGCATCATCTACCATGCCGCCAAATGCTTTCTTCATTAAACCGCCGTCATAGGCTTTCTCAGCTTCGTCCATCATAGTTTGTAGCTGATCAGCGCCTAACTGATCGGTGGCCTTCTTGGTGAAAACAAATTCACCATCCGATAACCTTGCGGGAATCGAATCTGATGTTCCAGTTCCGGGGCCTTCAACTTCCCCAGAACCAGAAAATTCTGTTGCAATAGATACGACTTTATCAAAAATGTCGCTTAAGCGCTCATCTGTGTCTAGCAGTTCCATGAGATATTCTTGGTCTTCTACTGGAAGAGCTTCATTTAATACATACTGAAGATGCTCTTGTTCCATTTCATCATCTGGAAGTTGTGAAGCTTTTACTTCTTCCATATCTTCTTCTGGAATATTGCTATAAGTATCAACAGGAACGTCATCTTCCATTTCCATCTCAGGCGGTACAAGCATAGAACCACCTTCAGCGTACTTAACTTTCATAGGATCGTTTTTCATTGTGCCGCCTTTCATTTTTGCAGCACGCGGAGTGAGTTTTTCTAAACGATCTAAGGCAGGGCCGTACATATCAACATCTTCTTCAGACACATTCGCTTTAAATTCTTTAAGATCTTGGGGCTTAAGCTTTTGCAAATAGCTATATACATCTTCAGCGCCATGAAACAAGCTTAAGTTTTCGGCAGCTTCTTTACCAGACATGCCCCCAGCAGCTTCTGCTTGTTGCTCATACATTCCCATACTGTAGTCGTCACCCATTACATCAGCTTGAGACTTAGCTGGAAGAGCTTTCATTAAGCTTTTATAGTCTTTATCGCTTAATTCTTCTAAGTACTGTGGGTTCTCAGCAAGTTTTTCATTTAAGGCTTCTTGAACTCGTTCAGCATCTATCTGACCCTTTTTAGCTTTAGAGACTTTTTTTCCTGCTGTTTTTTCTGCTACGTCATCTAGTTTGCCTAAAAGACTTAAGATTATTCCTGCTTTACCTGCCATTATTCTGCCCTCTTTCTTGCTTCAATTATTTGATCTCTAAGCTGTAGGAGTCCTGCCAGAGAACTCACTCTCCCCTGCTTGCGGTACAGCTCCAGTTCCGATGTTGCCACCGCCAGTCCCTGTAGCTCCAAGTTCTTGAGGTTGAGAAGGTGCTGCTTCAGCGCCTCCCATAGCTCCGGGTTGTTGATTAGCGGGGACAGCCTCGCTGCCATTTGCTTGTCCAGCATTTTGTGCTCCTATAATTTTAGCCATGATCGCTGCTTCTTCAGGATCATTAAGAATTTCGTCAGGGTCAAGATCCAAGCTATATGCAAGCTCGCTAATAATCTTAGAAATCTTAACAAACGGAGCAATGGTTGGGTTCTGAGCTGTCTGTAAAAACATTGTTAAACGTTGGCTGCGGACTTCTTTTTGCATTAAGCTGTTTGTGCCTAAAGCTTTAACTTCTAAATCACCTTTGATATTTAACTCGCCTTCAAAAAACTGCATGTTCCATTGAAAGAAGTATTCGCCAAGAGGCTTCAACAAAAAATCATCAACATTCTTAACTACTGTTTTCATATTTAAAGACGCAGCACCTAGCAACATAGACATACCAGAGGCTGTACGAGTCATGCTCTGTACGCCTGTCTGTCCGTGAGAATAACTAGGAATGCCTGTTTCTTCGTCTGCAAGCTGTCTAAATTTATCAAACATCATTAAGTTTTCTTGAGAAGTATTAGGAAACTTTAAACCATGAATTGCTTGACCCTGCATACCGGCTTGTCGTCTAAAGACTTTACCCGGATAGATTTCCATTGATTGTCCACCAACCAACGCAGACTCATCTACATCAAATACTAAAGAGCCGCTTAACGCTAAGTTGTCAATTGCCATGCGTGCGTGGCCGTTCATTATTTGTTGCGAGTCATCCATATTCTCAGCAACGCCAATACCAAAAAAGCTATAAGGATTTCGCTCATATGGAAAAGCGTTGTAGGGGATTCTGTAAGGAGTAAATGGATTGATAACGCCCCTGAGAAGCTTGCCGTTACAAATCCAAGCATTGACTTGAACTTCATCTAAAGTGTCTACTCCTTCTGGTAACTGCATGCCTACTTCTTTAGCATAGTCTGCATCCATTATTCCCCAGTATTCTATAACGCTATACTGATCAGAGCCGTACTCTTCAGTTCGTGCATCGTCTTTCAGTTCAAACTCATAATCTTTTTCTACGTAGTTTGGGCCTAAATCAAGACATTCACGAATTTTATCTTTATCAAAATAAGGAAGCTTTCCTAGTCCTCGAATCTGCGAACGATTCATTTTGTGGCGATGAAAAATATACTCGCATTCTTGAATAGTAGTAGCATTAGGATCTGGAAAGAAATCCCAAATGCTTACAAACTCAATGCGCGGAACACGAACAGACAAAGGTTTATATGTTCTTTCATTTGTTTCTTCGTCTGTTTCCCAGCGGTTTAAAGTCTTGTTGAAATTAAACGGGCCTTTGACAATTCCAGTTCCAAAGAGTGCTGCTTCAAATAAAGCGTTACGTAGCTCTCCGCCGCCATTAGATTCTTCAAGTTGATCGTGAATAAGCTTTTGCATTTCACGCGCTGCTGTTTTTGCAGGAGACAACTCAGGAATAGTAGGATCTGATGAAGGGCCTTCAACAAACTCTAAGTTTGCTTCTTTAATAGCTTCTTCAAGAAAGTTTTCACCTTTAGCAAAAGTAGCACCGGCCTTAAGAGTTTTACCGTCTCCAACATAACCAACATCAAAAGGGTCAGCTGGTTTTTCTTTTTGTTCTGGGGCTACTTCTTGTGTGCTTGTTTCTAAACCCGGAGCAGCTGTATTCAAATGGCTATACTTAGCAACACCTTCCGTCACTTTAGTTTCTGTTACGCCAATTGGAAAATCACCTGTGCCAAACAACACATCTACTAGCTGGCCATAAGCTGCAAGTACTTTTGTTTTTGTTACTTTTACAAAGACTTTAGATTTTTCTGATTCACGGAACTTGACATTCTTTGGATATACACCACGGAAGTTATGGTAAGCTTGAAGCCAACGTCTTTCGTCATATTCTCTAGAGCGTTCAGCGCTTGCAAACCGTTCTTCAACTAAACCCACAAAACGATTACGAACGTCTTCTTCTAAATTAAGCTGCATTCCGTCTTCGTTTTCAACAGGAGCAAAGTACAGATAATCAGAATTGTCGAGTAAACTATTTTCGTTGTCTGCCATTTAATACTGTATCCTTTAATAACCGAAAACAGAATCTACGGGAGCGTAGACTGTTTCGCGTTGTAGTTGTCTCATTCGACTCAGCGTATCTATAATACGAGGTCTTGACATTATCAGATAACGTAGAGCATCATATGCGTGATCGGGTGCATGTGTGTTAACGTCTTCTGGATTGGATTTATCCAGAGGAATACTTTGAAGTTCGCGTATCAGGTTCGGGCATGTATTAAAAATCTGTAATCGGGGCCTACCGCTTTGCTGCAACTTCAAGTATTCGTGGATTTGAATCTTACCCTGTATTCGGTTCTTGTCTGCTCTTCTTAGCTTGTGTCCAGCTCTTTGAAGAGTTTCACCGACTGTTGGGCCTATAGTTCCTGTACGTGACCAGCACGCAGTATCAAGAACTCCGGGAACTGACATAGGATCTTCTAACTCCATGTTGGTTAACATCGCTGCTAAGTCAACACCTGTCAATCCTTTTTTGTACAGCTCCCTATAAATAATTAGTGTTCCGTCACTTGGATCTACTGTTCCCCAAACGCAAGCGCTTTCTGAAGCATATCCGTAGTCAATCCCTTTTATCTTTTCCCAGTGAAGCGGAATGTCAAATGGTGTGATGACATGATCTATTGGGTTGAACTCTGTAAAGGCTGCGCCCTCTGCAACATCCCAGTTGCCGTCTAATAGCTGTTGTCGCTGTGTAGGCGGCAAAGCTTTTAGCATCATTTCGTATCGGCCATCTGTAGCCAAGTACGGGTTATCTTGTAGCCTAGCCGGTATAAACTTTCTGGTCAGGCCGTCAGTACCCTTAAAAGGCTCATAGGAAGGCGCAGGATCGATGTAACGCTTCTTTACCCATGTAGCCCCTGCTCCACCCGGATTCGCCGTACAGCGCATGTACGTCTGTATTTCAGGGTCTGTAGTACGTAGTCTTGAAGCCAAGTAGTTCCAAGCAAACTCTGTGGGCAAGTGAGTAATCTCATCAAACCCTATCCAGCTATATGCTTGTCCTTGATAACGGTATACGTCTGCGTCTCTTTCCAAGAAGCCGAACTCAATCTTTGCACCACTTGGGAAGTTCCAAAGCTTTTCTACTTCTTTGTACTTACAGCCCGGAAAGGCTTTTGGGTACAGCTCGCGACTCTTATCAATCAGTTCGCGCAATTCAGGCATAGAGCGTCTAATGATTAACCCTCTATGGGCTGCGCGGTGTGCATATCGTAGCGGGTCTACTAGCATGGCGTAGGACTTACCACCTCCCGCTGCACCACCGTACAACACGTCAGTCTCGCTTGAAGCAAGGAAGTCTTCTTGTGGGCCTTCATTGGCTTTAAAGATGATTTCTTCTTGCGCTTCTTGCGATAAACCCTTTGGCAGGTTCTCAAGCTCTGGAGCTTCTAGAACATTTCCTTCCGTAGACGAAGCAGTTGCATTTAGTTTGTTAAGCGTTTTGTTTGTTGTTTTTATACTTTGCTTATAACTTTCTACTTTTGCTTGCGCTGCCTTTAACTTCTTTTGTTTTTCGCGGACAACTTTCTTTGCGTCCATCTTTGCCTTAGTCTCAGAATGGTAATTATAACCACGGCTTTTAGATCCTTTTGCTCTGCCTGATTTCTTACGCGGGGTGCCGTCTGCTTTGAGTATAAACTCTCCGGCATCATCCTTGACATAATTATCAGGGTTTAGTTCCCAGTCTTTCATGTGCGTTTAGCAACTATTTTCTTTAAGCCCATGTGTGAGAGCGACCTGCCTGTAGAGTGTTCTAGCCACATAGCACCTTCGCGCAAAGACAATACTTTATCCTTTATCATCGGCAAGACTTTATCTAGAGCTTCTAGTTCTTCTGGTACTGGGGCTAACAACTCTGTGTTGTTCTCGTCCAGCTTATAACCAAATGGAATAGTACTACTAGATCTCCTCATAGTTTCCTTCTATGACTGTTTCTTGTTTTGCGGGCAGTATGAATAAACCACCACCCCCATTAACAGTAACATCAAGTCTATCGGTCTTGCCTAGCCCTACGCGGTCTAGAATGGTCTGTGCTGCTTGTATACGCATATTGGCTTGCGGTATAGGCTCAGCACTATCCATAATGTGTACTAGCTTTAGAGCGGCTTTAGGCGCGCTCTGTGCCAGTATGTTCGTAGCAAGATCAAGTATTTCTGTTTTTAAAGCTTTAACAACTGCTGGATAGCTTGTTGCGCTATAGCCTGCTAGTTCTGCTGCGTGCTTAGCGTCTCCACCACATTCAAGTAAATGTTGAAGGAAGGACTCTTGTTTAGTTGTTAGAGCTTTAGAACTCATTGAATCTGCTTCTTTGATTATATTACTACAGTATATACTCAGAATGAGCAGTTGTCAAGTAGTTTATGCAATAAAGTTATAAAAGAATATACGAAAGTGCTTGACAAAACTCCATTCTAGTCCTATAATGAATATTAAGCCCACCGGGGTTATATAGTCATTCTAGCCCCTCTCTTCTTGTTCATCTCCATCCGCCCCCTTTTTAGTTCTTTGAAGTCTTTAAAGCTGCGGCGCTATCTGGTATACAACCAATCCCTTCTCAAAATGTATAAGATTGTATATATATACCGGGTACCCCCCCTGGCCACCTGCCCACCCCATGACACGAAAGACTTTAAAGTCTTCAGAGCCTCCAAAACCTAACTCTTCCTCGCGTAAAAGACTTTTAAAGTCTTCAAAGTCTTCAAGGCCAGCTATCTAGTTTACTAACTAGGGAGACTTTGAAGATGTCTTAGAATCTATAGATTCTTCAAAGGATCTTCCAAGTCTTTCAAGCACTTAGCAGATTTTATAATCTTTAGATTATACCCCCTCTTAGTTTTATCACACGCAGTGAAACTATCACCGCACATATACTTCCGCACAGTAATACCATTACTCCGCCTACGAAGACTGTTGATTTGTACAGCACTGTATAAACCACTGGATAGAGGTGTTTCTTGCTTTTTTCGTGCCTGTTAACACGTGCATAATGCGCTCATGATTAATTGCGCGCTAAAAGACGTTGACATCGTTTGGGGCATTCTGTAGCTTGGAAAACGTCAAAACGACAGCAGCCACTTTCGGCTCA
>Ga0213869_10002314_pt1 | contig 13278 bp, 12 predicted proteins | sample PICome_10_FD_160083 | JGI IMG/M metagenome (GOLD analysis project Ga0213869, IMG submission 160083) | Coastal seawater microbial communities near Pivers Island, North Carolina, United States - PICO132 | ecosystem: Environmental > Aquatic > Marine > Coastal | place: USA: North Carolina...
AGGCGACGAAGAGCGCGCCAGAGTATCGCGGTGAGGTGGACGTGATCAAAGAGCTAGCCGGTGAGATGAGCACGCTACATAAAGCGCGCGTGAGCTCTCTCATGGATGAGCTTGACACGATCCTAGTGGGTGATCTTGAGAAGGGATATAAGCCCCCCGCTAGCGTCGCGCGCGAGGCGGCGCGAGGCTTAGAGCTGAGACGAGAGCATGGGAGAGGGGGCCTGAGCACAAAACAGGCGAGCGAACACGGGATAGGCTCAGGAGTACAGCGCGCGGTGAATCTTAAGAACCGCGATGAGCTGACTCTTAAGACTGTGAAACGTATGAAGAGTTTCTTTAACAGACACCGCACCTACAAAGAGCGCGGGTACCACCGAGACCGCACGAGCGCGAGCTATATCTCATGGTTATTATGGGGTGGTGACGCGGGTGATAAATGGGCTCAGAAGACCGTAAAGGAGAGTGACAAATGACTTGGAATCTAGCGCAGACCATGAGCATGATCAAGGCAGCCGGCCACAAGTACACCCATCGAAAGCTAGTGGGTAAAGATCCCAAGACAGGGCGCAAGCGCTACCGCTATTACTATGCAGAGCATCATGGGGGCGGGATCACAGGCGCAGCTTTTGAAGCAGGCGCAGCCTTTAAGCTCACATTCAAAGGCAGACGTGGACACTTTCATGTACAGCGCGTTGAGGGCGATAAGGTCTTTGTAAAGCACGACGGGCGACCCGGCTCTAAAGAAGTCGAGATGTCACAGGATGAGCTCAGAGCGCTCTTAAAGCGCCAGCACTCAAAGGCCGAGACCAAGAGCCGAGAGAAGGCACAAGCCAACAGACGCAAGAAGAAGAAGAGCCCTAAGAAGAGCGCTAAGAAGAGCGCTAAGAAGAAGACACCGCGAGAGGAGCCTCTAAAAGAGAGGCTAGATCCTATAGAGATGAAGAAGATGAGAGGGAATCTATCGTTTCTCAGAGGACAGTTAGAGGCGATGGATATCAACGAGAAAGGACAAGTCAAAGACCCTTGGGCAAGGGACAGAGCAGACCCTATGTATTATCAGGAGCCTACACCTAAACAGAAACAGACAATAGACGATTACAAACGGACTATAGACGAAATCGAAAGAAGAACACAGCCCCAAGGGTATGAGAAACCGTCGGGATTAGAGGCTTTCAAGGTTGCTCTCATACCTTATGTGAAAGGACTAAAAGACATCACCACAGGTAGAGGCCCCCGAGGAAACCCTGTCGTTACGCTTGTTGTAGGAGGCGGAGACCGAGAGGCCTTTGTTGCACGATTAAAGGAGACCTATCTAGGGGACGGAAATCGCACATACACGATTTCGGGGCCGAACAACGCCGATTTCAACGTATATCTCAGAGACGGAGAAGAGGCACTCGAAAACATTTATCTCAATCTCCTGAACCATCAAACCACCGTCAGTGAGACCGAAGAAAGACCGAGGGAAAAAGCAGCTAAGAAAGCAGCTAAGAAGAAGGCAACTAAGAAGAGCACTAAGAAGAAGACACCGCGAGAGGAAATGGTAGAGACAGCACCGCCCGAAGCACAGCCCACCGAGCCAGAGCCCACAACACCCCCAACCCCCCAACGATCCCAGACCGCGCAAGCGTTCAGTGGTATGGTAGACGCGATCAAGAGCGGCGATAAGGGCGCAAGCGCACAGGCGGCTCAGAGCGCTTTTAAGGCCGAGCTCAACAAGGTGATAGATAAGGCTGAATCGGGAGCACTGACAGCCACAGAGCGCGCTGAGCTGTTACCTATCGCTGAGCAACTAGTAGCGGCCACATCAGGCAGAGCGCGCGGGCTCATGACCGCCGTTAGAGATCAAATTAAGGGATCAAGCACATGAACTACTCACCAACACTAGCGCTCACACTTCTCAAGGCCGCAGGGCACAAATACACGCACCGAAAAATGGTAGGGCGCGACCCCAAGACAGGGCGCAAGCGCTACCGCTATTATTATGCAGAGCATCACGGCGGAGGCATAACAAGCGCAGCTTTTGAAGCAGGCGCAGCCTTTAAGCTCACATTCAAAGGCAGGCGTGGACACTTTCATGTACAGCGCGTTGAGGGTGATAAGGTCTTTGTAAAGCACGACGGGCGCAAGGGCTCAGAGCTGATCAGCTTGAGTCATGCAGAGCTCAGAGCGCTCTTAGAGCGCCAACACTCAAAGGTCGAGACCAAGAGCCGAGAGAGAGCCCAGCGTAAGAAGCGCAAGAGCACCAAGAGCACCAAGCGCACAGCACCAAAGACAGCCGCACCGAAGATCAAGCGCATGAGCGCAGCGGAGCGCAAGGCGCTTGATAGTGATCTCTCTAAAGCGCTGAGAGAGGGAGACGCAGACGCGGCCCATGAGCTCATCAAGAAAGACCAAATCGACTACGCGCAGACAGGGAACAGCGCGCTTGACAGCCTGCTCTCACAAGCGATCAGCGCGGGTGATGTAGAGACATTCGATGATGCCACTAAGAAGGTAAGCGGACGCGGTAAGCTCTCAGCGGAGCAGCGCAGCGCGCTTGAGGAGGCGACCGGGCGAGGCGTGTTTAACTCGAGCACTCAGGGTGATCTGAAAGTCTACGCTCTCAACAGCTCAGCAGACCCAGACCGCTCACTCACACTACTCGTTAAAGGTGATAGGTTCGAGCTTAAGATAGATGACTTCACGCCACCGAACGCACGCGATCAGCGAGCGATCCCCGAAGGGGAAGAGCTACGCGCGCCGGTACCTAAGCAGAAACTAGACAAGGCGTTGAGGGCGATACAGGAGCTACTCAAAGAAAATCCAGAGCTCGCTTCAGATCCCAAAATAGCCGCGCTCATAGGCCCGCAGTCAAAGCCCAAGCGCGAAGGGCGTACAGATGAGATGTTCATCACCATTGACGGACGAGAGCGGAAGGCTGAGTTTAAGTATCAGCTCATTGAGGCGGGCGACGCGATCCCCTCACATGATCCGCTGAGCTTCAGTAAGCGTGAGGACTACCCCGAAGGGATTCAGGAGCGCATCTATCATCAGGACCGAATGGAACAGCTCAAAGTACAGCGCAACGCGGGTAGCGCATACGAGCCTTCATACTTGATCAACACGAACCCAGACGCGACCAACGGCCCGCCGATTGTGACACCTGACGGAATCGTGTTAGGAGGCAATAGCCGAGTAATGAGCACTCAGCTAGTACACATGAACAACCCCGAAGGGCGAGAGCGTTATCGAGAGAAACTCTCTCAAGACGCGGCGATCTATGGCTTCAGTCAAGTAGACATCGACGCGATGGATCACCCAATGCTTGTGCGAGTATACGAGCCAGAGCAGACCGATAAGAAACATATGGCTAAGCTCGTTAGAGCCATGAATGAGAACAAGACACAAGGGATGGACGAGCGCACAGCCGGACGCGCGGCCGCCGCTAAGGTCTCTCAGCGCACGCTCAAGACACTTCAACAGGGCCTTGATAAGTTCCCGACATTCAGCTTTAACCGATTCATGACACGCCCCTCAAAAGCGCTCGACGCCTTTAAAGAGGCGCTATACTCAGATGGTATTCTAAACGCTCAGAACGCATCGCAGCTCATACGCTCACAAGACGGCACGTTTACCGCGACCGGCCGCGAGTTTATGCAGTATATGTTGACGGGCTATGTAGTGAACGACGATAGGCTTTTGCCCACGCTCGACTATGCGACAATGGAACAACTCACAGTGAGCTTAGGTAAGTTCGCCGCCGCCGGTATTGGCGAGGCTGAGCGCTCTAGTCTCCAGAACGCGATAGCCATCTACAACAACGTGATAAGCCGCGATCTACTCCCTCAGAAGGGCGGTAAAGATCTGATTCAAAAGCGTAACCGAGTTGTAGACATCATCATGCTAGAGGAGCAAGAGCTAGGACTTGCAGAGGCGGGCGCAGAGGGTAGTGATAGTGATGAGTTAAGCGTCTCGAAGATCCCTATTGGCGAGCTCAAAGAGCGCGTGAGAAAAGATCCATTGAGTAGCGCATTTCTCAAGATCCTCACACTCAATCCCGGAACTAAACGCCTTGAGAAAACCGTTGAGCGCTTCATTGAACTTGTAGAGGACACAGGACAATCTAGCCTATTTGGTGGTGATGAGGTGCTCGATTACACAGAGGCCGCTAGCAAGCTTGCTCAAGAGCTCTCAGAGACACATGAGATTGAGGCGCGGCTCTATGAGCTACCTGAGAAGACGCGCAAGGGCTCACCTCTACTCGATCTCTATAAGGCGATCAGATGCTAGTGTTGGACGCCGAGCGCCGCACGCGCCAGAGTATCGCGGATCATTATGACGCGCTCAGCGTGGAGCTCTTGGGCGCTCGCGCTTCGGGGCTTTCGCGTGAGCGTATCGAGGCGCTAGTGAGATCAGGACGCTTGAGCGCTGATCAGCTCAGAGGACTAGACGCGGGCGCGCTCGACGAGCCCATGAACCCTATACTCTTTATCAGGCTCATCGGTACACCCTACAGCCGCGCAAATCCTGATGAGAGAGCGCGTATGCGGACATGGAGCCTTGAGAGGTGGCGTAGACAGCTCACAGGCGCAGACAGGAGACCCGCGCGCCTGATACCCCTCACACCGGCGCCGATACAACGAGAGCCTAGCCCCTACAGCGCACCGCAACCGCCGAGCCCGCGCGCGATCCCTGAGCACTTCACCGCAGCAGAGCGCGCGGGAGTGGTGAGCGCGTTCGAGTTGGCCGGATCTTATATCAGAGGATTAGGCGCACGATTCGCAGACGAGGCGAGCGCTGATCTCTTCGAGCAGTGGAACGGTGAGCGCATCTTAGAGACACCCGACCCAGAGCGGCGCGCACAGGTGCTTAAGGTGATCCGCGAGGAGGTGGGAGCGGCGACGCTCACAAAAGACCAAGCGCGCACAGTAGCGAGGCGTATTAGACAACGCTCAGGAGACCTAGCGCGTAACTTCGAGAGGATCGCAGAAACAGAGCTACAGGCTACCCACAATGAGGGACAGATCGCGCAAGCGGTAGAGCTTGACGGGGAAGGCGCGCGCGTGGCCCGTATCCCAGAGAGCGGCGCGTGTAAGCATTGCCTTGAGCTCTTCATAGACCGAGAGACACAGCGCCCACGTATCTTTGAGGTGAGTGAGCTCATAGAAAACGCAACGAACATAGGAAGGGCGCGCGCGAATTGGCAGCCTTCCGCCTACCCTGTACACCCTAATTGCAGATGTGATACAATACCGGTAGGCCCCTCTCAGATTGTGAGCAGGAGCGGGCGTTTAGAGGAGTTAAAATGAGAATAGATTTAATCAAAGCTGAGATTGACAAAGACAAACCAGAAACCGCTAAAATCGCGGGCGTGATATCGACTGATGAGGTTGATTTACAAGGTGAGAGAGTCTTGCAGAAAGGCTTAGATTTCAGCTACTTCTTAAAAAAAGGCGTGTTCAATTACGAGCATCAATCGGGCGCGTCTAACCTCCTCGGATACCCCACAAAGGTAACGCAGCGGAGAGGCTACACCGAGGTTGAGGGCGTGTTACTCCTCGATAAGCCGAAAGCGCGAGACATCTTTGAGACCGCTTCAGCGATGAGGAAGGCCGGAGGGCATCGAACGCTAGGCTTTAGCGTTGAAGGACAGGTTGTAGAGCGCGACCCAGAGAACCCTAAGATAGTGACTAAGGCGAAAGTCATCAACTGCGCGATCACCTCAAACCCTATCAACCCCGACACATCACTTGAGCTCATCAAATCAGTAGCGGCGCTCTTAAAAGGTGTCGGATATCAAACCCCGAGCCAAGTAAACGGCGCATCTATCGCGGGCCTCATCCCGCAGCAACTCGACTCCACAGTGAGTAACGCAAGTTATAACGCCTTGAATGATGGGCGTTTAGCCTCTATAATCAAAAAATTATCAGCACTATACCCTAATGTAGAACCCGGCGCGCTCGCTCGCGCCGCATCAGAATTATCAGGAGTCCTTCATGAAGGCAGATGATCTAATTGAGATGATGACCGGCGCCGGTGTATCCTCGCGAGAGGCCGAGCGCCGCGCGTCCGAGTACCTGCGCGACCAAGCAGACACAGAGCTGTTTGAAAAAAGCCTCACAGCGCTTGACGGCGTGGCAGAGGCACAGCGCGAAGCCGAAGAGGCTCAATACGAGCGTCTCTCTAAGGCGTATGGTGAAGGTCAAGACACGGTAGCAGAGGCGCTCGCGCCCGCGCTAGACGCGCTCTTAACAGAGCAACGCGCGCAGAATGAGGCACTTTGTAAAGGTTTGCAAGGAGCGCTTGAGCTCATCAAGTCGCTCCAAGTCGAGGTGAAGACGTTACGAGGCGCGCCCGCACAAGAGCCCACCCCTATGGCTAAGAGCGTGACCTCATACATTCCCGCACCCGGAGAGAGCGCGCCCGCCGCGTCTCGGGATGACCTCTTTAAATCGCTCTCAGACATGACCGTTAGCGACCCCCAGCGCGCGGGCGAGATGATGGAGGCCGCCGCGCTTCTGGAGTCCGGCGCCGACCCTCAATCTATCAAAACTCGATTCGGCATCTAAGGAAAAATCATGCAAGGATTACCATCATCAGCGGATATGTCAGCGCTTATGGGCTCACTTCAAAAGGGCACCGTGGGATACCAAACACCCCTTGTACCCGCAGGAGACTCACAGACAGCGGCTAATCTGAGCCCGCTCATCCCCCAGCAGCTCGCGCAGACCTTGAGCATTGCTACATCTTCGATGCAAGATCTTAAGCTGTGGCCCATGCTCGCTAAGGTACAGGCTCAGAATACCGTTGTGGAGTACAACCGAGTGCTTAACCACGGCGGCCAACACAGCCCCTTCATCAAGGAGGGCGGCAACGCCGCGCTTAATCGCAGCACTTACGAGAAGGTAGCCACTAAGATTCGGTATATGGCGGAGCGTCGCGAGGTCACGGACCAAGCATCCATGGTCTCTATCGTAGGCCCTAGCGCCGACGCGATCGCTGAAGAGACCCGCCGAGGGACTGAGAGCCTTCTCCAACGCCTTGAGCTCAACCTCTTTCACGCTGATGAGACGAAGGACAGTAACGCGTTCAACGGCATTATCAAGCAGATCAGCGACGGTGGAAACGTCGCGGATCTTCGCGGCAAGGCTCCAAGCGCTGTATATCTGAGCGAGATCTTAGGGGCGCTTTACAGCGCGCCTCTCTACGGAATGGTGAGCCACATCATGGTCACGCCTCGCGTGCTCAGCGAGCTCATCAAGCAGACCGTCCACCACGGCCGCCACGACCAGATCCAAGTCAATAACGGCTCAGTGACCTTCGGCGCGGCTTCCCTCTCAATCACGGGGCCTTACGGGCCTGTTCAGGTGGTCTCAGCTCCGTTCCTAGAGCGTCATGATCGCATCGCCCCGAACTTGGACTCGGGTTCTGTGTTTGACGGATCGCTCGCGGCGCCTTCTGTCCAGGTCCAGACAGCGGCCAACGCAAACAACGCGTCTAAGTTTGTCGCGGCTGACAACGGTGATTATATCTACCGCGTCGTAGCGGTGGGAGATAATGGCGTGAGCGTGCCGGTCGATACTGCGGCGGTGACAGTCGCGGCGGGTGAGCAGGTCACCTTCACGATTCGACACGCGGCACACGCGGGTGTTAAGTACCTTCGTGTTTATCGTAGCGCCAAAAACGCAACGACAGCAGACGGGGCGCTTCTGATCGAAGAGGTGAAGGTCACTGCCCAAGATACGGTTGTGACAGATAACAACGCGAACATTCCGGGCGCGTCTGAGATCTTATTCTTAAACTTCTCACCTGATTACATGTGCTATTATCAGATGTTAAGCCTAGTGCGTCGGCCTCTCGCGCAGATCTCAACCACGTTCCCCTTCTTGCTCATGATGTTTGGTGCGCCCGCTGTCAAGCTGCCTACCAAGATGTTTGTTGTCAAGAACGCAGGCGTTAACGCGTCAAGTGGCCTGAGCGCGATTACAGATCCACAGCTTCTCGGACTTCACATTTAAGGAGATAGGCGGTTATGAGCATGATCAAAATACGACACCCTAGACTCAAAAACGTTGAGCTCTCGCTTGCAGACGGTCTTGTGACCATCGACGCCGAAGGGCTCCTCACGGGTGATTTGTCAGCCGCTCAGATCGCCAAAGCCTCCCTAATGGGGTGGGAGATCGAGGACAAGCCGAAGCCAAAGCGCCGGCGCCCCTCACGTAAGATCGCTTCTAGCGATAAAGAAGAGTAGGCCCCAATGGCAACCATCCAAGAGCGCGGGTATGATGTCCAGTACCTCAAAAACACTTATCTGTTAGGTGTGGATTTAACTCTTGATGATGGTAGCCCCTACCCTGACACCATCTTCACAACGTCCATCGAGCAAGCGGCGCGCGCTGTTAGCGACGAGCTCGGCTTAGTCTTTGACGTGCAGACATTCTCTGAGCGACACGATAAGGAACCAGACGCGGCCCCCGCGTGGCATCCGATCCGGTCACGTTATCGCCCGTTGATCGATGTCGAGGCGCTCAACATTGTGTACGGCAACAGCACGACGCGCGCAGAGCTCCCCCCTGAATGGGCCCAGATTACTGAGCCTATGGCCGGCCAGGTCCATATAGTACCCACGACAGAGGGCGCTTCAAGCTATATTGTAGCGGGCGGTACACCTGTTATCTTAGGGCTTGGAGGGCTCAGCGCGCAGTATTACATACCTGCGTATTTTGAGCTCGATTACCGCGCGGGCTTCCCGCACTACACAGGGACAGCGACGATCAGCGCGGGCCAGAGCTCAGTAGAGGTGAGCACGCCTCAGAGGTTTGTTGACCGCTACGACGTAAGCGCCACAGGTGCCAGTGTGAACACCAAGCGCCACGATAAATTCACCTTGAGCTTGAGCGCGCCCGCAGCACAAGACACTGATATCTCATGGGTAATCGACACATTACCCCAAGACATCGCGCGCGCCGTCATGCTTAAGAGCTCGCTCTTAGCGCTAGACGTTGCAGGTGATTTGATCGCGGGCGCAGGTCTCGCGATGGTGAGTACCTCGATGGATGGATTGAGCCAGAACATCAACACCACGGCGAGCGCGACGAACTCAGGTTATGGAGCGCGTGTACTCCAATTCACCAAAGAATACAAGGAGTTGCTCGCGACCCTTAAGGCCACCTATCGCGCTATGAACATCATGGCGCTGTGAGGTGAAACCATGATTCTAGGCTCCCGTATCCCTCCAAAACTGAACCCGCGCGCAGATTTTAAACCTGAGCAATTCCGCAAAGTGATCATCTCACACGGGATGGACATTAGGTGGGAACAGGCCGCAGAATGCCCATGCTCGCAGACCACGGGCGCGCATGGTTTCAGTCTGACAGGAGCGAGCGGCGACGCCGAACAAGCGCGCGTTGATTGCCCAGCGTGCCACGGCAAAGGCTACCTCTACCACAGCGCGCAGACAATCAGAGCGGTAGTTACAGGCGCGCGAAAAGAGGAGCAGAGACACGGCCCCGCAGGCGCTACCGAATACGGACGCGGCCAAATTGGGATCACGTTATTGCCAGAGCACCTGCCGACATATGGCGACCGCCTCACGATCATTGACAGCGCGATGATCTACCGTGAGACACTCAAGCGCGGCTCAGGCGCGACAGACACCCCGCGCTACCCTATCTCCCCTAGATCACACGATCTCGAGGGCGGCCAAGTGAGCTTTGGCGTGAGACATTTGATACCGGCCAACGCTCAAGGGATCGTAGACCCCGCAGGCGCGCTTGAGGAGGGCTCAGATTTCACGGTTAACGGCGAGGGCGCTATTGAATGGATCAATCCACCCAATGAGGGCGACCGCTTCAGCGTGACCTATTACGCGCACCCCACATATATAATCACGAACCATCCTCACGCGGTGCGTGATACCTATGTGAATTTCAAGGCCCCCGCGCCCTATCATGCAGAGCTCCCAGTGTATGCCGAGGCCCAGCTTGAGTTCTACGGCACCCCTGAAGGGACCGCGCAATGATTGACCTCAGAGAGTACGGGCTCGACAGACGAAGCAGAGAGGCCCGCTCTAAGCGCCTAGCCGTGGCGCTTGTGGCCGCTTGGAAGGCTACAGCGCATGAGGCCGGTGAGGACCTAGGCTCAGTGCTCAGAGATTATAAGCGCGGCGTTGTGATCACGCAGGCTACGCCGAAGCTTGTCGTTGTGACGCTACAAGGGATAGTACCAAATCTACTAGAGCAAGGTCAGCAGCCCCACGACATGAGAGACTATCTCTTAAGGACTGTGAGACCCGGCGCCGCGCCGATACGCCGCGATAAATTAGGCCGTCCGTATCGCTTCATTATGTTTCGGCGCAAGGTTGCAGAGATCAAGCGCATGGGAGACACCGCCGCCTACAGCGACGCTAAAAATTTAACGGCGACCATGAGCGGGAGTGAGGGTAAGCTGTTATTTGGATCTCGCATGGACAGCGGCAGAGCTCAACACTACATCAACAAGAGCGGCGTGAGATCCGTATCAGACGCGCTCACAGGTATGGTGAAGCTCGTAGGGATCACGACACCAGAGGGCGCGGCGCGCGGTGGAGCTAATACCACTTATGCAACGTGGCGAACCGTCTCATATAAGCGCCCCGAAGCTTGGCAACATCCGGGAAGACAGGCGCTCAATTTAGCGCAGAGCGTCATAGACAATGTAAACGAGATCGCAGAGGGCGCGGGGCTATGATCCATCATCACCTAACAACCGCGCTACGCACCGCGCTGAGCTACTACCTTGACGCAGCTAATCAAGCGCAGACATTAGAGCGCCTCTACGCCACCGCGCACGATGACACAACGCTTATTAAGATTCTCACAGAGATCAGAGAGAAGCCGCCAAAGGTGATCCCTCACGCGACAGCGGGCGCGCAAGGTTTACCCTTAATCGTATGTCAGCAACGCTCGCGTAATGTGACCCACCGCCCGTTAGGTGGTACCGCGCTAGGTGTGGAGCAGACAATCTCTAATCAAACGGCATTGATCGAAATCATGGCCGCCGGTGCAGAGGCAGCCGAGGTACTCGCTCAGCTCGTAGTCACTGCGCTACACGCGCTTAGAGCTGACTTCATCGCGAATGGATACCTCTCGTTTCAGTTTGACTCTATCGCAGAGCTCGCGCCTCAAGAGATGCTAGCAGCTGAAGAGCTTGGTGTGTTTGTCCGGCGTATCAATATATCAGCGATGCTTCACGACAGCGCCGGCGCGCGTCTCTTCTCCCCAGATGAGGTGATAGGGGCACTGAGTTTAGATCTAACGCCACGAGGGCGCGTGACACCGACGTGAACACCCTATATAATACCCACACACAAACACACAAGGAGCGCTCAATATGCCAAGCATCCTAAACTCTTCAGGGTTCCCGCGCACAGGGCGCCCCGGTATTTACAGCCGCATAGACGCCAGCGCATTGTCAGGCGGAGACGTAGCTAGCGGTAATATCGCAATCATTGGCGACTTCCCATCATTCCAGAGTCACACACCGAAGCTCTTTGGCTCGCGCCGATCAATGAGCGCGTATGACCTCAGTGATAACGATCTCTCTCTACTCGCTCAGCTCGCGTTCAGTCCCTCAGACGATCCGGCGGCGAGCGCGGGCGCGTCTAGCGTGAGAATGGTGAACGCGCGTGAAACCACCGCTCAAGCCTCTCTTGATATCGGGCCACTCACCATCAAGAGCGTGATCTATGGTGTGAAGGGCGACCGCTTAAACGCAGCTCTCGCGATCTCAGGAGACACACACACACTTACGCTCAACCGTAACGGGCTAAGCGAAGAGTTCAAGATTGAGAGCGCGGATCTCTTCAGCGTGGAGAATGAAGACGCGGTAAATGATCTCACCGTAGTGATTGAGAACGGCACCGCAACGCTCACGCGCAACGCCATTGCACTGCTCTCAGTGGACAGCGACGAGGCGCCCACGCTCAAGGCTTTTGTCACGCTTGCGAATGAGCTCACAGACGTGAGCGCAACGCTTATCGAGGTCTCTGAGATCGCGCTTGATGAGATTGATTACATATCTCAGACCATAGGCGCGAGCTCAACAGAGACATTCAAAGCGCCCGCGTATCAGCTCAAGCAAGCGCTGAGCTCATCGACACTCGCAGAGGCCACGCTTGATAACTCATCAGCAGCCGCATCACTTAGCGCGACATCCCAAACCGCGACGGGTGGCGTAGACGGGGCGACACTTGATTTTACAGAGGCCCTCGCGAGCGTTGAAAATACAGACGTGCAGATTATCGTACTCTTCACCGAAGACGCGAACTCACAGAGCTTATTAGGCGCGCACCTCACAGCGAGCGCGACCGCCGGCTATGAGCGTCAGGCTTATTGTGCAATCGCGAGCACGGAGACCCTAGCGAACGTGAAGACGCGCGCGGCGAGCTTGAACAATGCCGCCATAGCACTAGCCTCACAGAGCATCAAACTAGTTGACCCGCGCGGGAAGACCCAGACCAAGAGCCCGAAATATACCGCGCTCATGTTGGCCGCTATGCAAGCGGGATCAGACACAGGCGAGCCGCTCACGCGCAAGCGCCCGCGCATTATCGAGACCTCGCAATCATGGGACGCATACGCCGACATTGAGCAGGCGATCAAGAGCGGTACTATCGCGATCAGTACAGATAATCTAGGCCCGCGCGTCGAGAGATCTATCACCACCTATCTCACAGACAATAACCCGGTCTATTGTGAGGTGAGCGCGTATGAGTCCATACTTGTATCACTACGAACGTTACGCGCCGCGCTCGCTGATCAAATCGGACGCCCGACGCGAGCAAGTCAGATTCCTCTGATCACCTCGCGCGTTCAGAGTAGCCTCACATCACAGGTTCGAGACGGCGTGATTAAAGCTTTTCAGAATATCCAGCTTGAAGACCTTGGCGATGAGGTAGCGATTAGCTATGAGGTCGCACCGGTTGAGCCCCTCAACTTTATCTCAATCACCGCCGTAGCGGTACGAATCACAACCTAAGAGGAGTCTAAAATGCCACAGTATAAAGGTATTAGCGGCGCTAGTTGTAAAGTATTCTTGAGCGCGACAGGTGACGAAATCGGGTGGGCTACAGGCGTGAACGTCTCAGAGAACATCCAGACTCAGCGCGTTGATGTGATAGGTGAGATTGACTCACAAGAGATCATCCCCGTGAGGCGTACAGCTACCCTGAGCGTTGACGCAATCAGGATCTCTAAGCGCGCTTTAGAGGATAACGGCGGGTGGCAGAAGGGCTCAACGAGCGACATCTTAAACGCC
>Ga0213869_10002321_pt1 | contig 13255 bp, 12 predicted proteins | sample PICome_10_FD_160083 | JGI IMG/M metagenome (GOLD analysis project Ga0213869, IMG submission 160083) | Coastal seawater microbial communities near Pivers Island, North Carolina, United States - PICO132 | ecosystem: Environmental > Aquatic > Marine > Coastal | place: USA: North Carolina...
CTTGACCGATAAAGCCAAGCCTTCGCAGCACTCTGCTTCGTAAGCGTAATCGGCCCAGTGCCAGCCGCATCACTAATTGTTGTTGCTCTAATCTCAGACAATGCTCAAGTTCCCCCCTGATGTGACAGTCAGTGTAACACCAGATGCCACGGCCAATGGGCCAGTAGCAGAGGCATTTTCATCTGCGTCTATCGTTACGTTAGTGTTCAAGGTTTGCTCATTGACACGAAAGATGTCACCAGAACCTGCTGTTGAACCAACAGTACCACGTTCACCTTTATATAAACCACCACCAGCATTTACAGCTTCATAGGTAGTAAAGGCTACAACCTCAACAATATCCCCTGTAGCAGCACCAGTAGTAAAGACTACATCACTACCATTACTTGCGGTAAAGTCATCACCATTCTTTAGCTTAACGCCATTCATGTACACATCTAGGAAGTTAGGTGTGTAACCACTTGTAGCAAAACTTGTTTGACCAGAGGTAGCAGTGAATACATCTCTGGCCTGTGTTGCCTGTGGTACTGGCTGTGTGCCTATGTATCCTGCCATAAGTTTATACCTCTTGTGCTGCTAGGTGTGCAGCATATGCATCTTTAACCGCTTGTGTATGTACTGCGTTACAGATGGCTTGCACCTCTGTGCTTTCACCTGTGATGTCTGCATCTGGTGCGACTACATGGCGGCTATAGGCTGACGATAATTCAACACCATCTTCAATTACCGCAGTCTTGGTGCGAACTTGAATATGTTTGTAATCGCCAACAATCTCTATGCGATCTTGTAATATTATCTTTTCTAGTGCCATCGTTTATCTCCTTTGATGGTTGGACTGACTACCCTGTAATCCAACAGGGGTGGTTATGTAAAATAAGTAATTGTCAGGATCATTGCATCTCCACTATCCCCAGTTAATCCTTTAGAACGCATTGTGTTATTTGATACAGAAGCAGCTTGACCGTCATTTTCATGAAAGTAAATATAATCAAGATTTACACCTGTTATAGGCATAAGGTCACCTAAGTTATTTTGACCCGTATAACCAAACGAACCACCAACATAATAATTACTGGTATTAACATTTGTAAAAGGCAAACCCCCAAGGAAAAATATTGATCCATTAGCGGTTGGGTTAATACTAGTAACATATGTAGTTACAGTAACTGTATTGCCAATTTTAACATATGTTGAACGTTGATTGGTTAAAGTTCCACCATTAGGTAACGTAGGCGTCCAAGTCCCAGTCTCATAATCGTCCAACTTATTAGCCGACCCAGTGCCGCCAAGGTAGACACCGCCAGAGAGGTAGAGGTCTACAAACCTTGCACCTGACGAGCCTAAAGTAATAGCATTATCTCTAGCAGAACCCGATGTTGTGACAGGTAGTATTTTATCAGAGCTATCAGAGAATCTTAGTCCAGTATCACCACTATGAATATAAAGACTGTTACCACCTTCTACTCCAATACTCCCCACAGTGGAGCCGTCTTTACGCAAATCAAGAATAGTGCCGTCTGACGTAAGTCGGTTTAAGTATAATGCTGTATCATTAGACCGTGTATGATAAGCCTGACCTGTACTAAACATTGCACTTCCCACAACGTCTAAATCTGTACTCGTCTTACCCACCAGCAAGTTACCGCTGCCATCCAGTGTCATAGCAGTGCTTGAGGCGTTATCATCAATACCTTGTGAAGTAAATGCACCAGTAAAGTTTACATCCCCTGCAAACGTACCACCAGTACTAGCTGATACAGTATCACTTGTTTGGAAGGTATTGTAAGACACAACAACAACTTGGTCATCTGTTGCAGCACCTACAGTAAGTGTAATACTATTACCATTAGTAGCTGTGTAGTCTGTACCATCTACAAGACGTACACCATTCTGGAATACATGTACATTATTTACAGTATAGCTAAGTCCAGTGAAGCTAGTCTGTCCTGATGTAGCAGTAAAGACTTTCTTACGTTCTGCACCAGAGCTTACTACAGCAACTTTAGATCCAATATATCCAGCCATTATAAAGCTCCTATGATGAACGCCAGTAGCTCGCTGTAGCGAACACCAAGCCTAGTGCGCTCTGTAGCACCCTCTGGCGCCTCTTCTTGTGTTTCATATGTATCGGTGCGGGTGTAGGCATCCTTAGCCTCTACAGCCTCAGTGACTACTGTAACGACCTCATTGCCGTCTTCATCTGTGGTTGTCTCAGTAACCTCTGCCACAGCTTCTACCGCTGGCACCTCTGTCTGTGTTTCCCACCAAGTTGTAGAGATAAACATGGCGTAGTCACCAGCGTCTAAACCTTCAGCCGCAAATGCAGCTTGTAGATCCTGTGCAATGATACCGAAGTGTGTTCTGGCTTCATCACCCCTCGCAGTTACTGCATCACGCCAGCGAAACTTACGCAGCAAACCTTTGGCAGCTACAGCCACACGTTGCTCTGCGTCAGATAGCTCTGCAATGTCTTGCTTTTCGTTGCGATCAGATGTTTGGATTGTGCCGTTGGTGGCGTATATGTCATCAAATCTTGCGCCTGATGCCCCCAAGTCAATAGCATTGTCTCTAGTTGCACCAGTAGATGGATTAGACGGTGCGATCACCTCATTGGCTTGGAAGTTTAATCCAGTATCGTCTTTGCCAATAACTAAATGATTGCCACTGTTGCACCCAATAATCCCCACAATGGAGCTATTTGAGGTAAGCCTTATTATTTCACCATCATCTGTGCGCCCATGAATAGCAGCCACACCACCTGCTCTGTAACTTAAAATAGCACCCGCTGGCTGTATTTCTGTCCCCGTTACATAGTCTCCAGACGTAGTTTTCCCATGCAATAATCTACCGCTCGCATCCAAGCGCATGGCTTCTGAGAAACTTATATTATTTCCAGCAGTCCCTGCCGCAGCTTGGTGCCAAGAAAACACATTTGCGCTAGTATAATTAAAGTCAAACCTACCCGCTGGATAACCTGTTAACGTATATTTGAAATTGCCAGACGTATCTCGATACCATCCAGAGCCGTAAGTTACACCTAAGCCTTCGGATACATAGTTACCATATTGACTAGCCCCATTACCAACTACCAACGCACGATCAGCACTTCTCCAAACGCTAGGTGCTTCCCCAATACCAACATTGCCAGAGTTTACAGTAATTGTATCTGCAACCTGTGCTAACTCTGTTTGCTTACTCATTAGGTTTGCTCCATGTAAGACATAATGCAGGACACTTTATCTGCCACTGAACAGTCAACCTTAATAATGTCACCTACATTTAAAACAATCTTACCTGCCAGTATGTCAAGTGATGACCCTGCAGGAATAGCTACATCTTTAATTAAGTTTGCTGTAGTATTCTGTGTTTGACTTGTTTGAGTGGTAGTACTGACGAGAGTCACAGATGCTGTTATTTGAGAAGTATGTACGTTAGCTAGTGTAAGGCCAAGTACAACAACAGTACTACCTGACTGAACTGTATACAGCGTTTCAGGAGTACCTGCAGAGGCTGGCATTACATCTCTTGTAATGACTTTAAATGTGTTTGCCATTTTCTTTTCCTATCCTAGTGCGATTGCTAATGCTGTGGCTTCATCTATAGCTACTGTAGTTGCAAACGCTGTAGTAGCAATTGTTGTGTTGTTAGTACCAGAGCTTTGAGTTGCACCAGTTACAGCACTGTCGAGTGACCCACCATTTATTGTTGGTGATGTTAGTGTCTTATTAGTTAATGTCTGTGTTCCAGTAAGTGTAGTTACTGTAGAATCAATTGCTAGAGTTACTGTATTACTTGTAGCACTTGAATCAAGACCTGTACCACCAGCTACTGTAAGTGTCTCGCTATCTAAATCAATAGCTATTGTACCAGAATCTGTGGTGATGTCAAGGTCTTCTGCAGTAATTGCAGTATCTACATAATCTTTTACTGCAGCACTGGTAGGTAATGAAGTGTCATTGTCACTTGAACCAATACCTTCTGACTCAGTTACAATAGCAGAAGCTTTAAAGTTATCTACTTCAATATTAGATACAGTATTATTATCTACATTAATAGTTTTGTTTGTAAGCGTTGCAGTATTTGTAAGTGTGGCAAAGCTATCATCTGATAAGGCACTATTAAATTCAGCAGTAGTACCTGTAACTGTAGCCTCACTAAGATCTACAGTCAGAGTGTTAGATGCACTGTCTATAGTCTTATTAGTAAGAGTTTGTGTACCTGTAAGTGTAGCTACGGTAGAGTCAATAGCTGCTGTTACTGTATTACCAGAACCAGTGGTAGTTATACCAGTTCCACCTGCAATTGTCAAGCTTTCACTATCTAAATCAATACTTAATGCACCACCACTATCACCTTGGAAGTCAAGGTCTTGAGCAGTTACTTGTGCATCTACGTAAGCTTTAACTGATTGCTGTGTGGGAATAAGTGTAGCAGAGTTAGAAGACATGTTATCTTCATCTACAAATGCTGTAATGGTAATTGTACCATCTGACAAGTTAGCAAAGGTAATGTCACCTGCACTAGAGCCACCGATAGTAACTCCGTCTATTGTACCACCATTAATATCTGCTGTAGTTAGTACTGACGATGGTACTGTAATAACACCAGTAGAGTCAGCTACCGTAGCTGCTGCTGTACCATCCTTAGCCTTAATATTAGTTACTTCAATATTAGTAGTATCTACTGTAGTAGCATTTACAGTTGTAATGTTGCCAGTAGTAGATCCTAGTGTTGTAATAGTGATAGCATTAATTGTACCACCTTCAACTTTATCACCAGAGATTTGATCTGCAGCTAGTGTAAGTGTACCAGCAGATACATCAAGTGTCTTGCCTGAACCTACTGTAATGTCTGAGGTAGCAATAGTAGCACCGTCAATAGTACCACCGTTGATGTCTGCAGTATCAGCTACCAGAGAGTCAATATTAGCAGTACCATCAATATAAAGGTTACGCCACTCTTTACCTACTTCACCTAAATCATAGGTATCATCTGCGTCAGGAATTACATGAGAAGCAATCTCAGAGTTTAACGTAATGCCATCTGTATCTGCATCACCTAATGTGATATTACCACCAAGGGTAATGTTACCAGCTACATCAAGATTACCTGCAAAGTAACCATCTTTGAAACGAAGTGATGTAGTGCCAAGGTCAATGTCGTTGTTAGTTACAGGAACAATAACACCATCTTGAAATCTAAACTGCTCTACTGATGAACTAGATACATCTACAAAGACACCAACTCTATTATTAGTATCATTGACTACAACTTTGTTTAGTGGAGTAACAACACCTGGATCACCGATGAGTCCAATTACTGGACCTTCACCTGCAGTGCCATTGTGCTTATGTCCTGTGGCATTATGGAAAGCAGCAAGTAACTGGTCAAACTCGTCATTAGAGTCTGCTGCCTGAATAATATCACCGTCTGTATATGTAGACTGTCTTGTATAACCTGCCATTTACCTTCTTGCTCCTACATCAAATTCTAGCTGGAAACCCTTTAGTGAGTATGGTGAGGATTCTCCGTTATCAACCACACGAAGTGCTACAGCAAAACCTGATCCTTCTACTGGTTGTCTTACTAATGGGTTTGTTTGACCACCATACGTAGCAGTTCCATATAATGAAGTACCGTAAATAGCTACAACCTTTGTAGAGTCAAAGGGATAAGCTGCTGGTCTTGGTGCGTTAGGATCTTCATAGTCGTATCTTAAAAATAAGTCAGAGTTTACTGTGCCTGTCGGTGCGTAGTTAATAATAACTCTTTGAAAGGCTTTACGTATACCTGCGTCACCTGCAGTAAGGTCAGGACTACGGTAACGTCCTATAACATTTGTACCATCAAACTTATTTGTTTTTTCTTGTCGATAGATATACCCATCATATCCACCATGCAATACAAAGGTATCTCCTTGAACACTTACCGAATCTGTACTTGCAGGTTGAATACCTTTTAGTTTAGCAAACTCATAACCTTGAGCTTTTCTTACCGCAATAACTCCAGATGTTTGTGCTTGTGTTTGATTGTTTGGTTTAGAAAAGAAAATACGGTATTGAGTTTTATCTGGTATAACTAAACTGTTAAAGTCATCAACGTCAGTCTCACCTTCAAATAATTCTTGGATGGGCCTACTTATTGTACCAAGCTCAACGTCATTAATTTTAGCTGTACCAGCAACAGTCCTTAAACCATCTCTACCTAAAAAGATTATTTCACCAGCAACTTCTTGCACAGTAAAACCGTTAAGGCAACCAATGTCTCTTGTTACAGGTTGCATCACAAAGTCTGCAATAGTATTACCTACAAGTTTATAAATGCGTTCTTCTGCAAAGATATAAAGCTCATCACGGAATGGGAACAGTGCAGTAATCTTACTGTCTACTCGTATTGAACCTGCACCATTAGCTGCACTAAAGTCATTATCTGTATACGGTGCAGTAAATACAACCTCTTCTGGTGAAGCTGACATACCAGCAAAGAACAAAGCATTTTTAAAATGTTTTACAAACTTAGGATTAGCTGGTGCACCTGTAGCACTAAGATCCGTTACTGTTGTGCCATCATACTTAGTAGCATTATTAGCACCATCAGCCCATACAATAACTTCTGTACCAGCTAAGTTATATCTGTCAAAAGAATAACGTATGGCATTGGTTCTACCACTATCAATGCTCGTCCAAGAACCACTACCACTAGCTGCTTCATAAATACTTGTACCTCTAGCAGCAATTACTTTACTATTACCTGCAAAATATACAGACATTAGCACAGGCTCTGTAGCACTAGCTGTTTGTGGAACTACATTAGTATTCCACTTTTCAAAACCATTGATTCGTCTGTAGCCACCTCCAGTGTCAGGCTCAAAGTTTTCTAACTCTAATGCCATCCCTGGTTCCATAGCAAAGGTAGAACGGTCAAGAACTAGACCACCCTGCAATGGAAAAACAAAAGGGTTTAAGCCTGATTCATCTGCCATCTATGCTACAAATCTTCCAATAGGTGTTCTTGTTACTACTGTAGAACGTAAGTAGTTTGTTCTATTGCTAAGTAAGCTTTGCATACTTTTAATGCCTTGTTCAAAGCGAGCAAAGTTTAATTGATATTCACCACCTTCACCACGGTACTGATAGCCAAAAGCTGTGGCTCCATCTACAATAACTTGACGATATTGTTCAGGTATTGTAGGGGCATCTGTTGCTGCAGATAGTGCAGTTGTATATACATAGTATTCAAATTTTATAGAATATGCTTTATCTGGATAAGGGTATAAACCAAAATTATTATCTGGGGTTCTAAATACATGAGTAGGTACACTACCCATATCAGATCTGTCTTCCTGTTCTATATACCTATTTAAATAGTCTTTATAGTCTAAAATAGTTAGTGATTTACCTTGAGCACCTAAAGACGTATCTTCTACAACTCTAAAGGTATCATAGTCTACATGTTTAGATGTAGCAGGTATAGTGTAACGTGTTGTTCCAGCTACAAGTGTCTCTGTTTGTGTGGCATGATTGTAAGGCCAACTAAATTCACGAGTATTAATATAGTTAATAGCATCGTTTACTGCATTCTTACACTGGGTTTGAAATCCACGAGAAGATGCAAAACCAGCTTCAGTTAAAGCTACCTCATTAAATCTAGCTAGAACTTCGTTTGTAAGACCTAAGTAATTATATGCCATTGTGTTCCCTTAAGATAGCCTAAAGGGGCCACTAGAAAGCAGCCCCTAAGGTTAGTTCACTTATGCAAGCGTATCACGGTCTACTTCCGCAGCAGCTTTAGTAGCACCCATTGGGGCATATACTACAAAGAACTGGAAAGAACCTGCTGATGGAGCATTTGAACCTGCAAGCAATGCAGTAATGGTCGTGTCAGCAGTTGTGACATTTGTGATGCCGTTTACTGTGGTAGTAGTGGCACCTAATGTTTTAGCACCATTAATATCAGCAGTACCAAGCATGTCAACGTCACCACCTGTTACACCGTAGCTTACTGCGTTAGCACCACCGATAGTGGCTGCAGCAGTACACTCAGAACCAGCAGCAAGAACCACACAATTGTTTGGAACTACACCGATTTCGTGAGTTGAGCTAGTGGTAAGATCACCGTGAGCAATCACGGCAGTCTCAATACGAACTGGAGATTGTAAAGCCATTGTTTAGTCCTCCCTTATGCCAAGTTGTATTTGGCGTTGACAAGAGCTTCTGGACGAAGGATCTTGCGGCCGTATAGATGCATACCACGAACAATGTCAGCAAAGCTGTCAGGGTCACGATAAGTTTCAGTCTTGTTGATTTGCTCAGCAGTTGCTACAGCAGAATCATGACCAGCTACGATAACACCGTAGTTAGCGTTTTGGTTTGCAGTACCTGTAGTACCTGAACCAGTACCAACTGAAGGCAGGTTGCTTGAAGTGTATACACGGAAACCGTGGAAGTTATTCAAGACCAAACCATTGCGTAGTCCACCTGATTCACCGAAGTCTGCGTTAAAGAGGCGTGAATCCTCGTCACGAAGTACTTCCATAAATACTGGGTCAACAACCAGCCAGCGTCCTTGAGTATCAACTTGTTGTTGATCCAAGAGGCGAGCCATACGAGCAACAACCATTGCTGGTGAAGCTGTAGCAGTTGGAAGAGCAGTGGCACCAGGCAAACGTGCTGCAACTGGGATCGAGTGATCACCAGCAGAACCAGTTGTGATGTTACCAAAGTCACCTTTTTTCAGTTTCATGCTTGAAAGCAATTCATCTGAACCAGCAGTGGTTACTGCTTTAGTGCCGTTTACTTGGTCATTGACAGTATCGGCATCTGTGTGCAAAGCTGATTGCTTAAAGCCAGCCAAGTAACCAAGAACTTCTTGGTCGTGCTGGTCAGCCAAACGATAAGCTGCACGGTTGGTTGCAAGATCCATGAAGTTCACATGTGAGTGAGCCTCCTCGATGTCGTCAATTTTGAAAGCAAAATAGTTAGCTTTATCAACGACCAATGAGAAATCCTCATCGTCAAGATCTTGTGCTGAGATGTTAGTACCACGAGCGTATGAGCTTACGGAAATCTCAGGTTCTTTAATGATTTTAACTGTATCACCTTGGGCAGAAATCTCCCCAAAATAATCAGAGTTGGTGATGTCACCACATACTGTACTCTTGCGGAAAGCAAGTTGTACTTTTTTGGAGTAGATTACGGATGAGAAGTTACCGTTAGGTAAGTTACCGTATCCCCCTGCTGTTGAAAAAGCCATAATAAATCCTCCTGATAGTTGGCTTCGTTACAAAGCTAATACCAATAAGAGGCTGTTACATTTTCTAGGGTGCGTAAATTTAACAGTCGGCCAACCGTTAGTTTACGGGCCTGTACTTGAACAGGTGGTTCTTTATAGTTTAGACTTGTGGAAATTGGACCAGAACAAAAGGTAGTCATAAGAGGCTTTTGTTCTATGTCCCTAGTTATACTATTGATTTTTTGTTTGTCAATAGTTTATCTGGCATTACCAGACACGTCATAGACAAATTTACCAGTGCGCATTGCTTTGTTAATTTCGTCTGCACGTTCTTCAAATTCTTTGTCAGTCATCTTAGCAACTTCTGACTCCCGAATTGTATTACTAGAATCAGCTACATCTACTTCAGCTTTACTACGTCGAGCTACTGGTGATGCTGCTGCTTTCTTGCTTGCTTTCTTAGCTTCTTTAGTAAGACCTTTATCTGACTTATAAAGATCAATAACACGTACTACTGAGGCTGGATCATCTGCATTTTCATATAGTGCATCTTTAACCCACTTAGGTTGTGCATCTGCCCAGTCATGAAACTCGTCTGACTCACGTAACTGATCAAAGTCTGAGTGTGATTTACGTATTTCATTCTCAGACTTAACTCGATGAGCTTCTGCATGAGCTTCGTCAAGTTCTTTTAGTCGAGTATCAGCCTTTTCAAACATCTCCTGTGCTTTCTTAGCTGCAATTGTTTCTACAATACCAGCTACATCAGGATATTCTTTGGCCCACTCTTCAATGTCTTCATCAGACTTAGGTGGAATAATCCCAGCTTTAGCAGAAGCTTTTTGTAGGCTCTCTAACTTCTCATCCCACTCTTTTTCTTTCTGCTGCATGTGGCGTCTTAGATCACCATAGCGTTTTTTAAAAGACTTTTCTTCTGCAGATAACGTTTTTTCTTCAACTTCTGTATTGGTCTCTGCTTCTTGGGTAGCTTCTTCAACTTCTTCTGCTTCATCTACTGGGGTTTCCCCCCTTGCTTCAGCTTCAAGTTCTGCAATCTCCTTAGCTTCATCTTCCATTCGTTGCTTACGCTTTGCGTGATTATATCCACGATCAACGAATCCTGCAGTTTTTGGTGTTTCCATTTCTGCTAATTCAGGCATGTTATTTCTCCTTATGTTGGGGTCAGCCGTAGCCGAGTAGCCTTATTATTTTTTACGTTTCTTTTTCATCAAGCCGCCTTTATTTAGCGCACCAAATTCGTCACTTTCTCTATCTCTTTGATCTTGCGTTCCTCCTATAGATTTTTTACTAGTAGTGGGTGGTGGAGAGTAATTACCACCCATAGCTTCTTCTGCAGCAGATTGATTAGCATTAGCAGCAGCATTTTGTGCGGCTATTTGTGCTGCACTAGGACCATTATTATCATTATTAGAAGAACCTCCAGAAGGTCTTGAAGGTGGTCTTGGAGAAGTGCTAGGGGCTGCAGAGCCGGGTCTTACATAGGCTCCTGTATCACTATCATCTTTTCCGGGTTGATAAGTCATACCTTTTGGTGCAACTTTTTCCATTTGTTTATTAAACTCATCTTTATTTTTAAATATTTTATTGTTAAAAACATCTGTAGAATTTAAACCTAAAGGCACATCTGTTTGAGTAGCATTAATTTGTTTTGCGAGTTCACTTCCAGTAATAAAGTTTTTAAGTCCACCCAGATTATTACTGTTAATGTAATTATTAAACTTAGTTGTTAGTTCAGATACATCTTGTCCTTGAGCTTTAAGTACTGCTATATTAGCCGCTACTTGAGCTGCGTTAGATGCTTTTGCAAACTTACCTAAAACTCCTCCACCAAAAATAAACTCAGCTGCACTACCTAACATAGTTGAAGGTCCATCTAAAGCTGCAGAAGTTTGTTGAGCTAAGGTACTAAAATTAGTATAGTCGTAGTTATCCATCCAAGTTGTAGGGTCTTCACCCTCTTCGTCTAGAGTAATACCACTGCCATCTCCACCTACTTCTACAGGAGCTTCAGGCTCTAAAGGGACTTCACACATCTTAGTGTCGGGGTTATAAATCATACCCCTAGCTTCACAAGTTTCAGTTGTTTCTACTGGCACTTCAGTATCAGTAATACTTACTGGCTCTTCAAAGCTAAACTCTCCAGTAAATTTAGTAGGGGTAGTTATGGCTTGCTCAGTGGTCATCCCCTCTGGATTATAGTAACTAAAGTCAGCACCTTCAGCTGCACCTTGAGCCATAGGTTGTGTATATTGCATCTGCTGTTGTTGATAGGGATCTGTTGGAACCATGCCACCTTGAGCCATCATAATGCTGTTGATCTCGTTCATCTCTTCTGGAGATAGATCACCACCCATAGCCATCTGAGGTGTAGGCATCATAGGAGCAGCTTGTGGTCCACCAACAGGAACAGGCTCACCACCGATTCTACCATTAGCTTCCATGCTTTGCAAGCCCTGTTTTGCTTTATCTCGTAAATCTTCAAAATGTTTTACACCAAGGTACCTTACGACATCAGCAGGTACCACATACTCACCTTCAGATATTTGAGCAGATATATCATCTCGTACTTCTTTAGCCATAGAACCAGAAGGCACTTCATTACCCGATACTGGGTCTCGCTTCATGCCATCGTCTTTTAGTCCACCTTGTTGCATAAAGGCCATTTCCATTTGTTCGTTCATTGCTATTCCACCTTTATTAAAGTTTAATATGTCAAAACCTTCTGGAACTTTTTCTTTTATTCTAGGATTATCCTTAGGTTTTTCTTTAAGTTGCATAGGGGCTTGATGAGCTGTATCCCTTGGGCTAGGTTGATCAGGTTTTCTTTTTGGTATAACTAGATCAAACTTTCTAGAGTCGGTTTGATTAGGTCTAATAATATTAGCTAAAAATTCTCCAGCTACTTCAGGGTTAGACCTAACTTCTTCCAACACTTTAGATAACTCTTTACGGTCACCAAAAGGATTAGGCAGATCTCTTTGTTTTATATTCATATCATAAGCATCTTTTATTATAATGCTTGATGGAGTCTCTTCAGTATCATACCTACCTAGAGTGGTTCGTGTTTGATAGTTAGGGTCAGTAAGAGTAAAAGCTAGAGTACGAAAGTACGGACTATTTTCTATCCACTTAGAAAATCTGTATGGTTGAGTAGTGTCATAACCATCTACGGTAGTTACATTTTCAGGTTGATTTTTAAGTTTTCTGTTTTGTACGTTTTTATAATTTTCTTGTTGTTCTTCTGACAAAGCTATTATTGAGGCTAACTCATCTTTAGTAAAGTCATTTATACTAATAGGTTTATCTTTACCAAGCATAAACTCTGTGAGAAGCCTAACATTAGTAGGTAAATTACCTAAGATACTTACAAGCTTAGAGGGACTAACTTTCCAACCAGATCTAGCGCCTTCTAAATTATATTTTTCAAGTACACGTTTTTTTGCTGCATCACGTTTAATTTTACCTTCAGGTCCACGTCCTGTAATATCATCTACATCATAAATAAGTCTGTTAGTAGGAAGACCTACATCACCACCTTCATTAAAAACACCATGTTTGCTAGGTGTTGTTAGGTATTCTAAAAAATCTTTACCTTTGTCAATACTTCTATCTATAAAGTCTTTTCTTTCAGGTTCTGGTCCCATAGGGAACTCTTCTGGAAAACCTTGCTCAATAGCTTCTTGATCAAACATAGTGTCTGACCTCCACTGAGCATACTCAGAAGCTTTCTCTGGATTAGAAAATGTGGGAAGCTTTTCCCCTGTAATAAAGTCTTTACCTCTAGTTTCTAATAGACGTTGTTTAACTTCATCATCACTAAGTTTTTTACCATTCTCATCAATACTAGGTGCAGTAATCCACTCAGTACCCCAAGGAATAGTTGTAGTTACTTCGGAATACTTAGACCCTTTTTCACCAGTGACTTCACCTGTATGATCAATCCACACAGGTCTACCACGTAAAGTTTTTTCTTCAGTTTTAGTACGTGGTCTAGCTTTAGGGT
>Ga0213869_10002325_pt1 | contig 13233 bp, 13 predicted proteins | sample PICome_10_FD_160083 | JGI IMG/M metagenome (GOLD analysis project Ga0213869, IMG submission 160083) | Coastal seawater microbial communities near Pivers Island, North Carolina, United States - PICO132 | ecosystem: Environmental > Aquatic > Marine > Coastal | place: USA: North Carolina...
GGCGCAGCCCCTCAAGGAGTACGAAGCATGGCGATGACACCTGATCCGCAGCCCCAAGGGGTTATGAGCAACCTTTTCGGCGGCTTTTCCGACGCGCCGGATACAAGCCCGACCGACCCATACGCCAACCTCTCACGGCAGCAGCGTATGATGCTGGGCTTCGCGGCTCTGCGAGACGCAGGGGCATCGTTTGCTGGCCGTGACACTGACTTCTTTGCGGAAACGCTTGGGGGCTATGAGAGTGCGCGGGACCGCGAGCGGCTACGGCGTCAAGGTGAATTGCAAAACCGCGCAGCCGCCCTGCAAGGTTTGGGGGAAATCCAGCAGCAGATCGCTATTGCACGGGCGCGGGGGGTGGAACCAAGCCCCGCTCAGTTGCAGCTTGAACAATATTTCACTCAGATGCTGACATCTGCGGGTGGTGGTCTTGGTGGTCTTCCAATGGGTGTGCCTACGGCAGCGGCAGTTACGCCTGCGGCGGCGGCAGTTACGCCTGCGGCGGCGGCTGTTACGCCTGATGCGCCAATGGTTACACCTGATGCGCCAGTGGTTACGCCTGCGGCGACTGCGGTTACGCCTGCACCAGAGGCGGCAGCGGTTACGCCTGCACCAGAAACGGGTGCGGTTACGCCTGATGCGCCAGAAGCGGGTGCGCCCCGACAAAGCGGCCTCCTCCCGTCATCTGATTACAAAACCCAAATCGAACAGTTAGAGGCGCGAATTACAGACGTCACTGCCGCTGGGGGTGACACGCAAGACCTCAGAGGGCAAGCCAGTCGCGTACAAAGATTGTATGAAACGGCCATAGGGTACGAGCGAGAAGACCGACTCGCTGCGCAAGAAATCCAAGCAACGCCAGAAGAACTTGATATGGCTGTGCAAGCCTTGGCTCGTATGCAAAGTCTTGAGGCGTTGAGCAATGACCAACTCGGACTTATTTTGGGTCCGTATCTCTCTGAAGTTAGCCCAGAAGACCCTCTCTATGCGAGAGTTTTAGCCAACAGGATTATGGGAGAAGAAGGAGCAGAAATACTTGCTGATGTTGACCAGATTGTCGCAGAACAGTTCTTGCGGGCATTTGACAGGCTAAAAGGTGGGGGCCAGATTACTGACAAAGAAGGCGACCGTGCCTTGAAAGCCAGACAGCAGCTAACAGCAAGAGCCGTTAGTCCCGAAGCCTACAGACAGGCCATAACAGAATTGCGCATGATTACGGAAAACCTACTTGCGCGCTCAAAAGGGGATGAAGCCCCCCATAATTTTGAGGCTATTTCGGCGGGTGTTACAGGTGAGGCTGCACCAGATAGTCAAACTTTAACGGACGATGCCGCAGGCTTTTTAGGGCTGGTTGTTCAGCAGTAAGGGAATCTACATGGAGTACACTGTAGACCAATACCGTCAGGCCGCTCAACTGGCTTATGAGGCGGGCAACATATCTGCGGCAGAAGAGTTGGCGCAAGCGGGCCTAGCTGCGCAGCGTGCCGCGACAGAGGGTGATGTGGAGTTTGGCGCTGTACGCTCAATGCTCAAAGGTATGCGCAAAGGTGGAGAGGACATCGCTCGTACCGTTACGAGCGAAGGCTTGCAGCTTGGGGCGGGTATACATGATGTTATGTCTGCACCAGGTCGCGCTGCCGATTTCGCCCTTGCAAAAGGCTCACAAGCTATTGCCGATCTGTTCGGGGTAGAAGCACCTGAGTTCACACAGCGCCCATATGAAATGACCGGGGGGCAACCAAGCACTGGTCGCGCAATGATTGAGGCAGGGCCGACCACTGGCCCTGCTATGCAATATGAAGCTCAAACCCTGCCGGGGGACATTGCAGGAACAATGGTTGAAATGGCCCCGGCGGCGGCGCTTCCCGGTGGTCTTCTTTATAACGTCGCCGCACCTGCTGTGGGCCAAATCGCGGGTGAGCGAGCGGCTGAAGCACTTGATTTCGGTGAGACAGGGCAGCTTGTAGGCGGCATTCTCGGTTCTATCGCTGGCCCGTCAGCACTGGCATCGGGTGTTCGCACGTTGTCGCCTGCTAGCGGGGTTCCATCTGATCTCCGTCAAGTTCGTGCCGATCTCCTTGAAGATGCTATGCGCCAAACGCCAGATGGCACTGGCCTTTCGGCGGGGCAATTTACCGGGGACACCGCTTTGCGGACTGTGGAAGGAACGCTCTCAGCGTCTGACGACCAGCTTCGCGCGTTCACTGCTGCGGTTGTCCGCGAAATGGGTGGTACACCTGGGGGTAAGCTTCCCGATACGGTAAAGTCTCTTGGCGATAACATCGGAAGCATGTTCGATGAGGTGGCTGACGCTATGCCGCCTATCAACCCGTATCTAACAAGAGGTGCTTCCGGGGATACTGTTGTTGACCGACTGCGCAACACAGCAGAGACATACGGTCGGAGCGTTGGTACAGGCGAGCGCGTCAGTGTTGTTGATGATGTGGCCGATTGGATGGAGCGTTCTCTACGGACGGGCAAGCCTATCGACGGCAGCGAGGCTCTTCGGTGGAGAAGCGAACTCAGCGAAATCACCGCCACCAGTGGAAACGTCGCAACCCGGAGGGCTGCGGGGGCAGCGTTGCGCGAACTTGATGCTCTCATGGACACCGCGTTGCGTTCGGCGGGCAGGGGCGATCTGGTTGAGACACTGACAAGCGCCCGCCGCCGCTGGCGTGATTTCTTGGCGTTTAGGCACGCTGCATCTCGCGCAGGTGAAGCACCGCTTGAAGGGGCTATTTCTCCGCAAGCTCTCGCACAGTCCATGCGGGCGCAAGACGAAGTGTCATACGCATTAGGTGATCGCGGGTCGTTTGGTGATTTGACCCGCGCAGGCGAACAAATCTTACGTCCCGCGCCAGCCGTATCGGCAGGTGGTGTCCGCGAAGTCCCGTCAATGCAAGCCGCGCAGGCAGCAGAGACAATGGCGACTATCGGCAGCGCAATCAGCCCAACGGCTGCTGCTGCGGGCGCGGTTGGGGCAAGGCTTTTCCCCGGTATGCGTAAAGGGTTCGTGAACGATCCGCTGATGCAACAGTATTATCGGCTTGGCTACCTGCCAACACCTGACCCGCTGCCCCTTTCGACGCGTATGCTTACGTCAGGTCCGCTTTCGATCCTTGGGCAAGGCGATTAAAAGAGCTTTTCTTGCTCTTCCTTTTGGCGTTGGCGTTTAGGCGCTGACGCCTTTTTCTTTTCGCGCAACTCTTTGATCACGTCAGCCGCTGTGTCGCACAGCTTGAAGACGGCACGATGGTTGGGAAAACGGTGCGCGATGCGCAAGTCTCTCTCAAGATTGTCCAGTTCTTCGTTGGTCATGGTGTTACCTTCCGGTTTGCGGTTTCAATGCGTTCAGCAAGTTGCGCTGCACGGCATCTTTGTTTCCAAGCACGCTCATCACGCGCTCATCGATAGTGCCTTTGGCTAAGATATGCGCCACCCTGACGGGGCGCGTTTGCCCCTGGCGGTGAAGGCGTGCGTTGAACTGTTGGTATAGCTCAAGCGACCAGTTTAATCCAAACCACACGCACAGCGCCCCACCCTTCTGCAAGTTAAGCCCGTGCCCAGCGCTGGCAGGGTGGGCCAAGAGCATTGGGATTTCGCCACGGTTCCAAGCGTCGATAGTTTCCTGCTTTTTGTCCAGAACCCTGGCGTGCGGGAACCTCTTCAGCAAGCGGGCGAGATCCGATTTGTAGTTGTAAGCCACAAGCATCGTTTCCCCCTCATTGTCTTCAACGATCTCTGCAAGCGCGTCCAGCTTCGCCTTGTGTGTCTCTGACCAGTTCCCGTTGGCATCGGTATAGAGTGCGCCATTGGCGTACTGCATCAACTTGTTCGCCAGCACGGCGGCGGTGGATGCCTCGACTTCTTCACCGTCGTCCAGTTCGGCCAACATGGTCCGTTCGAAATGCAAGTAGCTTTGCAGCGTGGTGGCATTCAGCGGAACTTTCACGCTGAGATCGATCCGCGCCGGGACATCCAAGTAATCGTCGGCGCTCATGTGGATGATCTTGTCTGTCAGCAGGTCGTGTATCTTGTGGTCTGCGCCTTTGCGCGGCTCAAACTTACGGCCCCAATAATCGGCCTCAAAGAACCGTTGCTTGTAGTTTGTCAGAGTGCGACCAAGGCGCTCGCCGTAGTCCACCAGATACATCTGCGCCCACAAGTCGAGAAGGCCGTTCGGGCTGGGCGTCCCGGTCAGCAGGACGACACTGTCGATCTGTGGCAGCATCTTGCGCAGCGCCTTAAAGCGTTTGCTCGACGCGTTCTTGAACGACGAGCTTTCATCAATCACGACAACGTCAAAGTCCCAGCGCGAGCCGTAATGCTCAACGAGCCACGGTATGTTCTCACGGTTTATGACATAGATGTCGGCGTCGAGGCTCAACGCTTGCCTGCGCGCCTTGTCGCTACCCGTGGCGACTGACACACGCAAATGCTTGAGATGGCCCCACAGCCGCGTTTCCTGCGCCCACACGCTGTTCGCAACGCGCAGCGGTGCGACGACCAAAACCTTCCGCGCTAGAAAGCCGTCGAGCATGTCGCAGATCGCGGTCAAGGTCGAGGTCGTTTTCCCCAGCCCCATCTCAAGCGCCAACATACAGCGCTTCTCTTTGAGTATGAAGCTGACAGCGCGTTCCTGATAGGCATGAAGGTTATGGCGTGAAAGCATTCGCGTCATCCTTGTTATCGATCACCCGCACGTCACAGCCCAACGCTCTGCGAGCCGCGTGGTCACGTTCTTGCAGGGGCGTCGGTTTCTTCCCCGGTGCCTTCAACTCAACAAAAATGATTTTGCCCCCAGGCATTGTGACGATGCGGTCAGGCACAGACCGCTTGGTTGGGGATGTGAACTTCTCACATGTACCGCCCAGCGCCTTAACTCTGCGCACCAGCGCCTTCTCTACATCACGTTCAAGCATGATCCACCTTTCCTCCCCACTGATCTGCCATGGCGTTCGCAATGCCGGGGTAAGTGCGTGACCGTTCTTTCCAACGATCAGGGCCGGGGGGCATCAAATGGCAAGTCGCCACGGCATCATCAGCAGTCATTTTGCTTGTGGGTCGAAGCGGCAAAAGTCCGTTTGTCCAAAAACAAGTGCGCTTCTTGTGTGGGTCGCCAAATTGCCACGGTTGAATTGTAAATTGCGCCGACCCGCCAACTATTTCGCGGGCGTACTTATGCATTACAGGGTTCTCTACGGCGATGCGCGGGACAGGTAAATCGAGTATCCAACGAAAAAACTTTGCAGCCTCTTCCATTTTTTTAAAGCGCCCCTCTTCAGTGTGGAGCCAGCGCACTCCGCTATTAGCGAGATATGTGCAAGGTGGATGCGCAATAAGTAAGTCCCAATCAACACCCCCACTGCCAATAACATGCTCCAAGGTGTTTTGCATGTGAAACGGGGTTGGTCCGTCTTCAGCTTCCAGCAAATCACAAGACCACGTTTCGTGACCCAGCGCCTGAAAAGCATTTCGGGTGCGCCCGGAAAATTCACAAGCGATTAAAACACGCATTTTCGTCATATACTCACCCCCACCTGCTTAAAGGCCATCTGCGCCATGCCCACATACCGTTCGACATCGGCATCCTCTGGAAACTCTTCTGGCAAATCAAGGCACGGCCTACCCCCGTCGCTCTGCGGAACTTTGTTGCTGTTCTTGGCGTAGTTGATTGTCTCGTCTGGCCCGACACCGGTGCTATAGTAAAAGCGAACAGCCTTGCCCAAAGCCTGATCGCGCCACATTGCACCGCCAGTGACTTTGCGCAGCATCACGAATTTGTTGATGTCTCGGCACCCACGAATGACTTCCCGGTAATCGGCTTTGCCCGCGAGGTGTGCGGCAACCGCGTCTGACACGATTGTGAATTGCGGGTTCTTCATCAACCCCGGTTCGGCAAAAGCACCCTTGCGCTTCGTAGAGCCATCCGGTTTGACCGCGATGTAATTGTTCACATCGCGCGAGTGAAGGCTGCGGTAGTCGCTGCGTTCCAAGGTGTAGGACGTGTCCAACTCCCAGTTCCACATCACCACCCCAACTTCGTCCTCAAGGCTCTTGGGGTACAACGCCACAATGCCATCGGTGTTCGCGCTGACGACCTTAACCCCGATCTCTTCCAACCGTTCGATCAGCATCAGCAATGCGAATTGTCCGGTCAGGGTGGTCTGGATTAAGAGGTTCGGCGCGTAAAGGGCGCTGTACTTGCTTCCCAGTTTCCCAAAGCTGCCGTTGACGACAATCTTCAGCGTGTCCGCTGTAACCTTGTCGCCCGCTCTCTTTGCTTTGATCCGCCGATCAACGATGCTCTGGTAAACCCGCGAGAACACGTCGCCCATGTTGTCTGGCGTGATACCCTGCTGCAAGATGATAGACGGATAATACGACGCCACGTCGAAGTCGGCTAAGACGTAACCCGCCCCAGCGTACACGCTCTGCCCCTTCTCGCACGAATGCAGACCGCCGATACCCATCTGATATTGACCGTCACCGATTGCGATCTTGGTGTCTTTCAACCAGCGCGGCATGACGATAGAACCATTGGCCCCGGTTTCGAATTTTTCATCTAACACGCGGCGCAGGATGTCGTTGAGTTCTGATGACTTAAAAGAAATGATCTTTGGGTCCACGTAGCGGAACGTCTGATCGTCTCTGTACTTCGTCGGTCTTAGGCGCTTGTCAGTTACCGCCTCCACTTCTGAGCGCAACACAGCTTCCGCGATCTGGGCGTCAGACTTCGATCTAAGATCGACAAAATATTCTTCACCCATGTCAGCCCGCAGAGCCACTTGCTTATCAACTGAGGAATACAACCCATCGGTCACACGCAGGTCGTTCGCGCAATACTTTTTCAGCAGGTCACGATCTCCTGGCGAGATGCTTGCGCTTGGTTCAATGGGTAGGTCTTGCAGCTTGGGATACCCCATCCGCCCCGCGTACACTTTGAGGCTCGCCCGTCCCGGCACGACCTCAATGATATCGATGTGGTCCCACTGCGGTGGTATCTTTATCTTCTCATCCCTGCCGACCTGCCACGCCTGCTTGCCGCTGGTGATAATCGTATCGCTCAGTTCCTTGAGTTCTTCGCAGCTACGGTTTTGCAGCGCTGCCGCGATCATCAACAGGTCATAGTGGTTTCCGTTGAAGCTGATCGTTAAGTGGTTGCGCATCAAGTTCGCAACCTTCGCCACGTTCAGCGGCTTACCGTCGTACATTTCGAACGACGCCACCTTGCCGTTTTGTCGGTCAAGGAAGCATATCAGGAAATAGTCTCGGTAGCATTCCACGTCGAGTATTAGCGCCATGAGGGGTGTCCTCCATATCCGGCATGAGGAAAGGGGCGACAGGTGCCGCCCCTAAAATTTTACATGAAGTCGTCTTCGTCCACGTCATCAAAATGATCGAAGTCGTCAAGGCTGGCTGTGACACCGTCCGCAAACGGCTCACCATCCTTGATGAACTGAACGCCAAGAAGGTTGGCGTTGATACGCTTGCCGTACTGGTTGTTCTGCGCCCAGAGTTCCAAAACCCCGTTCACATAACAGCCAGCGTAAATGCGCCCGTCTTCTTCTGCCAGTTGGGTGCGATCACGATCCAGAACCATCGGGCGTTTGGCGTTAGACGCCTTGATCGACATGTTCCCGGCATAACCAACGTAGTCGATATCGTCCCCATCCTTGAGACAGATTTTGTCAGCCTTCAGCTTTGCGCCCTTCAGCTTGTCTTTGGTCAGGTCGCTGATCGCAGTCTCAATCTCAGCAATCGTGGCCGCATGCTCTTCCTTGTCCAACAAGAAGGTCGCTTCGAACTTCGTTTCCTCGCCTGAGAACGTCGCCTTGCGGAACAGGCTTGGGAACGAGATGCGGACGTTGTTCAGTTTGATTTTTGACATTTTATTACCTTTCAGGTTTTTGCAACAGGGCGTTGCGGCTATTCGGTGACATCACCGAAATCTTCTAGCGACACGCCAATGGCTGGTCGCTTATCGCTTTCTGGCGCAAGTGTCGGTGCGCCATGGGGCTTGATAATCAATCCCCCGATCTCAGCGGCGCGGGTCTTACCCAACGCCTTTTCGGCTTGCGCCGGAGAAACGATCTTGGGTTTGCTGAACGCCTTGTCTCCCAGCAACTCTGTCAACGTCGCCTCGGCCTCTCGCTCGTCGGACCACTTACGATTGCTGCGACCCTCGACCAGCTTGTAGCCCGGAAACCCGTCACCATCTTCAAGACGATCCTTGGCCAACTTCTCAATCGCACCAAGCCACCCTTCGATCAGCGGCTTGGCGTCAAGGGCCACGCGCATCTGCTGTTCTGTCAGCGTGTTGGCCTTGGGCATGTTGTCGAGGTCGTCGAAGTCCGAAAGCAACGTCGCCTCGGTGTGCTTCATTAGCGCCTGACATGACGCCTTTGCCTTGCAGAAGCGGCACTGCTTCTCCCCTGGTTCGCGCGGAGCGTCTGGCTCTGCGGTCAACTCCGCGCGTTGCTTCGCCAGTTCAGCCCAGCGCAGCAGCGCAGGAACGGTGATCTCCCATTCGCTGATGTGGTCCAGCCTTGGCTGCACGATGGTTATCAAGACGCGATCAATATGCTGAAACATCGACCACATCGCGTAAGCGCCGAGAGCATAGAGCATGCCCTGCGGATTTTCCTCGGCATCGACGCGCACACCCATGCCGTATTTGAGGTCAACGACGTGGAGGGTGTTCCCGTTCACGATCACAGCATCTGCGGTGCCAAAGCCACCGGGAACCCAATCGCTGTAATCAACGCGCTGTTCGATTTCCATCGCGTCTGCGGCGATGGGCGTGGAATGCGCCAAAACATAGTCAGTGTAGACGCGCACGAACTCGGCCATCTCGCTGTTCGGATACTCATCCAGAACCGCTTGAGGGAACTCAGCCGACAACGCCTTCTCCGCAAGGTCGTGCGCCTCAGTTCCCTCAAGCGCAAACGGGCTTGTCTTGTCGGGTAGACCATCTTCCGCAGCCACGCTGCCTGGGCAGGCCATCCAGCGGTGGGCGTTGCTTGCACCCAGCTTGGCGTGTGCGATCTGACCCATCATCTTTTAACCTCCAACGCTTCGACCAATCCGCGCATCTCACATCGCTGATCGTATGTCAGGTCACTCAGTTTCCGCACATTAAAGCCGTCCAGAAACTCACGGATCGTGCTTTGATGCCCTGCGCGCGACTTCAGCATGACCATGGCATGCAAATCCTCAAGAGAGATTTCGTCACCACTCCTATCTGGCGTCGTCTCAGCATCGTCAGCCTCGACCTTTGGTTCAACTTTGGGTTTGGCCTTGGGTTTGGCCTTTGCCCTTGGCGCGGCGAGTGAACCCCCGCCAAGGCTAATGGCAAAGGTAAGTTTTTCAATCTCTTTCCGCAGTTCGTCGGTCGCTTCAGTCAAGTCTTTCAGCACTTCTTCAATCATTTTAGGTTTCTCCGGTGTTGCGATAGACACCGTCTTAGGCTACATTTCTTCACGATGCAACACGGAAGTTCACGATATGATGCGATCCAGCCAACTGGCCGAGCAACTCGGACTGTCTAAACACAAGGTCTTAGACCTCGCCAACAGAGGCTTGATCCCATCGCTGCGTCTGCCTAGCGGACACTATCGCTTTGACTATGAAGAGGTAGTCGGCAGCTTGCGTGAGGCAGCACCCCGATCTGAGGAGGTCAAAGATGATGGTTAAATTCACATACTGTAAAAATTTCGCCCACGCCGAGACGCGAGAAGTCGAGTGGGATGATTTCGCGAAGGTGTCAGGCCGATCAATCGGCTACGCCACCAAGGAAGAGAGCATCCGCCGCGCTGCTATTGTCGGCGGTATCCGAAAAGACGAGACGGTCAGCCGTGCCGAGAACATCGCCAGCCGCACGATTGCCACGCTGGATTACGACAACTTCAGTCCCGGCACGACGTTGGAAGACATCGAACTGGCCTTGGCGCTGGGCGTCGAGGGGGCTTTCACGGCGTACAGTACATTCAGACACACGGTTGACGCACCTCGCGTCCGCATCTTCGTGCCGCTGTCCCGCGCCGTCACCCCAGCCGAATATCCTGCCGTCATCGACGCTATCCATAATCAGATCGGCTTGGACGGCCTCGACAAGTGTTCCTACACGGTCAACCAGATAATGTTCTTGGCCTCGCACCGCCACGGCGTCGAGCCTTGGTCCTTCTCGCAGGGCGGCGAAACCTGGGCTGTGCCCGACGAAATTTCGCCAGAGCAACAGGGCGGCGTGTTCTACGCCGAGAGCGAAGACGATGATCTCAGCATGGCGATCATTAATCAGCCGCTCGACCTGACACCCGATCAGGTGGACGTGATCTTGGAGAACCACCCAGCCGACGATCTGGATTACGACGATTGGCTGCGCGTCGGCATGGCGATCTACCACCAGACTGAAGGCGAAGGCTATGGCATGTGGCTGCGCTGGTCAGAGCAATCCCCCAAGCACGATGCCCGCCAGATGAAAACGAAGTGGCGCAGCTTCGGCGGATCGTCCCGGCCCGTTACGATGGCTTCTGTCATCAAGCAGGCAGGCGGGCTGGGTGCGGCAGCGCAGGTGCTTCCCGACAGCGAGGTGGCCTTGTCTCTTGAAGACGAAGCCGCAGAGGTCCACGACCGCACCACATACGCCACCTTCAAGCGCCGTGTTCAGGCGCTCAACGAAATCCAGCTATCCCCCGACATCCGCAGCCTTCTCGCCAAGACCGTCCATGAGGTCTACGCCAAGGGCGCTGGCATGGGGCTGCGCGAGGTCAAGGCGTCTTTCAAGCCGATCAAAGCTTCTCGCCGCAACACCGGGGATGATGGTGCCACCCAAGAGACGCCGCCGTGGCTTGAGGGTTGGGTCTACGGCGAGGCCGACTGCGTCTTCATAGATACCAGCATGTCGGACTACGCTATACGCCGCGAGGCGTTCCGCGCGAAGTTCGACCGCGCGAGCGAGGCCGTCGCTGCCGAGACAGACGCCGCCGACTTCGCCCTCAACGTCGTACAAATCCCCACCGTGCTGCGCGGCTTATACTGGCCCGGACAGCCCGCTCTTTTCAGCGGCACCGACGGCAAGCCTTACACTAACCTCTACCACGACAGCGGCACTCAGCCTTCCGGCGCGATTGACACCGATGGTCAGTCCGTTGTCGATCTCTTCATCCAGCACGTCCGCAACACGATCTCCGACGAGCGCGAGGGCAATCTCCTCATGGACTTCCTCGCCTACGTCTACGCCAACCCAGGCAAGCGTGTTCGCTGGGGAATGCTCCTCTGGGGCATCGAAGGCAACGGCAAGACCTACTTCTACAATGTCATGCAGATGCTGCTGGGCCACAACGCCACCGTCATCAACACGTCCATGGTCGAACGCCCCTTCAACGATTGGGCTGTCGGCAGTCGGCTGATCGGCATTGAGGAAATCCGCATCAGCGGCACAAACAAGTGGCGCGTCCTCGACCAACTCAAACCGATGATCTCCAACGACACCATCGCCGTCGAACCCAAAGGCGCTACCCGCTACCACGCGCCCAACTTCGCCAGTTACCTGATGACAACCAATCACCACGACGCCGTCCCGATCAGCGACAACGACAGGCGCTATTGCGTCATCTTCACACGCCACCGGGAACAGAAAGACCTCTTCGACCAACACGGCGGGCGCGAGGCAGCGGGCGAATACTTTGACCGCCTGTTCTCCGAAACCACCCGACGCGTGGATGCCATCGGACGCTTCCTGTTGGATAGGGCCAAGTCGCTGTCAGACGATTTCGATCCGCACGGGCGTGCGCCCATCACGGCAGGCCTCAAAGAGATGCGCCAAGCAAACGTCTCCGACGACAGGCAGACCGTCGAAGACGCGCTGGAAGACCACGCCTGCGAAATCGTCACTGACAAAATCGTGGATTTCACACACCTCAACAACTGTGTGCAGATGGATGGGGGCGAGTTGCCGCAGAGCCGTGTCGTGGCAAATATCTTGCGGGATTTAGGCTATAGGCCGACAGCCAAAAGGCGTGTCAAAATCAAGGGAAAGCTGCATCGCGTGTGGTTCAAAGGCGGTGCCGAGTGCAACGGGGATGAGGCGATTGAGACGGTTAGGGGGTGGCATGAGGGGTCGTCGGACTTCAAAGACGTGCCGTTTTGATGGGCGTGGGGTCCAGAGGTGGGTGCCTAGTGGTTGAAAAGAAGCATTTTTGCTACTGGGCACCGCACTGGGCACCGCACTGGGCACCCTACCTAACCCTTTATTTTATTTATTTATTTTTATTAAATATATATAAAAGTGCTTAGTGCTTACTAAGTATTGGGTAGAGGGGTAATGAGTTTTATAGAGTAGAAATAGAGGGGATTCGTACAGTACAAATATATAGAAGGAGGAGTTGAAAAGACTGGGCACCAAGCACCGGGGGTCTGAAACGCCCCGTGGGGGGTGGGCGAAGTCGGTGGGGAAAATGGCCAATTTAACTGATGCTGAAAGGGCAACGATATGGGCAAGATTACACTTGAACGCGTGAAGCAACTCGAAGAGATCGGGGAAGATGTGATTTTTGATAGGATACTGAGCGGCGAAGCCGTCAGAACCATGCTGGCGAAATGGCGCATGGGATGGCGGGCTTGGTACAGGTGGGTGGACAGCGTCGAAGGGCGCAGAGCGCGATACGATCAAACCTTGATGCAAGCGGGCCATTCGTATGCGCAACGCGCCGTGGAGACAGCGCAGAACGCGACAAGCGAGAACGTCAACGTCGCACGCCTTCAGGTCGATACCGATAAGTGGATGGCCGGGAAGCTGAACCAGAAATACGATGTGCGCCAGAAAGAGGCGACAGTGACACTGCGGATCGAAGACCTGCATAGTCAGGCTGCGGCATTGATCAGCAGCGAAGCCGAGAAGGCCGTGATGGAAACCATCGAAGGCGTGGCGATTGATGTCGATGAGGCCGAGGGGTCAGACGAAGCCGATCCAGGTGAAAACGAAAACTAAATCTGACTTTTTTTCTTGTCGGATTTCAGACAACATTTCATTGCGAAATCTGACTTTTTTTCTTGTCGGATTTCAGACAACATTTCATTGGGGTGTGGGTCGGTCTTGGTGAAGCGCAAACATTCGGGGGTCCGAATGTTTGCGACAATGATCAAAGCTTGATGCAAACGTTTGGACCCCCGAATGTTTGCGGCAATGACCAAAGCTTGATGCGTCACGCTAGCGCATTGGCACGCCACCACATA
>Ga0213869_10002330_pt1 | contig 13221 bp, 5 predicted proteins | sample PICome_10_FD_160083 | JGI IMG/M metagenome (GOLD analysis project Ga0213869, IMG submission 160083) | Coastal seawater microbial communities near Pivers Island, North Carolina, United States - PICO132 | ecosystem: Environmental > Aquatic > Marine > Coastal | place: USA: North Carolina...
CTTACTGGTTTACTATCACTGAAAATTGAATCAGAAATTATAGACGTGTTATTTCCAGATGATGAAGCTAAAATTAAATTTCCATTAGAAATAGTAATATTATTATTATTAGAATCGCAACTAGACCACTTTGATGATAATATAGATCCATTAAAATCATCAAACATTTCAAAAGTTGCAGAGCCATTTGAATTTGAAATTTCACCAGTTTTCCCATAAAAAATAAAAATGGAAGTATTACCAGTTGGTGCAAGACTATCCATTTTAACCCAAAAACTTGTAGAAGAAGTATTGTAAGTATCGTCATCAATCCAAAAGTTTAGATCATTGCCATCAAAATCAACAATTCTTACATCGCTACCGTTAGCTTGAGCTTTAGAATTAGAAACTAATGAGGCAGTTGGCAAAACAAATTCAACTTGGAAATCACTTAATAATGTTGAACTTGGATTATTAAATTTAATTTCCTGTCTATAATTCCAGCCGTATTTACATGGTTGTGCAAAAGCTACTGTACTAGAAATTAATATAATTGTTAGTAGAGAAAAATAATATTTTAAGATTCTTTTCAAAATTAGATTTTTATAAATTTAATTGTCTTAATGGAGAAACTACTATAAATAGTTACTAAATACACACCATTTGGTATATTCTCAATTTGAATTTGTTTTTGAAAATCATCAAATATGAATATTTTCTCTTGTAATAAAAGTTCTCCTGTTAAATTATAAATACCTAGGTAAGCTTCAAATAAAAATTCATTATTTGTCTGGAAATCTAGAATGAAATTTCCATTATTAGGATTTGGATATAATTTACAATCTATTTCTGTGTAAACTGCAAACTCTTCATTTAAAACAGGACTATTTTTCTTGCTAGGTCTAATAACAATTTTCTTTTCAAGTGATGCTATACAAGAAGTATTACTTACTGTTAGTTGAGCAGTTACCGTATCATTGGTAACTGAGTCATTAAAAGAATTTAACCATACACCATGAATAGGTGAATCAATATCATAAATTGAATCATTTATAAGCCACGAAGAAGTGAAAGGTGAGGGATAAGATAGATTAATGAATTTTACAGAATCACCTTGACTAACAATGGAAGTTGATAAGAACTGAGCATTTAATTCTTGGTTTGTTGAGTTTACCTTTATTGTATCTTTTGCATTACAATTTAAAGTGTCTGTAATTAAAACATTATACAAGCCAGTATCACTAACAAACAGTGAAGATCTATTTGAATTATTTATTAGCAAGCCATCTTTATACCATTCATGTTGAATATTATTATTGTTAATACCTGTTGATAATTCAAGATCACTTCCAATACATTTCACCAAGTCAGCACCTAAATCAACATCTAAAACGGGAGAGAAGTTGACTAGAATAGTATCTTTAGTTTTACATAAACCAGGACTTAAACTATCCCCTACTTCAACTATGTAGTTACCTGCACTATTAATAAATAAAATAGAATCTGTAGATCCATTGCTCCATTTAAAAGAAGCACCATAATTACTTAAATCATCCATTACTAAAATATTGTAGCTACAAAGTAAAGTATCAGTAATTCCACCAAGAAGTTGAAAAGTAGGTGTTTCATATGCCGCAACATAAATACTATCCGAACTAGAGCAAGTTCCAAAAGAAATTTCGCAACTGTAATATCCAGAAGAATTAATATTTATCGAAGAATTGGATCCAATTAAGTTTTGACTTGCGTCTGTCCACAAAAAACTATTTGATAAAGCATCAGAATTTATAGTAACTGAATCACAAATATTTATAGAATCTCCACTTAAATTATTGATAAAACTTAAATCAAGTTGTGGATTTGATTTAGGAATTACAGAAATAACATTAGTCAAATTACATCCAGTAATTGTATCCTCAATTAATACAGTATAAGTATTTAATTGAGACACCCATATTCTGCTACTATTTAAAGGATAATGTGAAGATAATTGTGGATTCCAAGAATAAGAATAATTTAAACCAACAGGCAAACTATCAGTAAGCATACTATCTCCTACACATGGGTTAAGTGTATCTGAAAACGTAGAAAAATTAATTGGACTTGAATTGATAATAGCATTAATCGAATCTTCTCCAGGACAGTTGTTTTGGTCTACAACCAAGACTTTATATAGTCCTGAAGAATCAATTTTAAGAAATCTTGAAGTTCCAATAGTATCGATAAGCCCTGTTAAATTAACTTGACCGTTAGAATAGGAATATGTATATGACGAGTTGGAATCAAACCAATAATAATCTGCATCTACACTTCCACAGTCTAAAACTGATGAATCACAAGCGCTTGATGAAGATATTTGTGGGGAAAATGAAGAGTTTAAAGTTATACTAATAGTGTCTCTATTAATACATCCATTTAAGTCTGTAGACTTAACATTGTAAGTATTTGAATAATTAACAATTATACTATCTGTTGTCAATCCATTAGACCAAAAATTATTACAATTTTGAGGTGCATTTAAAACGTAAGAAGTACCACAAGTAGAAATTGAATCTTGACCAAAATCAACATTTGGAATTGGAAATATCTTTAAGGTATCTAAAGTTCTATCGATACAATTATTATTAGACGTAACAGTAAGTTCAATTATTTTAGTGCCAGTGTCACTAAAAATTAATGGTGAGGGATTTTGAGCTAATGTAGGTGTAGAAGGCAATGGATACTCAAAATTCCAACTATGACTAGAAATGGTATTGTTATTATCTACAAAAGATAGTGACGAAAAAGAAACTGGCAAACCATAACATTGGTCATTTGGAGAATTTGTGAAAGCTACTGGAATTGGGTTAATTTCAATGATTTTTGTTTTTTGGGAAGAGCATCCATTACTAGAAGTTTGTGTTAAAACTACATTGTAAGATCCAAAATTATTGAACTTTTTAAAAGCACTGGTATCATTCGAGGTGGAATCATCTCCAAAATCCCAAAATGAAACAAGAGAATCTGAATTTGGATAAAAAAGTATGGTGTCATATAAACAAAAAGAGTTCGTAGGAGAATTTAGATTATTTCTAGACAAAAAGTCAATACTAGGAGAAGGAAAAATTTCTACAGATTTAGAAGTAGAATCTGAGCAACCATTGGAAGATGTTACTTTTAGTTCTGTTGAATAAGTACCATTTTGAGAATAAACATAATAAGAATTATAAAAATTAGAAACAGAAACATTACTAAAATTCCATTTGGAGCTAGTTATAGAGTCTGAAATTAAAATAGTAGATTGATTTGAATAAAAAACTGTATCGTTTTCACAGGTATCATTAAAAGTAAAGTTTGCATTTGGAAGTGGAAAAACATTAATAGTTTTAACAATTGTATCACGACAAGTACCAGCTATGTCGGCAATTAGCTTTACATCAAATGGCCCTGGAGAAGGAAATATATAAGATGGATCTTCAAGACTAGAACTTATCCCTCCAAAATCCCAATTATAATTTAAACCTCCATAAGTAGTAGTACTTAGATTTGTGAAATCTATTGGAGTCTGATCACAAGAGTTTTGAAAACTAAAATCTGCTGAAGGATATGGCAAAACAGTAGCAGTTCTTATACATGAACTTGAGCAACCACTAGAGTCTGTTATAGTTAGCTGAACACTATGTGTTCCAGATTGAGAATACAGAAAAGAAGGGTTTTTTAGCGAAGAGATATTTAAACCATTATTTGAATAATAATCAAAGTCCCAAGCATAAGTCATATTTGATGAATCTGAAGAATCAGGATTAGCGCTAAAACTTATTGGATCACCTATGCATGGAGTATTAATTCCAAAACAATTACCAGCTCCAAATTTAGGTAAGTCTGAGGATTTAACTTTAATAGAATCTTTATTTAAGCAACCTCTTGAGTCTTCAATAGTAATTAAATACCAACCTGGTTGACTAACAGATAAAGTAGGTTCTGGAGTTGAAGATCCATTATTTGGTGTTAAAGTAGTTGAAAAAACTCCATCCTTAAACCATTTTACACTACAACTAGGAGTGATAGAATCAAACTCTATTACTGCATTATTTCCCGAACATACGGCTGTTGAATCTAACGATAAGTTTACTTCAGGTGGATTATTACAATCTTTTTTTCCAACAGTAATAATAGATTGGTTTAATGGAGCGTTTAAAGAAGGCTTCCAGCCAAAATTATTATTATCAGTTATTATATTACTTATTGTATCTGTAGTTGCACCAACTTGACTCCAGGTTTGACCATAATTATCACTTATATAAATATCCAAACTATCTTCATTCATAGATCTTAAAAGATTATTATGATAAACTAATTCTGGGCTATTTAGTTCTACGGGCTTATTAACTACAAAATATCGATTAAAAGATGTGTCTGATACATTTGGAATATAAGTACCATATCTACTATACTCAACGGAGTCGTTATAATTGTTAGAATGATTAATTGATAGTCCAATATTGTAATCGTTTGGAAATTGAGTAATAGATGATGATGCGTAAGGTCCTATTACAAATACTTTTTCTAATGAATCCGAAGAAGGAATAATCAAAGAACTATTTGATTCTCCAGAAATACTTCCATAAGTATTAGTTCTTGCGGGCTGTAACGGATCAAGATTATATTTAAACTTTAGTTCTAAATTTACAGAGTCAAGTGTAATATTTGAACTCCCAGAAACATCAAAAGAATTCCAAACTTCTAAATTCCCAAAATTAGAATTTGAATTAGTAATGTTTAATCCAAATGGATTTGAGTTTTGAAGATTATTTAAAACTGTATTATTTGAAATGTTTAGTTTTTGAATAATAGAAATATTGTTAAAAATTATTTTTCCCTTAGGGGGGACCCCATTTGATCTATTATATGCTATAAAAGTTCTATTTGTTAAATTAGTAGTAACATCATGAAAAAGATCTCCATTTAAAAAAATAGATACATCATTCTTCATACTAATTGCAGAGTCAGACTTTAAATCTCCAAAAATATACGTATCTCCTTGGATATCTAATGGAAGACCAAAATGATAGAATTGACCATTTACAAATACTTTAGTAATTAAAATTAAGCAAAAAATAATATTTCTATAATATTTAATCATAGCTTAATTATGTAATACAAAGAATGATATTTTGGATTGTTTGTTATACTTCCTGACCCTGATGTTGTTGATGGAATATTAAGATCGTGAGAGTGACTCCCATTAGAAGAAACAGAATGTGTATGTGCAGTAGATGAAATTTCTCTTCCACTACAATAATCTGCACAACCGGAGAAAACACCAGCTCTCTTAGAAAAATTATTCAAATCATTACCTGTTACAGAGTGATTGTGATTACCTTCAGAATCTGTATTCTTATTGGAAGGATCTAATTTATGAGTATGTGAAGGTGTGGAAGTTCCTCCAGTTGAATTTAAGGAATAATTTAGTCCTGATCCTACAATAAATCTGTCTCTTAAATTCGGTGTTCCGTTAGAACCATTACAAACGTGCCAATTAGTATTTACTTCAGATCCAATAATGGGATGATTTCCGCTAATATTTCCATACCACATTATAATGGTCCCAGTTGGAACTAAGTCATGATTATCTGTTTTAATAGAACCATTAACATTTATATCCCCACCATCTTTTTGTAAAAATAGTGTAGAAGTAGAATTTCCATTTTTCGCCATTATACCATTATCATCTATTAATAAATGTTTTTGTAATGGGTCTCCAATTAATAAATATCCAGTATTACTTGCAAGTGAAGATGGAGAGCCACCTTCAATTGTAACTTTAGCAGAGGGAGAGCTAGTTCCAATTCCTAAATTACCATTTGAAATTAATGATGAAGTTTTAAAAGTACTATTATAATTCCAAGCAGAAAATGCATTTAAATTTACTCCATCTTTTGAATAAAAAATTAAATCTTTTGTATTATCATAAAATACTAATCCTTCAGGTGAAGTTGGTAAAGTTGTGGGCTGTGAAAGTAAAAGCACTCTGTTAGAAGTGTTTTTCAAATCAAGAATGATACTATCATCAACTGGCAATGAACTTCCAATATTAACTTGACCAAAAATTGATATTTTTATAAATAAGACGAAATAAAAAATATATTTTTTCATTTTAAAGTTTTATCATATAAAAAAGTGAATGGAAAAGAGGACGATTTTCAGTATCAGATGGACCAGTAGATGTTTTTGAAGGTAAATTTGTTCCATGACTATGAGTATCTGAATCCCAACTTGAATGACTATGATTTTTATTAGCTCCACCTGAGGGATGGTCATTATAATTAAGTTCAATACATGTTCCTACTCTTCCCTTCCCAGATCCAGGTCCAAATGAATGGCTATGACTTGATGAAGTTGTGCTTCTGTAAGAGGGATTAAATGAATGTGTATGAGTTGACAATGATTGTCCTCCAGTATCATTCAACGAATAACTTGAACCTGATCCAACTATGAATTTATTTCTTAAATCTGGTGTGGAATTATTCCCATTACATACATGCCAGTTAGTATTAACAATTCCACTAATTATTGGGTAATTACCACTAACCAAACCAGAGTACATCACAACTGAACCAGCTGGAAGTAAATCAAAACCATTTTGTTTAATTTTTCCATTGACATCTACATCACCTCCGAATTTTTGAAGTTCTAAAGTTCCAGCTGAGCTAGTGTTAGTTTTAGATAATACTTCATCATCATCAAATACAAGGTGTTGTGATGTTTTATCTCCTAATAAGAGAAATGCATTATTATTAGATAGACTTACAGCATCACCGTTAGAAATGGATAACTTATGGGTTGGTGTTGATAATCCAATACCTATATTAGTACCATTAAAGCTGATATTTTTAGTTGAAATATCATAATTCCATATGGAAGAAAAATTTGTTATAGAACCATTTAAGGAAAATTCAACTTTTTTCTCTGTTGTATTAAAAAATAATAATCCTGGAATTGAATTAATTGAATTATTAAGAGAAAGCTGAAGCCCTCTATCATCATTATTAGATAGATTTAAAATAACATTTGGTATTGAATCACTATTCCCTATACTTACCTGAGAGAATAAGCAATTTATTTGAACAAAAAACAATATATAAAAAATAATAAACCTCATCTTTTAATCATATAATATAGTGAATAATATAGTGGTCTATTGTCGTATGATCCTGAACCTGAAGTTTGATTAGGTAAATTTATAACATGATTGTGGGTATTTGAACTACTTGTATGATCATGATTGTGGTGTGCTAGTGTAATAACACAACCATTGTAAGGAGGATTAATATCTGATTCTGTTGAAGTATTATTATTAGATGAATGGGTGTGACTATCATCCATAACTGTATAGTTTGGAAAATCAATATTATGTGTATGAGAATTGGTATTTGAACCTCCAGTATTTCCTTTAGCATTTCCATATTCTGAACCTACTCCTACAATAAATCTATCTCTTAAATCTGGTGTTGAATTATTTCCATTACATATATACCAGTTAGTATTTTGTGCTCCATTAACCAATGGATGATCTCCAGCAACTGATCCTTTCCACATCATTATTGTTCCAGGTGGAATATAATCTTTTCCATTTTGTAATAAATTACCGTTAATATTAATAGATCCTGACCCTTGTTTTTGTAGTTCTAAAGTAACCTGGTCAGGATTAGTATTAGCTTGATTCTTCGCCATAAATCCTAAACTATCAAATAATATGTGATTAGAACTATTTAAACCAATAGACATATAACCTGATGAACCATTTGACAATGTTGCTTCAGAACCTCCACTAATTGTAAGTTTTACAGATGGATTTGAATTTCCTATTCCCACCTTACCTCCAAGATTATAAGTAACATTAGTACTTGAGTATGGATTATAATTCCAAGGAGAAATTGCATTTAAATTTGATCCATCTTTTGAATAAAAAATCATATCATCATCTGAATCAAATATCATCATACCTTGTGGCCCAGTTGGTAAAATACTAGTTTTAGAGGGAAGAAGAAGTGCTCTGTTAGTACTATTTGTTAAATCCAAAATAACATTTGAATTTGGCAATGAAGAATTTCCTATACTTACTTGGCTAAGTACTATATTTGCGTAAAAAGAAATAAATATTATGTAAATAAATTTATTCATCATGAATTTATTCTGCTTTAAATAGTTCAATTTTTATCACTTCTGACATTATTACTATCCCATCATTAGTATAGGTTCTAACTTGGTAATTATATAAGCCAGGATTTATATCGTCAATATAAGAATTTTCATTAATTAGTTTAGAATAAGGCTTTAGAATATTTTCACCTGTAGATCTATAAATAACACTGCCTTGAACTTCAATCTCATTATTTTCTAAATTCCAGTTTAAAAGAACTCTCTTTTTTCTTTGATTTATTTCTGAAGTTAAAATAATTTTTGAAGTTAACTTCTCAATTGGGTTATAACCAAAAAATGATTTTGATGGTTCAGATATATTTCCATTTACATCAATAGCTTTAAGAATGTAAAGATATTCAGTTTCGGAGGATGTTTGCCTATCTCTATAAATTGTAATGTCTTTAGGAATAGTTTGAGAATTAACCTTTATAAAACTCGAAGAATCACTTTTTAATTTTCTAAATAAATTATACCCTTCTAAATCATTTTCAATATTTGGCATCCAAGAAATAACAATTATACCATCTTTAAATTCTACATTTTTAATTATGGGATGATTTGGAGGTGTAACATCAGGCATTTGAGCTAAGGAATTAATGGATGGTTTACTTCTATTAAATGAAGTGTCAACAGCAATAACCCTGTAAACAAACTTATTTCTAATATTTTTTGATAGCTTTTCGGAAAATGAATTTTCTATTGTGGGTTTAGAATTTATATTTATGAAATGATTGTCTGAATTATCTTCATCGTTTAAAGACCTTTGTATGAAATAACCCTTCAAGTCAGATTCTAAATTATTATCCCAACTAAGATTTATAAATCCCGGTCCGGTTTCAGATTGCAAGTTTTTAGGTGAATCTGGTGGTAACATGTCATGAATTTGTAAATATATTTTTCCAGAATAAGATTCATTTCCAGAAAAGTCTACAGAAGAGCAGTAATAGTAGTAATCACCCGTCTTAGTTACTCTGTCATTAAAAAAAGATACTGTTTTGGGAATTGTTTTTAAATTTATTTTTTCATAGGGTCCTTCTAAAATATTACTTCTATAAATATTAAATCCTAGTAAATCTTCTTCTAAAACATAGTCCCAACTTAAATCTACACTCATTTTAGAATCATGCTTAACTGGCGTTAGATTAAAAGGTTTTAATGGTGGGTCAAAATCTTTTTTAGCTATAAAAATTTCTTCAGATTCAAATGATTCTTTTCCAAAATAATCTAATGCAATGAATTTATAAGTGTAGTTAAATTCCTTATTAATATTTTCATCTACGTAAAAAACCTTAGGAAATGAAATATTTCCCTTTCTATCTTTACTTTTTTGAATTGCTCTTGGTGTTTTTGTTATTTTTCTAAAAGTACTATCATTGGTTTTTCTATAAATATCTACCCCATAATATCTAAAAATTTCTGGTTTCCAACTTATATCACATCTTTTCTTGAATCTTTCAATTTTAATTGAGTCTGGAGGAGGAGATTTAGTATAACTAGAACAGGTATGTTTTTTAGAAATTGCTAATTCAAAATTTGAACCAGCACCAACTAACTTATATTGATAAGAAAGTCCTTCTCTAGCAATTTTATCATAGTATATTATTCCAATAAGATTTGCCATGTAATTACTATATATAGATTTTATTAAAACAAATACTCTTGGCAAGCTAGTTTGAAAATCACTGTAACTGCTCTGAAGAGTGAAATCGTATAATCCTTGCTGTTCAGAATCTAAATTTTCATCCTCGCCAGATTTACGAATAAGATTAATTGGAATAGAATTTAATTTCACCCAGTCCGTACCTTCTTCTCGTCTGTATAAGTCAAAACCGTCTTCTCTATATATTGAATTTGTAATCCATTTAATTACCAGCCCTTGGTCATTGTCAAAATTATTAGTTATAAATAGTTCCGCTGATTTCTCATTATTAATATTTGTAAAACTATCAATTAATGAAGTTGAGTAAATCATTCTTTTATTTTTTAACGGTTTACTAGTTTGTTGAGTTAAATTTCTGACAGAATCATTTGACTTAAAAATACTATCAACTTGCCCATTTATAAAAATTGGAAATAAAAATAATATTATGTAAAATAAAAATCTCATTTAAAAACTAGTATTAAATTGCATGTCAAAGTCAGCTTTTATTAAATCCAATATATTAATATATCCAGCTAATTTACCTTCAACTCTTGTTTTATCTTCAAAATAAAGATCCAATTCTCCAGATATTTCAGCTTCAGCTATAGTTAAGCTTCCACCAATAGGACACCAATAATCTACTCCTAAACCAACATAAACTCTAACCCAAACCCCAGCTCTTTTAATTAAAAATTCTGGTTTATACTCACCACTTGCTCTAACACCCAATTCTGCTTCTGCAAGTCCCCATACTTTGCATCCACAACCACTTCCTCCTATTCTAACAGATGCTTCTGCTCTCCAAGCAACAAATACTCCCACATTAAACTCAGTTGGTGTTAAACCGAGCCATCCTCCACCTCCAAAACCAGAACATGTTGGATAGATTTGTATCATATCATTTTCTGTTCCTAGATCAAATTTAAAATAGCTAGGTGTGACTTCAATAGCTAGTCCTGCATCAACACATGGTGGCATTGTTGACGCTACTGCAGCATTACCAATAAAATGCTCTTGAGCACTATTGTAGTAAACTTGTACAAGTCCCGATACTCTTCCATTCGTGCCATCCGTAATTTTATCTCCAATGTATTGAGGGCCATTCATTTCAGGTGCTGGTGTAGCACCATCTAAAAGTTCTGCTTGTGCATTTTGAGATTCATCGTTTGGATCTCCAAAGGATAATCCTTGATTACCTGCCTGTAAGAAATAATCTTCTCCATTGTAAGAAAATGCACCATCAATATTTTTATTCTTGTCACATGTTACTGAAACAGATCCAAATTCTTGAGATACCAAACCAACTGTGACATCTGTACTCCTTGTTCCTTCAACAAAAATTGTGTTCCCATCTACTGATAAATCAATCCCAGGTTTGTTCCCCGAGCCTCCTCTTAATCCAAATTCATAATTACCTTGAATATATTTTAAAACATGGTTGTCATCAAATAATTTTAAGGTTCTTGTTCCATCACTTAATTCAACTTTTAGGTCTTTGGATAAACTTGCAAAATAAGAACCCTCGCTATAAGTTAATTTTTGATCTTGTGTAAATGCTAAACTTTGAGAACTATTTCTAAGCTCTAAGAAATTAGTACTTCCTCCAATAATAAACTCATTTCCATCTTTATTAAAAGTTGCTCCTGTATTATCTGCCTTAATATATGTCGATGAATCAAAATCAATGTGAAGATATTCTTGACTATTTATAGCAAATGTTTTATTATCGTAATTAACCGAAAAACCGTTTTTATTTACAAAAAACCTGTCGTTTGAACTTATTAGTTCTAAAGCAGGACTTCCATTTTCATTTAAAACAGACATACTCTTATCTCCATCAACAACAGATAAACCTGTGGATCCTAATGAAAAAGCTCTCTGCCCATCGCTAAAAATAAGTGATTCTCCACTACTAAATGATGCTGTAATATCATCGTACTTGAAATCTACTTTTAATAAAGACTTATCTACTAATAGATGCTTGTCAGATCCTATTGTTACCCCAAAATATGTTGATCCTAGTGTTAATGTATTATCTCCCTCACTTAAACTTAAATCATCCTTTGATAAATCTATTACTCGTGTACCATCACTATAATACAACGCTTCTCTACCTAACTTAATCTCATTACTACCCTCGCTATACTCTAACAACCCATCTGTTATTCGCAAGTAATCACTCGACGATAAACTAATCTCCATATTCATATCACTAACCGTTGATGATGGTGATAAACTCACTGTCTTTCCTCCCCTATCTAAACTCATCCCCGTTGGATCTATCGACAACTGATTATCAGGATCAGTATAACCAATCTGCATATCAGATGACAACTCAAAAACCTTATTACCATAAGTCGTTGTTAACTTATTGCTCTCATAACTTATACTCGTATTAGCATCATAACTTAAATATGACTTCGTAGGAGTTATCTCCAACTCCTTATCTCCACTATTCTCCTTTAACGATAACTTGCTATTACTCACAAAATAAGTATTAGCACCATCATCATACGTTAAATCATCACCTGTTATACCCAAACTCTTACCATCGTAATTAACAACAACCCCATTACTAGGATGTAACTTTATATTCTTGTCCTGGTCATATGAAACATACAACTCTTTATCCTTATAAGTCAGTAACTTACCCGACGTATTCAACATCAAACCATTCGTATTATCAAACGTTGCTAATTGATCATCATACTTGAAATCTAAAGACTTATTAGACTTATTTATTCTTAAATGATTAACTCCATTACTTCCTGAATACTCTACACCAAACTCCGTTGGTGATAAATAAACCTTATTATCTCCCTCACTTAAACTTAAATCATCCTTTGATAAATCTATTACTCGTGTACCATCACTATAATACAACGCTTCTCTACCTAACTTAATCTCATTACTACCCTCGCTATACTCTAACAACCCATCTGTTATTCGCAAGTAATCACTCGACGATAAACTAATCTCCATATTCATATCACTAACCGTTGATGATGGTGATAAACTCACTGTCTTTCCTCCCCTATCTAAACTCATCCCCGTTGGATCTATCGACAACTGATTATCAGGATCAGTATAACCAATCTGCATATCAGATGACAACTCAAAAACCTTATTACCATAAGTCGTTGTTAACTTATTGCTCTCATAACTTATACTCGTATTAGCATCATAACTTAAATATGACTTCGTAGGAGTTATCTCCAACTCCTTATCTCCACTATTCTCCTTTAACGATAACTTGCTATTACTCACAAAATAAGTATTAGCACCATCATCATACGTTAAATCATCACCTGTTATACCCAAACTCTTACCATCGTAATTAACAACAACCCCATTACTAGGATGTAACTTTATATTCTTGTCCTGGTCATATGAAACATACAACTCTTTATCCTTAT
>Ga0213869_10002336_pt1 | contig 13192 bp, 19 predicted proteins | sample PICome_10_FD_160083 | JGI IMG/M metagenome (GOLD analysis project Ga0213869, IMG submission 160083) | Coastal seawater microbial communities near Pivers Island, North Carolina, United States - PICO132 | ecosystem: Environmental > Aquatic > Marine > Coastal | place: USA: North Carolina...
ACATGATCTCCAAGCGTCTTTGTCGGATCGACCTGCTCGTGGCGCCGATCGCCATAGGTCGATTCCACCAGGACATAGTCGGCGCGCGCGGGCGGCTCGGGATCCTTCATCACCGCATCGCCGTAACGGCCGATATCGCCTGAGAAGAGGATTGTCCGTCCCTTCCAGTCGATCTCGATCGACGCCGCGCCGAGGATGTGGCCGGCGCGATGATAGCGCACCCTGATGCCGTCCGTGACTGCATGCCACGCTCCGAACTCGATCGGGCGGAAGAGCTGCAATGCCAGACGCGCGTCGGCCTGGGTGTAGAGCGGCAGCGCCGGCTGGTGCCTTGAGAAGCCGTGCCGGTTGGCGAACTCCGCATCCTTTTCCTGCAGATGACCGCTGTCGGGAAGAAGGAGCTCGCACAGGGCCGCGGTCGCCCGGGTGGCAAGGACGGTACCGTCCCAGCCCAGGCGCGCCATGCGCGGTAGCGCGCCCGAGTGATCGAGATGAGCGTGGGTCAGCAGGACTTGGCCGACATCGGCGACTTCGGGTGGAATTGGCGCCCAATTAAGGCGGCGCAGATCCCTGGGTCCTTGAAACAGGCCGGAATCGACAACGATCTGAGTTTCACCATCGTCCACCAGATAACGCGACCCTGTGACCGTTCCCGATGCGCCGAGAAAGGCGACGCCGAGACCATCGGCCGGGCGCTTAGCCAGATCGATCCTTGCTTCGCGCTCGAGGACGGTCACGCCGGACTGGTTGCGGGAATGGTGCCGTTTCTTTCTCTTGTGCATGGACGCGGGCCTGCCTCTCACGATTATGTTCGTGAGCGCAGCTTTGATTCGCGGACGCCGCACGCCTATACGCAAAAGCCGCAGCACGACTGCTGCTCCCGACAGTTGCGTCGCGCGAACACCGGTGGCCGATCCGATCGATCACCTTACCCATGCTTGCGCGATGCCCTTCGGACTTCGGTCTCTACTTATACCTTGCTCCTTGGACTCGAGCCTATGCAGGCTGGACGTTGACTAGAAGAGAACGGCATATGGGCGAACATGACCATCGCATGCGCAAGCGCGGCAAGATCGTTCTGATCGGCTTCCTGCTCGTCGCCAGCTTCTTCCTCATTACCGAGCATACCGCGCACTTCCTGGGTGTGCTGCCCTATCTCATCCTGCTCGCCTGCCCGCTCATGCACCTGTTCATGCACCACGGCCAAGGTGGGCATCAGCATGGCCATGAGCCCGGCCAGGCACCCGCCGGCTCGCCGGCCAATCCCAACGGCCGCATCGAAGGAGAGTCGCGATGACGCACGCCGACTATGGCTATGGTCTGTGGGGGCTCGCGCTGGTCAATGCCGCCGTTTTCATCCTCTTTGCGTTCAGCTTCTTCAAGCCGGCAACGCGGCGCGACTGGCGCAGCTTCGGCGCGTTCAGTGCGTTCATCGTCGCGCTCTTCGCCGAAATGTATGGCTTCCCGCTCACCATCTTCCTGCTGTCGGGGTGGCTCCAGTCGCATTTCCCCGGCGTCGACTGGTGGAGCCACGATGCTGGCCACATCCTGGAAATGATGTTCGGCTGGCGCATCAATCCGCATTTCGGCCCGTTCCACATCGCCAGCTTTGTGCTGATTGGTGTAGGCTTTTGGCTAATCTCGATCGCGTGGACGGCGCTTCACACGAGTCAGCGCAAACACGAATTGGCAATGACGGGGGTCTACGCCCGGGTGCGGCACCCTCAATACGTAGGGTTCATCCTCGTCATGCTCGGTTTCTTGCTACAATGGCCGACGCTTCTGACGCTTGCCATGTTTCCGGTGCTGGTGGTGATGTACATTCGTTTGGCTAAGCATGAGGAGAGATACGCGCTCGCGACCTACGGCGATAGCTACCGCCAGTACATGGCCCATGTTCCCGCCTTCTTCCCCAGCTTGCGTTGGAAGCGGGAGATTGCAGGACTGGCCTTCACAGGAAATGCTCGAATGGCAAGCCATCAGACGGACGGGCCGGTTAGCGAGGGTTCTCGAGAACACGACAACATGCTGCCAGGAGGTTAGACGTTGTCCTGCTCCGCAAGATCATCACGAACATGACGAAATCGAGGGGGCGTATGTGACCATGCAGGTGACGATCCTTGCGATTGTAGTAAACGGCGTTCCCGTCCTGAGCCTCCATCAGACCCGATCCGCGGCCTGGAAGCGGCTCATGAGATTCATAGACGCGAAATGGCCGGAGCGCCTGGGAGCGATGCTTCCCCCTGCCGAAGACGAAGCGAAGGCGCGCATGTTCTTTCGCGAGGAAGATAAAGACCTGTACGCGATCATCGACGCCGACATATCAGAGCTGCACGATGCCTTGGGGTGGGTCAAAGATCCCGTCGTTGGTTAGCCCGTCACGCGATCGCCCTCGAAAAGCTGGGCCGCCCACCGATCGAGATCGCAGCCACGTCCTGAACGTCACCGAAGTTCAGGACGTGACCGAGCCCGGGCAGTGCGATCGGGCGCTATCTGTAAGCCGGACAAGCAACTGACCTGTTCGACCGCCGTGCCAGCGGGCTGATTGCCAAGGGCGCGGCCGGATTTTGCGTCGGCGCAACGGGTGTCAGTCGGTGTCGGCCTCTACGGAGAGATGTGCAGCGGCTGTCATCTATCGCCCCGGCGCGCAGGAATCGGAGGTGAGCCAAGGCCCTTAACGGCAAGCCCCGAACTGGCGAGGGGTGGCGCAACGCCTCACGCCCGCTCAGCAGCCCTGGATTATCAAGCATGGTGTAAGCTGACGGCCGAGCCGGCGGGGGGCAAGACGCACCGGATCCCCTGTCTGGGACACGGTGGCGTTCGTGCGCTAACTCTCGGGGATGACGGCTGAGCCGTACAAGCGCTGGTCGCGGGCGCACCTGTCGGCCACGCGGGATGATGAAGAATCTGGCAGGCACGAAATGAGACACGCAAGGATGGAGATTCGACCCTGAGAAGCACCAAATTTCGGCTGCACCTTCTCGCGAGCCGCACTCACAAGTGGCTCGCGATCATTGTCGGCGCGCAGCTTCTTTTGTGGTTCGCGAGCGGCGCGTTGATGAGCTTCTTGCCCATCGATCGAGTGCATGGCGATCACCTTGTGGACCGCAAAGCCGTGGCGCCCTTGCCTCGCGGCGTGGCGCTCGTCCCACCATCAGTGATCGTCGCGGCGACCGGGACGCGGATCGAGACCGTGAGCTATCGCATGTGGTTTGGCCGCCCGGTCGCTGAGGCGACAACGGCCCGAGGGACGCGGCTGTTCGACGCGAGAACGGGCGCACTGTTGCCCGCCCCAACTGCGGCGCAAGCCCAAGCGGTAGCGAGGGCCGCCTGGCGGAGCAACGATCACCCAAGTGTGAGCGTGGAACTGATCGATCGCGCCAGTCCCGAATATCGCGGCACGCTTCCCGCCTGGCGTGTGACGTTCGCCGATCCGGACTCCACTCGGATCTTCGTGGCGGCCGATACCGGCCGGATTGCGGCGGTGAGGACAGGCACGTGGCGGCTTTATGACTTCTTCTGGAGCCTTCACATCATGGATTGGAAGAATCACGAGGACTTCAACACGCCATGGCTTCTAGGGTTTGCGCTCCGCGGCCTCGGACTTTGGCTTGGCGGGGCCGTGCTTCTTTGCATGCGTTGGCCGAAGCGGCGTCGGTCAAGCGCGTCAGGCTACGCACGGCGGCTGTGCAGCGCATCGGCATGGGTCCAGAAAGCGCGGCTTAGCTCTATACTGGGTGCGATCTCGATCTTGGCGGCAGCGCGGGTCAGCGCGTCGAACTCAGCCTTAATTGACGCCGGCTCGACCTCATCGGCGAGCGGCGGGATGCGGTTCGTGCCGGCGATGTCGATCAGCCGCCACAGGAGGCGGGCGAGGCGCGGCACCGACGCATGGCGGGTTCGATCATCAGTCGCATCATCCTCCGGCCGTTGAGCGAGCTTCTCCGGGGCGGGCCTCAGCACTTCGAAGTAGCCCTCGGGCGGGTTTGCCGGAGTCTCGCGCGTGCGAATCTCGGAGAGCCTGTGGGTGATCTGATCGCGGAAGAATGGGCAATCCTCGCGATGCTCAGGCCGCTTGGCGCTCGTCAGCCGGCGCAGATAATAGGTTTCGGCCTCCGACAGAAATGCCGGCGTCAGGATCGGTGGAGGCTCTCCGGCGGCAAGGCAGTCGCAAGCGATCCATTTTGCGCCGATACGCGCGTTCTGGACAAGGGTGATGCCCGCATCCTCATCGGCGCGGCTGCCGCTCCCTGTGTACCAGCGGACCAGCGCTTCGCGCAGTGGGTGTGGAAGAGGGATTCGGCGTCCACCCACGCCGTTCGTTTCGCGATCGATGAGCCACATCAAATGGGTTCCACGGCGTCGAAGATCACAGTCTTTGGCACCTCGGGCGGATTGACAACTCTAAACTACTCGATCTCACTTTCATTATTCGGAGTGGGAGCAGCTGATGCGAGCTTTGACGTTGATCGGTTCGGCCATGGGCCTGGTGGCAGCCAGCGGGGCCGTCGCGCAGCCGTCGAAGCCAATCAGGGCCGCCCTGGTGATCTCCATGTCGGACGCCGCGCGCGGCACCGGGAACCCGATAGGCCCTGTCGATGGGAAGCCGACTCCGTCGACGTCGGAGGCCTCACCGCCGACGGCCGGCTTTCGCGTCCACGATCTCAGCCGGCGTTGGGTCGAGTACCAGATGGCCAGCGCATTCACCCATCTACCGGGCGTAGCAGCCGGCGCTTCTGAGGATTCGTTCGCTCCGGTGGAGCTGATCGGGCTGTGGACCCTGGATGAGTTCCTGGCGATGGTAATTCCCTTCGTCTGGGGGATCATGACCCAGCACATCCTTATTGGATGGCGGCAGCGTTCGCCGGCTGGTGGGGACTTAAGAAAGCGAAGGCGGGTCGTGCAGCGTCTTGGCTGCTTCACTTGGCCTATTGGCATCTTCCGGCCGGCTTCACCGGTCTGAGAGCCACGCCACCTTCTACCTCCGATTGATGGCGGGGTAAGATGGACCTTTCGTACAGCCATGCGCACAACCAGCGCGTTCTGAAGCAGCGCAACCTGTTGGTGGTTGTCGCAGTCGGGCTCGCCGGGCTGACGGCGCTCCTCCTCCTGTTCGGCATCTCCCGCGACCGCGAAATCGTGCTGCAGCCCGTGCTTCGCTCCCCGGTGACGGTGAGCAGCGCCGGCGTCGGCAGCCGAAGTGTCTTCCTGCGCCGACCGCTGCGCACGGATGAGATCGCGGATTGTCTCATGAGCTTCATCCGGCACCCAGATCGGGGCCAGCTCTCCGGCGCGGAGCAGGCGCGCCAGCGTCATTGCATCGCGCCGATCGGTCTTGATCTGGTCACCAGGACGTCTCGGCATCATTGAGGGCGAAATGACAATGCAGGGTTGCCCCTGTCGGGTCAGAAGGCGCTGCAGGCCGTAGCCGCAAGGTCCCGCCTCGTAACAAAAATCAAGGGTGATGCCAGGTCCAGCCAGACGCTTGACCATACCGCGTAGCCGGATCGAACTGGACCTTACTAGTTTGGGGCATCAAATTGAGGCTAATGCGGAAACCGGGGCAGGACTCATCCGCCTGACCACCAGTGACTCTCTTCTTCAGGCCGCGATGCCGGTTATTCGAGATTTTCAGATTCAGCACCCAGGCGTTCAGATCGAAGTCACCGCTGGAAACGGCGCTTTGAACCTGGCGAGGGGTGAATGCGATGTGGCATTGCGTGCGACATGCAATCCGCCGGAAAATCTTGTCGGTCGAAAGATCGCAATCATCGAATGGGCGCCATTCGCATGTACGGGCATAGACCTCACAGGAACAATCTATGACCGAGAATGGGTTTCCTATGCCGGTTCTCTGACAAATTTGAAGGCAGCACTGTTCCTAGCGCAACGCGTCGCTCTGCAGCGGATCATATACAAATCGGACACGGTGTTAGGTGTCGCATCTGCCGTCAGAGAGGGAATCGGGATTGGATATCTGCCTTGTAGGGGTGACTACACGAAAGTGACGTATCTGCACGCTAAGGGCGAACAAATCCGGTACGATGCCAGCAGATGCTATTCGCAGGCTTTCCTGCCCCTTTTATGTGGTGCCGCCCTACGGGCGCCGATATGGGAGGGCGGCAATCCGATTGACCAACGATCGAGGTAGAACCCTGCTCGCCAAATATGTGAGCTGGTTGCCCATCCCCGGTATGGCGAAGGATTGCCGATAAACCAGAGCGCGGACTGCACGGGCCGCGCACCGGTCAACGTCCATCAAACCCAACCTCCCCCACTTCAAATCGCTGAGGGCAGCCATGTCTGTGTCGATTCCACCGGGTGCAAAAGACCCAACACTCACTCCCGTCCCGGCAAGCTCCACGGAAAGCGCTCGCATGAGGGTGCTCACATAGGCTTTCGACGCGCCGTAGACCGCTTGGAAGGGCACGGATGTTTCGCCCGCCAGGCTCGACACGGCGATTACTGAGGATTCAAACGGCTGCTCCCTGAAAATCGCAATCAGGCGAGCCAGCAAATCCGTGAAACCGAGTATGTTTGTTTCAATTACCTCGGCATAAGTGTCGGCACGGCCTGCATCAAATGAACCAACGCTCGTCATTCCGGCAACCAACAAAGCGGCTGTTACTTGCAATTCTGCAACCTTAGCCGCGATTTTCTCCCTGCCCTCGATTTCACGTTGATCAGCCACTATAATCTCGCACGGCACATTGAACCGCTCGTCAATTTCGGTCTGTAGCTCCCGCAAGTTGTCGAGCCTTCGTCCAACAATCAGGGGCTTGGCCTGGTACGATGCCGCCAAGCGGAGGGCGGACGCTCTGCCCAAACCGGTCGAAGCCCCTGTGACCAGCACCCACGAGTTCTTGATCGCCAGCGGTTTCACGCGTTTTCCAGAGCCTTGTATAGGGCGGTTTTGCCGATCTTGAGCCGGGCCGCCGCCTCACGAACAGTGAGGCCCGCTGCGATATGCGCCCGCGCTTTACGTAGTTTGTCGGGGGTAACGACAGGCCGGCGACCACCCTTGTTGCCCCGCTCGCGTGCGGCCTTGAGGCCGGCATGAGTGCGTTCACGGATCAGGTCACGCTCGAATTGGGCCAGCGAGCCGAAGATGTTGAACACCAGCATGCCGCCCGAAGTGGTGGTGTCGATAGCTCAGGAACAGGGTCTCGTTAAGCAGCTCGTCGCGCATCCGACCGTTGAAGCTCTCGACGTAACCATTCTGCATCGGCTTGCCCGGGGCGATATAGTGCCACTCCACCCCGACCTCCCCGCACCAGGCGAGGACAGCGTTCGAGGTCAGCTCGGTGAGCTCACGCACCACCCGACGCCCTGAGATCGAAGTGTCCGGCACCGCGCGCAGGCACTCGCGGGTTATATCGTCAACGATGTTGAGCACTCGGAACCGGCGTCCTGTAGCCAGCTGATCATGGACGAAGTCCAGGCTCCATCGCTGGTTTGGTAACGCCAGCACCGGAGCTGGTGCTCGTGCGCCGGTTGCGCCTGCGTCGGACCGCCAGCTTCTCCTCGCTATAGAGCCGCTGTGTCTTCTTCCGGTTGATCACCACGCCCTCACGCCGCAGCAGAATGTGCAGCCGACGATAGCCAAATCGACGGCGCTGCTGCGCAAGCTCACGCAGCTTCAACCGAAGGTCAGCATCATCTTCTCGCTGTGACCGGTAGCGCATGCTCTTCCGATCAGCGCCGATAACACGGCACGCCCGCCGCTCGCTCATCCCCAGAACCACCTGGAGACGAGCTGTCCGTCGTCAGAACATTCGGCACAACTCGCGGCGTAGATTAGCGGAGTGCGGACCTCGTCAGGGGGTTGATGTTAGGCGGCGAACTTGCGGTGCTGCAAGCGCCGATGTTCGATGGTCTGTCGCTTGATCCTTTCGCGCAGTTTGATGATTGCCGGAGCCCTGCCGAAGTAGGCGTCGGCAGGCGTCACGTTGGCCAAGCTCTCGTGGTATCGCTGGTGATTGTAGTGCTCGACGAAGGCCTCGATGTGGGCTTCGAGGTCGCCGGGCAGGAAGTAGTTTTCCAGCAAGATGCGGTTTTTCAGGGTCTGGTGCCAGCGCTCGATCTTGCCCTGGGTTTGGGGATGACACGGGGCGCCGCGGACATGGCTCATCTTCCGGGCCTCGATGTATTCCGCCAGCTCACCCGCGATGTAGCTGGGACCATTATCGCTGAGTAGCCGGGGTTTGTGCAGCACCGTGGCGCTGTCGCAACCAGAAGCCGCCAGGGCGAGGTCCAGCGTGTCGGTGACGTCCTCGGCTCGCATGTTGGTGCATCCTGGACGATCTTGCGGTCGGAGTTCAACATGTTACTCTCCGTTGTGCGCAAGAAAAGGGTTGACCTTGGACGATGGTCCGAGCCGTAAGGACGGTGAAGTCCAAACCGCGGCGAGGGAAAGCGCCAAGAACCGCGTATATACAAGGGGAGGGGGGCGCATATGGAAGGAAAGACAATGCATCAGATCGATCCCGAGATGAAGGCGTGCATGGACGCCTGCCATGAATGCCACATCACCTGCCTTCACATGGCGATGAATCACTGCCTGGAGGCGGGCGGGCGACACGCCGAGCCGCAGCACATGAAGCTGATGCTGGACTGTGCTCAGATTTGCAGTGTCGCGATCGACTTCATGGCGCGCAAGTCCGAGCACCACCGGCATATCTGCCGCGAGTGCGCCGAGATTTGCCGGGCGTGCGCGTCGAGCTGCGAAGGGCTGGACGGCATGGAGGATTGCGTCGCCGCGTGTCGCAAGTGCGCCGACGCTTGCGACAAGATGGCCGCGTAAATGGCCCGAGGGCGGCGCTTTCCCCGCCGCCCTCCCGTTACATTGCGAGCCAAGGCGCGTGAGACGGTGCGATGCACGGTCAGGGTTGGCAGCAACGCTTTAGAGAGGGGCGTCACCTGCCCTGCCGCTAGGCTAGCGGCCCGCCCGTCCGCGGCTTGGCGCGGCGGTTCCAGGCGAACCCGATCATGATCGCGGCAAGCATCAGGAGTTGTGCCAGCACCGACTGAAATGTCGGGAACAGGCCCAACATCGAGATACGTGGCACGCTGGCGAGCGGCGCTATGTCGATGATCCCCGCCTCTTGGAGAGCAGCGACTCCCTTACCGGCCAGCACGACCGTCAGAGCGGCCATCAGCCATGAGCTGTAGCGGAAGAACTGCGTAATCGGCAGCGTCCGGCTGTAGCGGAGCATTGCCCAGGCGATGACGGCGAGAAGGCTGATCGCTGCGCCGGCCCCGGCCAGCAGCATCGCGGTGTTCCCCTGTGTCGAGAGCGCGGCGTAGAAAAGGATCGTCTCGAATACCTCCCGATAGACAACCAGGAATGCGAGCCCGAACAGCTAGCGTTCCATGCCTCTGTCACGGTCGCGCCACCGCTCGCGCTTCCATTCGCGCTCGCGTTCCTTCTCCTCGCGCTCTCTGCGTTCGCGCTCTTCCCGCTCTCTCTGAGCCTTCTCGGCCATGTCGCGGGCGAGCGTCTTGGTCATCGCCTCGGCCATGGTCTTCCCTAGCTGGGCGACCTTCTGGCTGGCGTTCTTGAGCCATTCCTGCCCGCGCTCGATGTAGGCGGTCAGGCCGCGGCGTTCCTCGACGGCCTGCCGCTGCTTCCCCGCTTCTGTGACCGGCTCGTAAGGCTCGCCGGTGCGCTCGGCTTTCGCCTTCGCCTGCCGCTCGATCTGGTATTGCTCCCGCGTCAGTTCCGGCACCGGCTCCTGCCCGCGTTCCTTCATCGACCGATGATCGACGCGCTCGGTGATGCCTGCCCGCTCAAGCGCTCGATTCTGCAACTCGGCCCACCGCTCGCGCCAGCGATCGACCTCACCGCTCTGCCGCTGGTCCAGTTCGCGGGTCTTCTCCCCTAGCCCCTCGGGGCCAAGGCGGCGCGTGGTTGTCAGCAGGTGCGCGTGATGGTTCCGCTGGTCGCCTTCGCGGCCCGGGGCGTGGATCGCCACATCGACCGCGACCCCATGCCGTTCGCTGATCTCGCGGGCGAACGCCATGGCGAGCTCGCGGCGCTCTTGTGCCGGCAGCTCGGCAGGCAGCGCGATCTCGTATTCGCGGGCCACGGTCGAGTTCTTCCGCGTCTCGGCCTGCTCGGCTGCGTTCCAGAGGGCCGCCCGGTCGGCGGCCCACTCTGGCGCGCCGTTCGGCAGGACGATTTCGCGGTGCTCGACCCCGCTCTTGCGGCTGTAATCGTGGACGAGGCCGGTCCGCTCGTCCGCGATTTCGACAGCCGCACGGTAAGCCGCCGCCGCGGTCGCGCTGCGACCGGCGGACCGGCTGACCGTCTTCACGGAGAGGTGATAGCTTGCCAGCGTGCGTCTCCGTCACTTGCCATGCGGCAGCATGGCGCAGGCGATAGCCTGCTGGGGTTGAGGGGTATCCCCTCACCCACGCAAACGCAAGTTTGCATAAGTGGGCACTTCCCTCACTTTCGTTCGGTCGTGTTTGGCGCTAGGCTCCCTCCAAAAGCGAAGGACTGCCATGCCCGCCCCATCACCTGACAGCATCGAAAAAGCCCGCAAGAAAGTCGCGCAGGCCAAGGCACGATTGCAGGCTCTCGAAGCCCGAGCCTCTACCGAACGCCGCAAGCTCGAAGCCCGCCGCAAGATCATCCTCGGCGCGCTCGTCCTCGATGCCGCCAGATCCGGCAACTGGCCCGCCAGCTTCGATGACCTGTTCGCCCGCATCTCGCGTGACGTAGATCGCAAAGCCTTCGAGGGGTGGAGCCTGACCGATGACTGACTTCGATCCCGCCGAGTTCGATGATCCGCCCTCGGTCGATCCCGGCCAAGATTACCGCCTGCTGCTCGATGCCATGCGCCGCGCTGGGGCCGATGGGGTCAAAGCCGAGATGGCCAGCGTCCAGAACACTATCGCCGCCCTGGCGAATGCCTCTGACCTGCTCCACCAACGCGCCCGCGCCGCCTATGACCAGTCGGTGCGCCTCGAACAGATCGGAGAGCGCAAGCTCCTCATGGTCTGGCTCGCTGCTGCCTCCTTCGTCCTCGTCGGCAGCTTCGGCTACTGGTTCGCCAAGTCTCCCAAGGTCGAACGCGAGCTTTATGGCTGCACGGCGGCATGGGATCAGAAAACTCAGACCTGCAAAGGCGAGTGGGTCCGTCTTCAAGCCTCCTAGGGCCGCTCTGGGCGCTTCTGGTGGCCGTCAGGCCACGCTGAGCCTGATTGGGTGCTCTGAGCCATCCTGAGGCGTTCTGGTGGCTCTGAGGCGCTTCCTCGCCCCTCTCACCCCCCCCGCCAAGCCAATAGCTCTCCCTCGCGGCTCTGAATGGGGTGACTACACGAAAGTGCATTTTACGTACGCTAGGCGGAGATTGGCAGTTTTCCGCCCTGTCCGGCAAATGAGCGTCTGACGATCGGCGCCCAAAGCGTCCGAAATTGGCGAGTTTCAATGAGTTCTCGGACATAGTCCGTCTACAACGGCTTTTCGGACATTGTTTGTTCTCCTCTCGCGTGCAGATACGTCACTTTCGTGTAGTCACCCCTGAATGACGCTGAAGGGATGAACCGACCTCGAACCCGCGACCCTCAGGCGTGTCCATTTTTGGCCCTCTTCCCCCCCTCAAAATCACCAAAAAGCGCGCAGCGCCCTTCTTGTTCATATAGTTCTTATAGTTCAGGCGAAAAATGGCCTGCAATCTCAATGGCTTGCAGCGCTATCGGCAACATATGGGGACTGAAAAGTAACAAATGGGGACTGAAAGGCAACATATGGGGGCTTATCTGCTCATTGACGGGCAACATTTAATTGCCCAACCATGTTGCCATGAGCAAAACCACGCAAGTTGCGGCTGACCGCGCCTTTGACGAGACCAAGACGGTCCTGCCCGCAGAGGTGGCGCGGGGGGTCTACATCGAGAACCCGCCGGGAGCCGAAGCCCTCAAGCTGATGCACCTGCTGATCGGGAAGGCAGGCGGGCGCATGGCCGAGGATGTGCGCCACGAATTGCGCTTGGCCGACATCAAGAAAATCGACGGGATGCGGAACCACACCCGCGCCACCCTCCGCAGGCTCTTCATCGAACTGGCGGGAGCCGTGATCGTCTTCGACGACACCGAGGCGCAATGCGAAATCATCGGCGGGTTTCTGGATCGCGCCAAGCTGGATTACCGCCATGAGGTTAGCGGCGACCTGCTGGTGGCTTGGTGGTTCGGCGGCGCCTTCCGCGAGATGGCGGAGAAGTCATGCCATTGGGCAATCCTCGACCGTCAGACGGTCTTTGCCCTCTCCTCGAAATATTCGATCTTGCTGTTCCAGCATGTTGCCAGCCTCGTGAACCTCGAGCACGTCGCCAGCAAGACCTTCACCGTGGCCGAACTGCGGGCGCTGCTGGGGGTGCAGGATGGAAAGCTGGGTCGGTTCTCAAACCTGAACCAGCGCGTTCTCCAGCCAGCGATTGCCGAGATCAACCAGACCTCGCGCCTGACGCTGACCGCGACGCCTCGCAAGATCGGCCGTACTGTGGCCAGCGTCACGATTGCTTGGACGGAGAAGCCCATGGAAGGCAAGCAACAGGCCCGCCGCGAACTCGACCGCCCGAAGGTCGGTCGCAAGGCGCGGCGCGACGGGACAGCGGACGCGCCGCCCCTCGCTTTCCCCGCATCAGGTTCGATCAAATACGCGCCCGGCCCATGGGCGGACGTTCCCAACCCATCGGGCCGCGACCGCGATCTGATGGCCGACGATTTCAGGGCGTGGTGCAAGTCCAAGGGCATCCCCCTAGACGCGCCAACCATTCTCCAGACTTGGACCGGCTTCGTCGGTCGCGCCAAGCTCTGAGCGCCGCCAGGGCGATAGCCCTAGCGGCTAGCTGTAGGCGGCTGTCCGTCGTCAGAACATTCGGCACAACTCGCGGCGTAGATTAGCGGAGTGCGGACCTCGTCAGGGGGTTGATCTTAGGCGGCGAACTTGCGGTGCTGCAAGCGCCGATGTTCGATGGTCTGTCGCTTGATCCTTTCGCGCAGTTTGATGATTGCCGGAGCCCTGCCGAAGTAGGCGTCGGCAGGCGTCACGTTGGCCAGGCTCTCGTGGTATCGCTGGTGATTGTAGTGCTCGACGAAGGCCTCGATGTGGGCTTCGAGGTCGCCGGGCAGGAAGTAGTTTTCCAGCAAGATGCGGTTTTTCAGGGTCTGGTGCCAGCGCTCGATC
>Ga0213869_10002346_pt1 | contig 13162 bp, 16 predicted proteins | sample PICome_10_FD_160083 | JGI IMG/M metagenome (GOLD analysis project Ga0213869, IMG submission 160083) | Coastal seawater microbial communities near Pivers Island, North Carolina, United States - PICO132 | ecosystem: Environmental > Aquatic > Marine > Coastal | place: USA: North Carolina...
GTTTATTGGACAGTTAATAATATTTTAACAATCGCTCAACAATATGTAATTGTTAAAAAAACAACTGTTAAAACTAATTAAATGTCTCAAGATATTTCGTTTGAAGAAATAAAGAAATTTTGGCCTGTAGATGCTCCAGACATAAATAACGTTCAAAAATATGTTTTAAAGTATAAAGGAGAAAAAATTGTAATTAAATATGGAGGAAACGTTTTAATCGATAGAAATGTTTTTAATAATTTCGTTTCAGACATAAATATTTTAAATAAGTTAGGTCTATCAATCACAATAGTTCACGGAGGCGGACCAAGAATAAAGAGAGAGTTAGATAAGAAGAAGATTGTATCAAAATTTATTGACGGTTTAAGAGTCACTAATAAAGATATTATTAACGTGGTTGAAGATGTTCTAATTGAGTTTAATCAAGACATAGTTTCCTCTTTAAAAAAATTAGGTTCTAGTGCTATTTCGTTTCATACGAAAAAAAACAATATAATTGAAGTTAAGCCTGAAAAAAAAGAACTTGGATTTGTTGGAATACCAAATAAAATCAATTTTCAATTGTTAGATAATGCTTTAAATCAAAATCAAATTCCTATTGTTGCTCCACTTGGCCTCGGTCCTAATAATCAAACATATAATATAAACGGTGATACAGCTGCAAGCGCTATAGCAAAAGAACTTAAATCCAGAAGATTGTTATTGATGACCAATGTTGAAGGTGTCTACGATGATAAAAAAAAACTAATATCAGAAATAAAACCTTTTGATCTTGAAAATCTTATTAAATGGAAAGTTGTTCAAGGAGGTATGATTCCCAAAATAAAAAATTGTGTTGATGCAGTTGAAAATGGAGTCAGAGGAGTTGTAATACTTGATGGAAGGAAACCTCATTCAATATTGCATGAAATTTTTTCTGATCAAGGTTCTGGAACGCTAATAAGAAAATGAAAGATTTATCGAAGATAAAATTTTGGTTGTTTGATTTAGATAACACTCTGTACTCTGGGGATACAAAAGTTTTTGATCAAGTTGATAAAAAAATGTCTAAGTTTATTTCAGAAAAATTAAATGTAAGTTTAGAAGAAGCAAAAAAGATTCAAAAAAATTATTTTCATGAATATAATACAACTTTAAATGGTATGATTAAAAACCATGATATAAACGCTAATGAATTTTTAGAATTTGTGCATGATGTTGATCTTGAATTTTTGAAAGAAGATGAACCTTTGAAAACAGAAATAGAAAAATTAAAAGGAAAAAAGATCATTTTCACCAATGGGTCTAGAGCTCATGCCTCTAATGTCACTTCTAGAATTGGAATAGAACAATTGTTTGACGGCGTTTTTGATATTGTCGACTCTGATTTTTACCCGAAACCTTCAATAGAGCCCTATAAAAAAATTATAGAAAATTATAAAATCATACCAGAATATTGTATATTCTTCGAAGATATTGCTAGAAATTTAAAACCTGCGTATGAATTAGGCATGAAAACAGTTTGGATAGAAAATAATGAACCTTGGGCTGCAAAATATTCAGACGAAGAATTTGTTAATTATAAAACTGGAAGCCTTACAAAATTTTTAAAGGAGATAAATGAACACAGATAAATTGGAAAAAGTTATAAATAATAGTTTTGAGCAAAAAGAAAAAATAAATCCTAATTCAGATAAAAAAGTTATTAAAGCAATTAATGAAACTATTGATTTGGTAGATTTTGGAAAAATAAGAGTTGCTAATAAAATTGATGGGTCATGGGTTGTTAATCAATGGATAAAAAAGGCTATTCTTTTAAGTTTTAGAGTTAACAAAATGACAATGTCAAAAGGGCCATATACAACATGGTATGACAAAGTTCCCGGTAAGACTGTTAAGTGGAAAGAAAAAGATTGGAAAAAAGCTGGTTACAGGCATGTGCCTAACGGTGTTGTAAGAAGAGGTTCTTTCATCGCAAAAAATGTTGTTCTTATGCCTTCCTTTGTAAATCTTGGAGCTTATGTTGATGAGGGTACAATGATAGACACTTGGGCTTCGGTTGGTTCCTGTGCACAGGTTGGAAAAAATTGTCATATCTCAGGTGGAGCAGGAATAGGTGGCGTGCTTGAGCCATTACAAGCTGGTCCAGTAATAATTGAAGATAATTGTTTTGTTGGGGCTAGATCTGAAATAGCCGAAGGAGTATTGGTTGAACAAGGAGCTGTTATTTCAATGGGAGTTTACATAGGAGCATCTACAAAGATTGTTGATAGAACTACAGGAGAAATTACATATGGAAAAGTTCCAGCGTATTCTGTTGTTGTTCCAGGTAGTTTGCCAAATAAAACTAATCCAGACGGTCCTTCATTGTATTGCGCTGTTATTGTTAAAAAAGTAGACTCAAAAACTAGAAGCAAAACATCAATTAATGATTTACTAAGAGACTAATGCCTAACATTAATGAACTAACATTAGCTAAAGAGCTGATTAAATTTCCAAGTGTTACCCCAAAAGATGCTGGGGCAATAGGATATTTAAGTAAACAATTAAAAAAACTTGGTTTTGAATGCAAAATTTTAGAGTTTAAAGATAAAAAAAGTAAACCGATTAAAAATTTATATGCAAGATTAGGAAAAAAAGGTCCTAATTTATGTTATGCAGGACATACCGATGTAGTTCCTCCAGGAAATATAAAAGACTGGACGGTCAACCCTTTTAGGCCAATTATTAAAAGAAATTATTTAATAGGTAGAGGCGCTAATGATATGAAAAGCTCTATTGCTTGCTTTATATCCGCAGTAAATCATTTTTTAAAAAAAAGAAAAAAATTCGAAGGATCTATAAGCTTTTTAATTACTGGTGATGAAGAGGGTTTGGCGATTAACGGAACAAAAAAAGTAGTAGATTATTTAAAAAAAAAAAGAGAGAAAATAAATTTTTGTATTGTAGGAGAACCAACTAATCCGAACAAACTTGGAGAGATGATAAAAATCGGAAGACGAGGGAGTTTGTCTGGGTTAATTAGAATTTCAGGTACACAAGGTCATGTTGCTTATCCTCATTTAGTAAATAATCCAATAAATACATTAGTAGCTGTATGTAAAAAACTTAAAGAAAAAAAACTTGATAATGGAAATAAAAATTTTCAGCCCTCTAATTTAGAATTTACTTCAATAAACGTTGACAACAAGGCAACTAATGTAATTCCAGCTTCTGCAAAAGCTCAATTTAACATTAGATTTAACAATCTGCACACTTCGAGCAGTCTAAAGAAAAAAATTAGCTTGATAGTCAAAAATATAAGTAAAAAGAATAAATGTAAATTTAGAATAGATTTTCATGTGAGTGGTGAGTCTTTTCTCACTAAACCTAATGACACAATTTATATGGCAAAAAAAATAATTAAAAAAATTACTAAAATCACTCCCAAATTTTCTACGACTGGGGGGACATCTGATGCGAGATTCATAAGAAAAATTTCTCCTTGCCTAGAATTTGGATTGGTAAATAAAACTATGCACAAAATCGACGAATGTGTCTCTTTAAAAGATTTAAAAAACTTAACTAAAATATATCTAAATATTCTTGAGGATTATTTTAGGTGAGGTTATATAAAACTAAAAAATCCAAAATCGATAATTTCGGTCTGTATGCAACTAAAGATATAAAAAAAGGAACAAAAATAATAGAGTACAAAGGCAAAGTCATTACGAGAAAAGAAGCTGAAGAAAATCCTAAATACGATAACGACAAAGCAATTTATCTTTTTAATTTAAATAAAAGATATGATCTTGATGGAGATTATAAATTTAATACTGCTAGGCTTATTAACCATTCATGTAATCCAAATTGTGAGGTAACAGGCACGGGCTTAAAAGTTTGGGTGCATGCAATAAAAGACATTAATAAAGGAGAGGAATTTTCTTATGACTACGGATTTAGTTTTGATGAGGATTATAGAAATTATCCATGTCGTTGTAGCTCCAAAAATTGTTGTGGTTATATAGTTAGAGAAGGATCAAGATGGAGAATAAAAAAAAGAAAACGAAAATAGATATTATCTTACCCAATTATAACAGTTCTCAATTTATTCTTGAAACTGTTAAAAGTATTTTGGGTCAAACCTATAAAAACTGGAAGTTAATAATAGTTGATGACTGTTCAAATAAAGAAACCATAAGTGTTTTAAAAAAAATAAAAAAAAATAAAAAAATTAAAATTTTCTGGTTAAAAAAAAACTGCGGTGCAGGATTCTGTAGAAATTATGCTATTAAGAAATCTTATTCTCCATACTTAGCATTTATAGATTCTGACGATCTTTGGAAAAAAGACAAATTAAAAAAACAAATTAACTTTATGAAAAAAAACAATTATTCTTTCACGTATACTAATTATGAAACTTTTGGTGATAAAATTAGAAAAATATCGAGTCCTCAAAAGCTAAATTATTCTAATTTTATTAAAAATACTTCAATAGCTACAAGTACTATGATGATTAAAAGAAATAAAATAAGTAACAGCAAATTTACTAATACCAAAATTTGTGAGGATTATTATTTTAAATGTAAAATTTTAAAAAAAATAAATTATGCTTTCTGTTTAGATCAATATTTAACAAAATATAGAGTCCGAAAAAATTCTTTACAAAGCAAAAATCTAAGAAATATTTATTGGATTTGGAAAATAAATAAGAACTACAATAAGTTAAGTTTTTTAGATAACCTTATTTCTTTAATATTTATTTCTCTAAATTCTATTAAAAAATACGGTGGAAAAAATATTTTCTAAATTTAATATTTAACACTAAGTAAATACAGACCACATGCGGGGGCTGGAGGTGCGCATTTAATTCTTTTTTTTGATCTAAAAGCTTTTTTAAATTGAATAATACTCCACTTACCAGTAGATAAATAAATTAAGCAACCAATCATCGATCTCACTTGATTCTGCAAAAAAGATTTTGAAATTAATTTTATTTTGATCATGTCGTTTTTTTTATTAATTTTTATTGGATGCATTTTTTTTATTGGTGATTTAGCTGAGCAAGAGGCTGCTCTAAAAGTTGAAAAATCATGAGTGCCCTCAAACATTTTAGCGCCTTTTTTCATCAATTTTACGTCAATTTTTTTTTTTACATGCCATGCTTTATTTTTATAAATTGATAGTGTCCCCTGCCTATTAATAATTAAATATTCGTATGTGCGCAACTTCGCACTAAACCTTGCATGAAAATTTTCGTTTTTTTCTCTTATGTCTAAAATAGATATTAAGTTTTTTTTTAAAAAAAAATTAATAGAATCAAGAAAAGTTTTTTTATTATCTATTTTTTTTTTGGACTTGAAGTTTGCAAATTGTGAAGCAGCATGAACACCTTTGTCAGTTCTTCCAGCTCCTGTTATTTTTGTATCTTTTTTTAAAATTTTTTTTAAAGCAATTTCAATACTATCTTGTATTGATTTTCCATTTTTTTGACTTTGCCATCCAACAAATTTTGTTCCATCATATTCAATCTTTATTAGGTAATTAAACATATCAATTAAGCAACTGTCCAATTTTAATTTGGGTTCCTCTCAAAAACTCTTCAGCAGTAATTTGTTGTTTGCCTTCCTTTTTTAGCTTTAATATCTGAACTGCATTATTTGCACACGCTATTGTGAAATTTTCATCCAGCAATGTGCCTGGTTTGCCTTTTTTGTTTTTAATCTCTTTTGCTTGAATTATTTTTACTCTATTTCCATTTATTTCAAACCACGAACCTAAATTGGAATTTAATGCATTAATTTTAGCTATCACTTCATTCGCATTTTTATTCCAATTAATTTTACACTCAGATTTTTCAATTTTTTTAGCATAACTAACCTCGGACTCATTTTGTTCAACAAAAATATCTTTTTTGTCTTCAATTAATTTAATTGCATCTAAAATCAATTTACCTCCTAGTTTTGACATTTTTTCAGCAAGTTCTTTGTAAGTAGTGTCTTCAAAAATTTTTATTTTAGATTGTAATAAAACTGGCCCAGAGTCTAATTTAGGCACAATTTTCATTATAGAAACTCCGCTTTCACGGTCCATATTCATAATAGCTCTTTGAATAGGAGCGGCCCCTCTCCATTTTGGCAACAAAGAAGCATGAATATTTATGAATAAAACTTTTTCTATTTTTAATAACGCTTCAGGTAAAATTTTACCATAAGCTACTACTATAATAATATCTGGATTTAGTGTTTTGATATGTTTAATCTCGATATCATCTTTAAAAGAAATTGGATGGCGTACTGGAATATTTAATTTATTAGCAAAATCATGAATAGGTGAGTTTTGAATTTTTAAACCTCTATTTTTTTTTGTAGGTGGCTGAGTATAAACTTCTAAAATTTTATGTTTTGACTCATGGATTGACTTCAGTATAGGTACAGCAAAGTCTGGTGTTCCCATAAAAATTATTTTCAATGCCATCTAATTTATAAAATGATTTTATTAAATTCTTTTTTATGTTTTACTAATTTTTTCATAATCATGTCTTTTTTTAATTTGGATAAATAGTCAATAAACAATACTCCATTAAGATGGTCTACTTCATGTTGTATGCATGTAGATAAAAGACCGTTAGCTTTTATTTCTTTTTCTTTTCCATTGTAGTCAATGTATTTTAAATGACATTCTGCTGGTCTCTCAATTTCTGCATAGTGACCTGGTAGGGATAAACAGCCCTCCTCATAAATTGAGGTATTTTTAGATTTTGAAATTATTTCAGGATTAATTAAAAAAAGTGGATTTTTTGAATCTTTTTCTTTTGAAATATCAATTACTATCAAACGTTTTAAAATACCCACCTGCACTGCTGCAAGACCAATGCCTGGTGCTGAGTACATTGTTTCCAACATGTCATCTAATAAGCTTCTAAGTTCATCGTCGACTTTTTCTAAATTTTCACTTTTTTTTCTTAAAATAGGGTCTGGCTCAATTACAATTTCTCTTTTAGACATAACTAATTATATTTTAATTATGTTCTTAATGGTAGGGCAGAATTTAAAACCTTATTTCTTATTGTAAATAAATTCATTTTATTTAAAAGATTAGTAACAAAGTATATAGTTTCTGGATCAAGTTGATATGGTTCATCCTCGCCAATTATCTCTACAATCTTTATTGCTAAAAAAGCCTTCTGATCATTTTCAATTAATTTTAACAAATTGTTGGGTACATCAAATTTTTTTGCAAGTTCATTATATTTGAAATTTGATGGTAAAGAAAAACCATCAGTAATTAGTGCGTCAGCAAGCGCCAAATCTTTGGCTGAAATAAAATATTTTTTATTTTTAGTTATTTTTTTAAAAATTTTATCTATATCTTTTTGAATTTTTTTCTTATTTTCTCCCTCTACATAATATTTTAAGATTTTTGATTGATGTAAAATTTTATCATTATACTTAACTTTTCCTAAGAAAAGATCTTCATTAGAAATAATTCTTATTTGGGCGGCCTCTCTATAATCTTCTGGTAGATTTTCAATGCCAATTTCCTCTAACTTATCACTTAAAAATTTGGAATAAACATTAGTTAAATTAGCTTTTTTGAATAACTCTTCTAATAAAAAAAGATTCTCTATTTTTGTTTGAATGGATTCAGATAATAAATATTTTTGATATATAATAGCTCTTGCGTCGCTTTCATTTAACGATTGATAGCTATTTTTTGCATTGATTAAAATGTTTAAATCAAAAGGTATTTGTTTATAAATTTCAAAAATTGTATTTTTATCTAACTGGCCATTGTTTGCCGCTACTTCTAATTCTCCCAGCTTCTCTTTGTCGGATGCGTCATCTAGCTTTATTAAATTGGTGGCATTTAGATACTTCCATATTTCAGGTTTAGTTGTTTTTTTTGGTTCATAATTAAAATTAGCAATAGTTATGCTTGAAAGATAAAAGTTTAAAAGATTTTTTTCGTTAATTTTATTATTAGATTTATCAGCAACACCAAGAAGAAAATTTATTTTATCATCATAAAATTTGCTTGATTGTTTTTGCTCTCGTAGAAGATCTAACAAAAGTTGTGCTTGCGCCTTTTTATTATCAAATATTAAACAATAGATTTTAAATTTTTCTAAATATGCGTCTTTTATTTTAGCATCAATAAATTTAATCTTTTCACAGCCTTTCTTTATATTTCCGCTCGCAATATTTTTATCTACTAGATACTGAACTGCTTTACTTTTACTATTAAATTGGTCATTTTGTTTTAAAAAACTTTCTAATAAATCCACACGATCATTTTGTATTAACCAATTAACCTTTATGTCAACAAACTCCTCATCGGTCATTCCTTCTGGAGGGTATGAAAATGAAAGCAAGATTTCTTCTAATATTTCTTTTGAGAATTTAGAAAGTTCCATTTTTTTTAATCTTTTTAAACTTGACCTTAGATTTTCTGCTTTAGTGGTCGACCACATGTTTAAATTAAAATCATAATTAGCAGGGTCATAAATTCCATAAACCTTTTCTTTATTTAACTGAATTGCTGAACCGTCTTCGATTTGAATTTTTTTTAAAGCTTTTATAGTTTGAGATGTTTGTAAATTAGATTTTTCCTGAATATTTTTTCTCTCTGATTTTGACGACTCTATATCAATTTTTTTTTTTTTATCCCAAATATCTATTTTTTCTTCACCCCAAATTGGAGAATTTAAAACAATTAATAATAAACCTAAAAGATAACTAAAGCTTTTTAAGTTCATTAGTAACGTCGATTTGATATTTTTTTTCTGGACTTGGAAAGCTTATTTTTTCTATTAAAAAAATCACAACTATTAAAATTACAATTGCCAATAACAACTTTAATAAAGTTTTTATTATTGAACTGCCTAAACCCGGTTGTCTGTTGTATTTAAGTTGCATACTTTATGAATTGATTTAAACTTAATAAATAAGACATATTTATGAAAAATAAAATCAAAAAAGGATAATAAATTGTTGAAAAACCTTGCTTTGACCGGGATGATGGGAGTGGGAAAATCTACTATTGGTAAAATTTTAGCAAAAAAACTTAATTATACCTTTGTTGATGTTGATAAACTTATAGAAATCAAAGAAGGTTCATCAATAAACTTAATATTTAAAAACAAAAGTGAGGGTTATTTTAGAAAAATTGAAAAAGATATTACTTTATCAGAGTTAAAAAAAAATAATTCTGTTGTTTCTTTAGGTGGGGGCGCCTTTTTAAATAGCTCTATAAGAAAAAGTGTCAAAAAATTATCTATTAGTTTTTGGTTGGATTTGCCAACGGATGAATTGATCAAAAGGTTAAAAAAAAGCAAGCAAAGGCCTCTTTTATTTGAAAAAAATACTGCTGAGACTGTTAAAAAAATTTATTTTAATAGAAAAAAAATTTATAATGAAGCTGATCATAGAATTAAGTGTAAATCTCTAGGATCAAAAGAAATAGCTAAGATAATAATCAATTTATATGAAAAATCAGATAATAAAATTTAAAACAAAAAATCTTAATTATTCAATTATAATAGGAAAAAACTCACTTAAGACTTTGCCTAAAAAAATAAAATCATTATGTCCTAGGGCAAAAAACATTGCATTTATCATCGATAAAAATGTTCCAAAAGATTTTAAATTATATTTTAAAAAAAAGTTAAGAAATTATAACCTTTTATTTTTAACTTTTACTGCCAACGAGAAGAACAAATCTTTGAAAATAGTTAATCATTTTTTAGATGTACTATTATCTAAAAATTTTAACCGTTCTGATTTAATAATAAGTGTTGGTGGTGGCATTACAGGTGATGTAAGTGGTTTTGTTGCGAGTATTTTCAAAAGAGGTATTAATTTTATAAACATTCCTACGACACTACTAGCTCAAGTAGACTCTGCGATTGGTGGAAAGACTGGTGTAAACTCCAGTCATGGAAAAAATCTTATTGGGTCTTTCTATCAACCGAAATTAGTTATTAGTGACACTAACTTTATTAATTCCTTACCCAAAAAAGAAATGATCTGTGGTTTTGCTGAAATTTTAAAACATTCAATAATCAAAGATAAAATTTTTTTTAATTGGTTGGAAAAAAATGCTAAATCTGTTCTAGAAAAAAAATCTAAAGAATTAACTTATGCAATTAAGAAAAGTTGTGAAATTAAAATGTACTATGTGACTAAGGACGTAAATGAAAAAGGGTTGAGAATGGTTTTAAATTTTGGTCATACTTTTGCTCATGCGATAGAAATCAAAAATAATTATTCAAAAAAAACAACTCACGGTGAGGCAGTTTTAACTGGCATGATATTGGCAATTAAACTTTCTATTCTTCTAAAAAACTGTAAAAATGAGACTTTGAAAAAAGTAAGAAATTTATATTTAAAAAATAATTTATCTTATACCTTAAAAAATATTTCTAACTCAAAATGGATTAAAAGCCTTATTCCTTTTTTAAAACAAGATAAAAAAAATGATGATAATAAAATAAACTTTTTGTTATTAAAAAATATTGGAAAAACTGATTTACCATATAAATTCAAAATTTCTGTATCTGAGCTTAAGAAGTATTGTAAAACTATTTCCCAATACTAATTTCTAAAGCATGTATTTTTGATTTGAGATCATCTTTTAATACTTTCATAATCATTTTTTGAGCACTTACCCTTGATATAGAATTTAAATACAAAGATTTAATCTTAAGATGTAAGTGAAATTTTCCTGGTAAAAAAGATTTGTGCCCTTTATGTTTAAGCGAATTATCAATAATCTCTATATCTTCAATTTCAATTTCATTATTTAGTTTTGCACAAATATCTTTAAAATAATTTTTCATTAATTTAATTTTACTATATAGAAATATGCAATGAAAATTATTTGTGATTGGAATAACTGTAATGAAATTGGGGCTTATAAAGCTCCAGTTGAAAAAGATAATAGCAAAAACCATAGATTGCTTTGTTTAAATCACATTAAAATTTTTAATAAAAGTTGGAATTATTTTGAAAATATGAATGATCAAGAAATAGAGTTTTTTATTAAGTCAGATCTGACTTGGCACAAATCAACAAAAACTTTTGGATCATCTGATAACTTCTTTAATATTTTATGGAATAATGCTTTAGATGATAAATTAAATATCTTCAAAAGTTCAAATTTTAGAGATTTTAAAAAAACCAAGCTTTCTCAACAAGATAAAGATGCCTTGCAAGCAATGGATTTAAATCAAGAAGTAAAATGGGAACAAATTCACGCAAAATTCAAAGAACTTGTAAAAAAATATCATCCTGATAAAAACCAAGGAGATAAAAAATTTGAAGATAAACTAAAAAAAATTACTCTTGCTTATAGTCAACTTAAAAAAACTTTAGGAAAAAAATGAGCTCACATGAATTTTTACAAAAACCTGACATAAAATTATCTGTAAAACAGACTTTTGGATTTGAAAGCGATATGCAGGTTAAAGCTTTTTCAAAAAAAAATGAATACGTCCCAAAAATAGATGCAGATTATAAATTTGATAAAGATACTACTTTAGCAATTTTAGCCGGCTTCACTTTTAATAAAAGAGTTTTAATTCAAGGCTATCATGGAACAGGAAAATCTACTCACATAGAGCAAGTAGCTGCGAGACTTAACTGGCCTTGTATAAGAGTAAATTTAGACAGTCATATAAGTAGAATAGACTTAATTGGAAAAGATGCGATTGTATTAAAAGACGGAAAACAAATTACTGAGTTCAAGGAAGGTATTTTACCTTGGTCAATCCAAAATCCAGTAGCATTGGTTTTCGACGAATATGATGCCGGAAGACCTGATGTGATGTTTGTAATTCAAAGAGTTTTAGAAAGTGAGGGAAATTTTACTTTATTAGATAAAAATAAAGTTTTACAGCAGCACGATTTATTCAGAATTTTTGCAACAACCAATACTGTTGGTCTGGGAGATACAACTGGCTTATACCATGGTACTCAACAAATTAACCAAGGACAGATGGACAGATGGAATATAGTTTCAACATTAAATTATCTACCATTTGAAAAAGAATTAGAGATCGTTTTGGCAAAGAATAAAAATTTTAACAATAAAGAAGGTAAAGAACTTTTATCAAATATGATAAAAGTTGCTGATTTAACAAGAAAAGGTTTTATCAATGGAGATATCTCAACTGTTATGAGTCCTCGAACTGTTTTACATTGGGCGGAGAATACAAGTATATTTAAAGATCAAGGATATGCATTTAGAATTACATTTTTAAATAAATGTGATGAGTTAGAAAAGAAAATAATATCTGAATATTACCAAAGATGTTTTGGTGAAGACTTGCCAGAGTCGTCTATTAATATCACTTTATAAAGTGGAAAATAAAAAAGAGAAAATAGCTGATTTTAAAACCGCAATAAGTTCAACAGTTAGATCTTTGTCTAATTCTGAAAAAATTGAAGTTTCATTTGGTAATGAGAGTTCTAAATTAGAAAAAAACTTAATTAGGTTACCGGAGCTAAGTCCAATTAATAACAAATTAAATTACAATCAAATAAGGGCAATAGCAGATTCAAAATCTTTAAGGCATAGATTTTCTGACTCTAAAACGTTTAAACAGTACGAGCCAGAAGGCAATATATCTAAGCAATTATATAGAATTTCAGAGAAAATTAGATGTGAAAAAATTGGTACAAGTTATTTTAAGGGGGTAAAAAATAATATTGAAAATTTTTACCAGGAGAGAGTAGCTGGTCTTGACCTAAAAAGCAGTGAGGACAAAATTGTAGAATCCTTTGAAAATTACCTGAGGACAAAATTCCTTAATTTTGAAAATAATAGTCAGATCGATAAAAAATTAAAATCTTATAAAAAAGATTTAAATGAAAAATTTAAAGATAAGATTAATCAATTGAATGATTTTACTTTGGATCAAGAAAAATTTAATTCTTTAATATCTAAACTTATCGCTAATATGAATTTAGATGAAAATTTAGATGATGAAGAAAAAAATGATGAACAAAATAATGACGATAAACAAAATAAACCAGATAACCAAGAAAAACAGGCAAAAGAAAAAGAGGATAAACAAGAGGAGATGTCTATAGACTCCGGTATGCCTGATCTTGAAAATGAAGCAAAAGAATCTGATCAAGCAGAGGAGGACGTTGAAATAGAAGACAGTTCTCAACCTGATTTAAGAAAAAAAGGTAAAAGC
>Ga0213869_10002347_pt1 | contig 13161 bp, 13 predicted proteins | sample PICome_10_FD_160083 | JGI IMG/M metagenome (GOLD analysis project Ga0213869, IMG submission 160083) | Coastal seawater microbial communities near Pivers Island, North Carolina, United States - PICO132 | ecosystem: Environmental > Aquatic > Marine > Coastal | place: USA: North Carolina...
ATTCTTTAAAATCAAGTTTTCCAAAATTAAAGCTTGTTCAAAGAGGGCAGACATTAAAAGCACTTGGAGAAAAGAATGAATTAAAGATTTTTGATAAAAAATTTAGAAGTTTATTAAATTATTATTCAGAGTACAATTCAATAGATCCCAATGTTATAAATGATATTGTTATAAAAGATGTAAGATTTAATGGTGATAAACCCTCACTAATTCTTCATGGTATTTCAGGTAAACCTATTCTTGCCAAAACTGTAAACCAAAAGAAGCTACACAACTCTATTGAATCCAATGATTTGGTTTTTGCTATTGGACCAGCAGGTACAGGTAAAACATACACAGGTGTAGCAATGGCAGTAAAAGCACTTAAAGAAAAAGAAATAAAGAAAATCATTTTAACTAGACCAGCTGTGGAGGCTGGAGAAAATTTAGGATACCTACCTGGTGATCTTAAAGAGAAATTAGACCCATACATGCAGCCTCTATATGATGCCTTAACCGATATGATTCCATTCGGTAAACTTGAAAAATTTTTAGAAGATAGAACTATAGAAATTGCTCCTCTAGCATTCATGAGAGGTAGAACTCTTGACAATGCATTCGTCATCCTTGATGAAGCTCAGAATACAACTCCTGCTCAAATGAAAATGTTTCTTACAAGAATGGGTATGAGTGCAAAATTTATGGTAACTGGAGATCCTGGTCAAGTTGATCTTCCGAGAAAAGAAAACTCTGGACTCAAAGAAGCAATAAAAATACTTTCTAATAAAAGAGGAATTAAAATAATATATCTTGATGACAAAGATGTTATTAGACATCCAATTGTTAAAAAAGTTATAGAAGCTTACAATAAAGTTGAAAAAGATAATTAGTGAATACTATTTATAAAACAAATTTTAATTTTCCAGGTCAAACCTCTAAATATGAAGGTAAAGTTAGAGATGTTTATACAATAGATGATGATATACTAGTTGTAATAGCTTCAGATAGAATTTCTGCTTTTGACATTGTTATGCCAAAGCCAATTCCTTTTAAAGGACAGGTTCTAAATCAAATTTCATTAGAAATGCTAAAATCTACCAAGGATATAATTCAAAATTGGCTAATATCATCTCCAGATCCAAATGTTTCAATTGGAAGAAAACTTAAACCTATTAAAGTGGAAATGGTTATTAGAGGTTATTTAAGTGGACACTCTGATAGACTATATAGTTCTGGTAATAGAAGTATTTGTGGAGTGAAATTACCAAATGGATTAGTATCAAATCAAAAATTTGATAATCCTATAATTACCCCAAGCACAAAAGCTGATGTTGGGCATGATGAGGATATATCCAAATCTGATATTATAAATAAAGGTATTTTGACATTAGATCAATATGAAGAAATAGAAGAAATAACATTTAAATTATTTAAAAGAGGTACAGAGATAGCTGAAAAAAGAGGATTGATTTTAGTAGACACAAAGTATGAATTTGGATATGATTCTAAAAACAATCTTTGTTTAATTGATGAGATTCACACTCCTGATTCCTCTAGATATTTTTATTTAGATACATATAAAGATCATATGAATAGGGGAGAAACGCCTAAACAACTATCTAAAGAGTTTTTTCGACAATGGTTAATTCAGAATGATTTTCAAGGAAAGGAAGGTCAAGATCTCCCTGAAATTTCAAATGATGTTGTAATGAATGTTTCTAATAGATATATCGAGCTCTTTGATAAAATAATTGGCACTAATTTTAAGCCAAGAAATACTAACGATATAATTTCTGAGCTTGAAAGCAATATAATTTTAGCTATATCCTAGTCAAACTCACTAGAAAAGTATTCCTATAAATGTTTCAATTCCTTTAAAATAGTTTGAAAGTTTAATATTTTAGTTTAAATCCTCTAAAAGTATTCCAAGGTATGCTTCAATTCCTCTTATATAGTTAGATATTTTTATATTTTCATTTGGACTGTGTTGGTTATTATCTTTGTTTACAGTTGGAACAGATACAGCTGGTATATTTAATATTTTTACGAAGGGTGATATAGGGACTGATCCACCACTAGTTCTAATCTTAACTGGTTCAACATTAAATGTATTTCTAAGAGAATTTATAAGCCATTTTCCAATAAAAGAGTCAATTTCTGTTCTGTAAGCATCATAAGCTGTTGAGTAATTCATAGTAATAATTTTATCATTTTTTAATCTTTCATCTTTAGAAGGCCTCCTATCTAATACTAGATATCCTAAATTTTCAATATGATTTTTAATTAAATTAATAAGAGTACTTGCATCTGATTCTAGTACTAGTCTAACATCAATTTCTGCAACACATTCAGATGGAACAATTGTTCTTACTTCATCACCTACCCATCCTGATTGTATTCCTCGAACATTTAGAGAAGGGTATTGAATAGATTCTTGATAAGTCGAAGCAACGTTATCAGGAGTTTTAAATTGCATCTTATCTTTCATTTTAAGTTCATTATCAGGAACTTCTTTTAAAATTTTTAAAGTTTTTTCATCAATATCTATTCCATTATAAAAACCATCAATTACAACTCTTCCATTTTTGTCTTTCATTGAATTTAGTATTTCAGACATTCTAAATACAGGATTAGGAGCATAATTTCCAAAGTGACCACTATGTTGAGGAACTATTGGACCATAAGATGTCAATGTTATTTGTGAAATACCTCTTGCGCCAAACTCTAATGTTGGAAGATTAGATGGATGCTCTGGACCATCATAAATTAAGAGTGCATCACTCTTAAGTTTATCAGAGTATTTTTTAACTGCATTGGTTATATTAGGTGAACCTAGTTCTTCTTCAAAATCCATTATCACTTTAAGATTATACTTTAATTTTAAATCTTTTTTTTGCATTATCTCAAGAGCATTCAAAAGCATCAATACTGGACCTTTACCATCAGATGCTGATCTTGCAAAAACTCTAATATCTGAGTCATTTATGTTTTTTGTTGTAATATTTTCTAAAGTATTCCAGTCAATTGATCTATACTTTCCATTCTCATGAATTTTTAACTCTGCTTTATAAGGATTCTCTTGATTCCACTTAGAATTATCAACAGGTTGACCATCAAATTGAAGATAAATTAGTATAGTTTTTGCATTTTTTGATATGATTTTACTAGCTAGCAATAACGGAAGCTCTGGGGTTTCTAATCTTTCTATATCAAACCCATATTTTTCAAAGTTATCAATCCCCCATTGAATTAATGGTTCAAGTTCAGTTTTATAATTCGCATCATTCTTTAATGATAGAAATTCTCTAAAGTTATCAATACTCTTAATTCCAACTTCTAAAGCTTCTTCTTCATAAAGTCTTTGAGAATTAGTGTTTAAACTAAAAAATAAACTAAAAATTGATATAATAATTATTTTTTTCATTTTATAGATCTATATAATTTTTTAATAATTTTATCGACATCTTGATTAAAATGTACTTTAATTGATTTATCGTATTTTTTTAACCACGTTATCTGTCTTTTAGCATAATTTCTTGTATTCTGTTTTATTTTATCAATTGCATCAGTGTAAGAAATTTTATCTTCAAAATACTTAAAAAATTCTTTATAACCTAAAGTGTTCAATGTGTTTAGGTGTTTATAATCTTTCAATCCTAAGGCCTCGTTTTCAAGTCCTTTTTCAATCATATCATCAACTCTATGATTAATTCTATGATAAAGTTTGTCTCTATCACATTCCATAACTATTACGTGACTTTGAAATATCCGATCTTTTTTCTTGTTAGTTCTAAATAAAGAAAATTTCTTTCCTGTAAACTTAATTATTTCTAATGCTCTGATGATTCGATTCGAATTATTTAAATCAACTTCGTTGTAGTATTCAATATCTAGCTTTTTAAGCTTATTTTGAATTACTTCTAATCCCTTAGAATTATATTCATTTATTAGACTTTCTCTTATACTATTAGGTATTTCAGGGAAATCATCAATACCATTCATAATAGAGTCAGCATATAGTCCTGATCCTCCAACTAATATTAATATTTCTCTCTCTTCAAATAATTTATTTACTAATTCAACAGCTTCTTTTTCATATAAACCTACATTATAAACATCATGAATACTTTTATTATGAATAAAATGATGTTTTACTTGATCAAGCTGAGAAAGGGAAGGAGGAGAAGATCCTATTTTAAGCTCTTTGTAAAACTGTCTAGAATCACAAGATATTATTTCTGTTTTAAGTTTTTTGGCAATTTCTATACTTAGATTAGTCTTGCCAATTCCTGTAGGACCAGCAATATAAATTAAGTTTTTATTTTTCCTCATCTAGATGTGAACCACATTCATGACAATATATTGCAGCATCTTTATGTTTACTATTCATGCACTCTGCACATACTCTAGTATTAATATCTACATTTTTCTTTCTTTGAGCCATCTCTGCAGAGATTATTCCAGTTGGGACAGCTATGACTCCATACCCAAGAATCATGAGTATAGAAGCTACAAATTTACCCATTCCTGTCAAAGGAACTATGTCACCATAACCAACAGTTGATATTGTGCTAATACACCAATAAATACTCTCTGGGATACTATCAAAGCCAGCCTCAGGTCCCTCAATAATATACATAAGAGTTCCAAAAACAATACACATTATTAATACAAAAAGGAGAAAAATTATAATTTTTGCTCTACTAACAAGTAATGATCTTACTAGAAAAGTAGATTCACCAATATATCTTGAAATATGAAGAACACGAAATATTCTTAGAATTCTAAGAGCTCTAATTGCCATTAATGCTTCAACGGGTGCTCCAATAAAAATTAATGATATGTATTTTGGAATAGTAGCAAGAAAATCAATAATTCCGTAAAAACTAAAAATATAATCTTTAGGATGATGAATTGAGATAACTCTTAAAATATACTCAATTGTGAATAATATGGTAATGATCCATTCAGCTATGTTAAAAATATTAGAATATTTATTATTTATCCATCCTACAGTCTCTAATGCTACAAGAATAACACTAATGATAATTACTATTATTAGTGTTATATCAAAGACTTTACCTGCTGGTGTTTCAGCTTCGTAAATTATGTCATGTATTTTCTGACGAGTCTTATTCAATATCTGAAAATTTATAAATTTCACTCAAAGTTAGCAGTTTTTTATATTTCTTTTGAGAAATTATTCTGTAGACATAATTATTAACCTTTGCAGAATTTTCAACTTTCACCACTCTTGAGTACAATTTTTCTTGATTATTTATATTATTAAATAGGTTAAAGTATCCATATCCAACAAGTTCTTCATTTTTAAAAAAAATAAAACTTTTATCACTTTCTTTTTTGCCATTAAAAGTGATGATAAAATCTTTTAATTCAGCAACAATAAAGGGTTTATCTGTTTTTTGAAATATTTTAGGATCTATATTATTATTGATTTTTGGATTCAACTTTTTAATTTCATTTAATGTTTTAATTATGCTAATACTATAATTTCCTGTGCTATGAACTTTAATTGATTTAAAGTTATTTTGAACATACTTAGGAATGAATTTTTTACTTGTGAAAAGCTTGACAACTTTATTTTTTATGTCTTTACTATAGTCAATATAAATCAACTTTTTATTTTTATTGTATATGTAGAACACACCTGTTTCATTTTTAAGATTTTCAATAGTATCCTTAAAAATTGAACTCATGCTTTCTCCAGCTAATTCAACAATACTCTTTTTAATTATTTCTTGCTTAACATCTTTTTCCATTAAAATTTTAAATAATTCTACTGTCGCTAGTGCATCTCCACTTGCTCTATGTCTATCTTTTAATGGAATCCCTAGACTTCTTGAAAGTTTTCCTAGTTTAAAGGATTCTTGTTCTGGAAGCAATTCTTGAGATAGTATTACAGTACATAAAGATTTCATTGAAAATTCGTATCCAAGTCTTTTAAATTCTAATTGAAGAATTCTATAATCAAATTGAGCATTATGAGCTACTAATATTGAATCTGTCGTTATCTCAATCACTCTTTTAGCTATTTCGTGGAATTTAGGAGCTGTTTTAACCATTTTAGATGATATACCCGTAAGTTTTTCTACATATGGATGTATATCTCTCACAGGATTAACTAAGCTAATAAATTGGTCTGTAATTTCAGTGCCATTAAATTTGTAAGCTGCAACTTCAATTATTGATTCTTCATTAAATTTTCCTCCAGTAGTTTCTAGGTCAACAATAGTATACATTAATAATTTCTTTTTCCAAAAATTTTACTTCCAACTCTAATCATGTTAGATCCATTACTAATAGCTAACAAATAATCATCACTCATTCCAATTGAAAGAATTTTAAAGTTTGGATAAATAGTTTTCATTTTTTTGAATAAACTCTCCATTTCTCTAAACTCTTGATCTATTAAATTTTGATCTTTTGTAAATGTGGCCATAGCCATTAATCCAACTATGTTTATGTTTTCAAATTGTTTTAAATCTATATAAAATGAATCAAGTAGTTTTGGATTCAATCCATATTTACTTTCATCATTGGAAATTTTAATTTGTATTAAACAATCAATTGACCTATTCTCCTTTTTCGCATTTTTATCAATCTCTTTTGCTAACGATAATCTATCTAATGAATGAATTAAAGAAATAAATTTTGAAATATATTTTACTTTATTTTTTTGAAGATGACCAATCATATGCCATTCTATATCCTTTGGTAAATTATCATACTTTTCGGCTAATTCATTAACTCTGTTTTCTCCAAATTTTTTTTGACCTTGATCATAAGCTTCAATAATTTCTTCAATACTTCTAGTCTTAGATACAGCTATAAGTTCAGCTTTATCTTTTATTTCATCATTAATTATTGAAATTTGATTTTTTACACTCATAATTGACTCATTATCTCTTCTGCAACTTCTAGAGCCGTAAGACCATCATTTAAACTTACTTTAGATTCTGATTTATTTTTAATTGAATGAAAGAAATCATTTAATTCTGCTTCTATTGAGTTAATCTCATTTATTTCAGGATTCTCAAAGAATATAACTTTTTCTTGCCCTAGATTATTTTTTATAATTAATGAATTTTCATTATCGTTAGTGTCTTTATCTCTTATTTTAACTACTTGAAAGTCTTTTTCTAAAAAATTTATAGATATATATGCATTTTCTTGAAAAATTCTAGTCTTTCTCATTTTTTTAAGTGATATTCTACTTGAGGTTAGATTAGCTATACATCCATTTTCAAATTCTATTCTTGCATTAGCAATATCTGGAGTTGAGCTAATTATTGAGACACCTGAAGCATCTATTTTTTTAACTTTTGATTGATTAATATTTAAAATAATATCTATATCATGAATCATTAAGTCCATAATAACTGAAACATCAGTACCTCTTGGGTTAAAGTCTGATAATCTGTGAGACTCAATGAATTTAGGCTGATCAATAAACTCTCTACAAGAAATGAAAGCTTGATTATACCTTTCAACAAATCCAACTTGCCCAATTATATTTTTTTCATTTGCTAGTTTGTTGATAATCCTCGCTTCATTAGAATTTGTAGTTAATGGTTTCTCAACAAAAATATGATTACCATTATTAATACATTTTTTTGCAATTTCAAAATGAGTTGTAGTAGGAGAAACAATTACAGCTGCATCTATTAAGTTTATTAGTGAGTCTATTTCTTTAAAAAAAACATAACCTTTTTCGGAAGCTAATTTCTCAGAATTTACTACATCAGTATCATGAAAGCCAATAAGATCAAAATCTGAGTTACTTAGAATGTTAAGATGTATCTTACCTAGATGACCAGCACCAATTACACCAACCTTTATCATTTGATAAAAATACAATCTTCTTTTGGAATTATCGAGTAATAATTTAATATTAGTGTTAGTGGAAGATAACTTTAAGTTTCAAGGTCGAAGAAAAATTCTCGCTGAAGAGCTCCAGAAAAAAGGTATAGTTAATCCTTTGATTATAGATTCTATCAAGAATGTCCCAAGACATTTATTTATAGATCCAGGTCTTGCAGAACAGGCTTATTTAGATAAAGCTTTACCGATAGAAAATAATCAAACTATTTCACAACCTTTTACAGTTGCTTTTCAAACTCAATTATTAGGGCCTAAGCCTGGTGAGAAAATTCTTGAAGTAGGAACAGGATCTGGATATCAGACTGCAGTTTTATATTATTTAAAGCTTAATATATTTACAATTGAAAGAAATCACAATTTATTTAGAATAACATCTAAACTTTTTAGCAAGTTAAATATTAGGCCAAAAAAGTTTGTCTATGGTGATGGTTATAATGGATTAAGTGATAACTCACCTTTTGATGGGATAATTGTAACTGCAGGATGCCCTGTGATTCCAAAAAAACTTCTATCGCAACTTAAAATAGGAGGTAAGATGATAATACCTGTAGGTAAAGAATCTCAAATTATGACTAAGATTACAAGATTTGGTAAAACTGAGTTTAAAAAAGAGACTTTTGGTAATTTTAAGTTTGTTCCGATGCTTAAAAACAAGGATTAGCTATTAAAATTTTTCTTGATTCTTTTTAAACTAATTTTACTCTCTCTATCCTTAATAACATTTCTTTTATCAAATTCTCTTTTACCTTTTGCAACTGAGATATTTAATTTAGCTATACCTTTCTTGCTTATAAATAGTGAGGTAGCTACAACTGTAATACCAACATCAATAACTTGTTTTTGAATTTTTCTTAATTCTTGTTTGTTCAGAAGTAATTTTCGTTTTCTTTTAGGCTCATAATTTAGCTCGCTTGAATTCTTATATTGATCAACATGCATATTAACAACATAAAGTTCATCACCCTCAAATTGACAATATGAATTATTTAGAGAAGCATTGGAATTCCTGATAGATTTAATTTCGTTTCCAGTTAAAACTATTCCACAAGTATACTTATCCAACAAGGAATAATCATACTTTGCTTTTTTATTACTAATATTAACTAAACTATTCATTCTACAAAATTACAAATTTGAAAATGAATAATTTATATTTAATGAATGCTAATAATAAGACACGCTGAACTTATAGATTTAGACTTTTTAATTAAAATATTTACTCTAAATATTCCCAAATATTTTCACAAAAAAGAATTGGTTGATTTTAAAAAATATTTTAATTCAAACAATATTAAAACCTATTTTATTATCGAATCTGAAGGTAAAATATTAGGAGCAGCTGGCTATGCTTATGAAAATAAAAAAACTGCAAGAATATGCTGGGTTTTTGTTGATCCCAATCACCACAGTATTGGATTAGGAAAAAAACTAGTTAATCATTGTATAGATATTTTAAAAAGAAATAAGCAATTAAAAGTAATTGAACTTGAAACTTCAAATCTTACTTATAAGTTTTATGAAAAATTAAATTTTAAAATTCAGTATATAAAGAAAGAATATTGGCCAAACAATGACGATTTATATTTTATGAATATGTATTTAATTTAGCTCTAAATTCATCAATAGAAATTGTTTATAACTAGTTGATTTATATAATACAAAACAAATAAACTAGAATACCTATTTTATTAATTTAGCACTTTAATACTCTATAATGAATAATCAAGAACAAATATTTAAACTAATTAATGAAGAAAAAGACAGACAGTTAGGTGGCCTAGAATTAATTGCTTCAGAAAACTTTACTAGTGAAAATGTCATGAAGGCTACTGGTTCAATATTGACAAATAAATATGCAGAGGGCTATCCAGGTAAAAGATATTATGGAGGATGTGAGGTTGTAGATAAAATAGAAAACATTGCCATTGATAGGCTTAAAAAATTATTTAATGTTGAATATGCTAATGTTCAACCTCATTCTGGATCTCAGGCTAACACTGCAGTATTTGATGCCTTTTTAAAGCCAGGTGACAAAATTTTGGGTTTAGATCTATCTCATGGGGGTCATTTAACACATGGATCTAATGTAAATTTTTCTGGTAAAATTTATAATTCTAGTTTTTATGGTGTTACTAAAGAAGGAATATTTGATTATAATGATATTTTAATTAGAGCTAAAGATGTTAAACCAAAACTAATAATTGTTGGGGCTTCTGCATATTCTAGAGATATTGATTTTAAAAAATTTAGAGAAATTGCTGATGAAGTTGGAGCTTTTCTTCATGCTGATATTGCTCATCCTTCAGGCCTAATAGCTAAAGGTTTTTTAAGTGATCCAGTTCCATATTGTCATGTCATAACATCAACTACTCATAAGACATTAAGAGGTCCAAGAGGAGGTATAATGATGATGGGTAAAGATTTTGATAATCCTTTTGGATTAAAACTTAAAAATGGAAATTTAAAAAAGATGTCTTCTCTTCTTGACTCAGCAATTTTTCCTGGTAATCAGGGTGGCCCCTTAGAACATGTTATTGCAGCCAAAGCAATTGCTTTTGGAGAAGCTTTAGATCCACTTTTTGAGAAATATATCAATCAAGTAATAGTTAACGCAAAAAGATTATCTATAACCCTTTCTAATCTTGGTTATAACATTGTTTCAGGTGGTACTGACAATCATTTATTATTGATTGACTTAAGAAATAAAAATATAACTGGTAAAGATGCTGAAAGAGTTTTAGGGTTATCTAATATCACTGTTAATAAAAATATGGTTCCTTTTGATGATCAATCTCCTTTTGTCACAAGTGGAATTAGAATCGGAACACCAGCTATTACAACTAGAGGTTTAGTTGAGGACGATATGGATTTTGTTGCTGAATCAATAGATTCATCTATTAAATATCATGACAATGAAAGTATGTTAAATGAAATTGGTAATAAAGTAGAAAAATACATGATAGATAGACCTTTATTTTCTATTTCTTAGAATAGACTTCTACTTCAAAAATTTTATCCCAATTTTTACCAGTAACAAATAACTTTCCATTGTTATATGCTATTCCATTCATCACATCTATATCAGGTGTTTGTAGAACTTCATCTCTTATTCCAGTGAAATCAATTACTTTTTCAACTATTCCATTTAATGGATTTATAACTATTACAACATCACGATTAAATTGATATGTGTTTGCGTAGATTCTACCATCAATAAACTCTAACTCATTAATATTTTTAATTCTTGATTTATCAGTCATAACATCAATAAAATCAATCTCTTCTAATGTTTCTGGATTTAATTTCCATATTTTACTTGTTCCATCAGATTTATAAATGAACTTTCCATCATTACAGAGTCCCCAACCTTCTATACTGTTACCATAATTAAAGGTTCCAGTTTTATTTAAGTTTAAATCATAAATGAATCCAATTCTATTCTTCCAGGTCAATTGATATATCTTATCATTTAATACGGTTAGACCTTCTCCAAAATATTCATAATCAAGATTTGTTATATCTAGAACTTCACCATTGCTTAAATTTGTCTTTCTGATTGATGACTTTCCATTTAACCCAGTACTTTCAAATAAAAAATTATTGTAAAATTCAAGTCCTTGAGTATAGGCTTGTTTGTCATGATTGAACTCTTTAATAATTTTGTATGTCATTAACTCTGGCTTTGTATTTGAATAAACATCAAATCTTTTATTTATCGAATATTTCTTTCCTTTTGAATAAATATCAACCTTAGCTATGTTCTCTCCAGCTTTATTATTACTGAGTAAAATTTTATTACTAATCTTAGTATCATTTAAGAAGTAATTTATAGAATCAATTACCTTATTATTTGTTGATTTAACATCTATGCTAATTTCACTCTCCAATGAGATTGAATTACTAGTTGAGTTAATCTGGATTTTAAATCCACTGGTATCATCAGAATTACAGTTTAATACTGATAAAAAACTTAAAAAAACAATAGTATGTTTCATGAATTAAATTTATTACTAATATATTTAATAAATAATGAGTAAGGTAATTTTAATTACAGGAACATCTTCTGGCTTTGGTAAATCAATTGCTGAAAAACTTCACTCCACAGGACATATTGTTATTGGTACTTCAAGAAATGCAGATTCTGTAAAATCTGATTTTAAGACAATGAAACTCGATATTAACAATCATGAAATGTCTAAAAACTTAATTTCTAAGATTGTCGAAACTCATGGAAAAATAGATATACTAATTAATAATGCTGGAATCAATATTACGGGTCCTCTAGAATCAGCTAAAATGTCTGATATAAAAGATGTTTTTGATACAAATTTCTTTAGTCATTTAAATATGATTCAAAATATACTACCTCATATGAGGTCAAAAAAATCTGGGTTAATTATAAACGTAACTTCTATTGCTGGTTATCTTGGTCTACCATTTTGGGGAGCTTATTGTGCTTCTAAAGCTTCATTCAAAATTATTGCTGAAAGCTTAAATATTGAGCTTAAGAATTTTAATATCAATGTTGTTAATGTTGCACCTGGAGATTATAATACAGAGATATTGAGTAATAGGGTTGATTCAAATGAAAATATAAATTCACCATATTATAAAGAATATAGTAGGGTTATAAAGAGTGTAAACAGTAAAATGGAACATGGCAGAGATCCAATCGAAGTAGCAGAATTAGTATTAAAAATCATCAACCAAAAGAATCCTAAAATTAATTATCTTGTGGGCGGATTTCTTGAGAAAAAAATAACTTTGAAAAGTTTATTTCCTGATAAGTTATTTCAAAAAATAATAATGAAACTTTATAAATAAAAACATATGAAATTTTTTATAGACACCGCAAATTTAGATCAAATTAAAGAGGCTCAAGACCTTGGTATTCTAGATGGAGTAACAACTAACCCTTCTCTTATGGCTAAAGAGGGGATAACTGGAGAAAAAAATATTATTGATCATTACCTAAAGATTTGTGAAATTGTTGATGGTGATGTTTCTGCTGAAGTTATTTCTGTTGATTATGATGGAATTATAAGAGAAGGTGAAGCACTTGCATCACTTCATGACCAAATTGTTATAAAAGTTCCTATGATAGAAGATGGTGTTAAAGCAATTCGATATTTTAGTGATAAAGGATTTAAAACTAATTGTACTTTAGTTTTTTCATCAGGTCAAGCACTATTAGCTGCAAAGGCTGGTGCCACATATGTTTCTCCGTTTATAGGCAGATTAGATGATATTTCAACAGATGGATTAGACTTAATATCTGAT
>Ga0213869_10002351_pt1 | contig 13126 bp, 22 predicted proteins | sample PICome_10_FD_160083 | JGI IMG/M metagenome (GOLD analysis project Ga0213869, IMG submission 160083) | Coastal seawater microbial communities near Pivers Island, North Carolina, United States - PICO132 | ecosystem: Environmental > Aquatic > Marine > Coastal | place: USA: North Carolina...
ACACAGGTATTATAGTTAATAATGAAAAAAGATTAGCTAGGTTATCAGGTAAAGTTGCTGTTGTAAAAGTTGGGGCTAATTCCGAAGTTGAATTAAAAGAAAAACGTGATAGAGTTGAAGATGCTATCTGTGCTACCAAAGCTGCTATTAAAGAAGGTATTGTACCTGGTGGTGGTATTGCTTTATTAAACGCATCAGAAAAAATAGAAACTTCAAACTCTTTAGAAAAAATACTTTTACGAGCTATTAAATCTCCTTTCAATACAATACTTGCTAATGCTGGTATTAAAAATGAAAAGTATTTTAATAAAGAAGGTAAAGGTTTAAACGTTGTTACAGGAGATATGGTAAATATGATTGAGTCAGGGATTATTGATCCTTTACTCGTCACAAAAAGTGCATTAAAAAATGCTAGCTCTGTGGCTAGAACTATTTTATCAACCGATTGTGTAATCAATAATCTTAGAATTAATGAAAGCAATAGGTAGTAATTTAATAGTAGACATGACAAAACAAGGCGTCTCTGAAACAAAAGGCGGTTTGTTTTTAGCAGAAAAACAACGAGAAGATATAAGATATGCTGAGGGCACTGTATTATCAGTAGGCTCTAATGTTGTAGGAATTAAAAAAAATGATGTTATTTATTTTGATAAAAATAATGCGCATCAAATAGAAATTAAAAAAGATATATATCAAGTTGTTAACATAGCACACGTAGTTGTTGTGTTATGAGATTAGAACCAAGTGATATTAGAAATCAAAATCTTTTAAAACATTACAGAGTCATAAGAAAATGGGCTTGTAAGAATAATGATTTAAACGATGCTGATTTAGAATTACTAATTTATTTCGATTGCATGGATCTTTTCACTAGAGAAGATTTTAAAATCGGTACATATTCTTATAGTTGGGACAACAGACGCTGGAACAGATTACTTAAACAAGGTTGGATAACGGTTTGGAGAAAACATAACCGCACAACGCAAAAGTATAATATTTATAAAGTTTCCTTTAAGTGTAAACAACTAATAAGTCGCATGTACCGTATCATGCTTGGTAAAGAAGATATACCAACTTCTACTACTAGAAATAAAATAATGAAAGGTAAAACTTATATAGACAAAGTTATGATTACGTCTATAAACCACGTTAATAAAGATAAAAACAGATAATCATGGGAAAAAAAGAAAAAGAAGTTAAAAAAGAATCTTCATATAATAAAGTGATTCTTAAAAAAATTGAAAAGCTTAAGGCTAAATTAAAATAATGGGATTATTTTCATCTATAGCAACTTCAGCAATTAAAGGCCTGGGTAACATAAAAAAAGGTGGTCAATCAGACACATCAAAACCTTTTCATACCCATGACTCAAGCCCAAAAAATAAACAAGCTTCTATAGAAACAGATATAACTGTTGGCGACGTTTCTAGACCAGATGCAAGTTTTATGGGTAAAAATCAAGTTGATAGTTTTAAAACATTAACTGATCCTTTATCTGTAGATAGAGGTGGTAGAACAGTTGCTCGGCCAGATGGTTTAGATAAAGTAGGTGTGTTACCTGCTATGAATCCTCCAATGGCTGTACCTGTAGATATAGATCAAAAAGGAATTAATAGTTTGTACGCTGATAAAATATAAATATTATGATAAAAAAACCAGGACAAAACGGACAAAATGCTATATGGGACTCAGGTCTAGCAAAAGAAGGTAGAACGCTTGTAAAAGGTAATTCAAGATATGGTGACAACTGTATGGAGGTTATGAAAGCTGATACACCTTATAAAGCAGGACCAATTAGTTCTTTAGCAAAGTAAAAACTCACTAAAATGAGTGATAGAATAAGTGAACATATCTCGCTTAAAGAAGGGATTAAATCTCATACAGCCACTAGGTTAAATATTGATAATACACCTCGTGATTTAGATTTAATTAACATGAAAACTATTGCTGAAAAAGTATTTGAACCTTTACGTAAATTTGTAGGTGGTCCAATTGCTATTAATAGTTTCTATCGCTCACCCAAATTAAATTCTGCTATTGGCGGAAGTACATCCTCACAACATTGTATTGGTTGTGCAATTGACATAGATGATAAATATGGTTATAAAACTAATGCAGAAATGTATGAGTACATTAAAAATAATTTAGATTATGATCAGATGATTTGGGAGTTTGGAACAGAAAATAATCCAGACTGGGTACATGTAAGTTATATATCAGAAGATGTTAATAGAAGAAGATGTTTACAAGCTTATAAAGAAAATGGTAAAACAAAATATAAAGTAATATAATGGCATACGTACAGCATAGATCTCCTTTTACAAAACTTAGAAAAACAACTAAAGGTGAAGGAAGAAATTTTAGAAGTGCTGAAGAAGGTGCTGGTATGACCAACAAAGGTGTTGAAGAATATAAAAAACAAAACCCTGGTAGTGAATTAAAAACCGCAGTAACAGGTAAAGTTAAACCTGGTAGCAAAGCTGCTGGAAGAAGAAAATCGTTTTGTGCTAGATCAAGAGGTTGGAAAGGTGAAAGAGGTAGAGCTGCTAGACGTAGATGGAAATGTTAAATAAAAAAAAAAAAATAAAACATTATGATTAGAAATTATTATACTGAAGCTTTTAAAGGTGGTGTTACACCAGTTGTCAGTGGTACTCAATTAATTGATGGTACGGTTAAAATAACGGAATCAACAACAGCAACATCAGTTACTAATGCAGCTACGTCTGTAACTATAGTACTAACACTTAATGCTTCTATAAAAAGAGGTATGTATATTACAGGACCTACAGTGGCTCCTAGTCCAATAACTATAAATGATAATCTTATAGTTGAGCAAGTTGTACATGCAACTAACACTACAGTAACATTAAGCAAACCTATTCAAATGAATGCTGGTCAAACATTAACATTTTTTAATGTAAACCAAAATAGTTGGAAAGAATATAGTTTATATGTAGGTATTTCACCAGAACAAGGTAATAGTTTTGGATCAGTAACTAGTGCAACAGCAAATTTGTCAGCTGCTGCTCAAAAAGTTGTAACTTATAAGGTTGCTAATCCATATATTCAGTCAGGAATGAATGTTTATGATGATGGTGTTTTAGTTGGAGTTGTTGATGTGGTAAATACTGCTAACCAACTAACGTTAGTAGATAACTTAGCTGCTCTTATAGCTAACGATTCAGTTTTGACTTTTTCATTTAGTGTGTTACCAAGTATATCTGTTTTAACTGTTGACAACCAAACAATGACATTTAATAATCCTGCTCAAGGATTTGTATTGCCAGTTTCAGTTGTTCAAGTAACTGCAGTAGCCGGAGGTATAACGGCTGCAAGTTTAATTGCATTACACTAGTATTATGGCTTATATACAATCTCCATTATTAAAAAAGTTTCCTGAAATAAAAGAAAGTAATAAAGGCAAATTTACAGCTTGGGCTAAAAAGAACGGTTTTAAAGATGCTTGTTCTGCTGCTAGTGCTGTAATGTCAAAACAAAAAGAATATTCACCGGCGGTGGTCAAAATGGCTAACTACGCTAAAAACTTCGGATGTAAATCCAAATAAAAAAAAACTATGGATACAAAAATTACTAAAGGTAATGTGAAGTCTGCCATCAAGGATGATAAAGCTCACATGGATTATTTAAAGCGAGATGTTTTATATGATCAAAAAAAAGGAGGAAAAAACAAAGATATTAACCAAACAGCTGATGAAAAACATATATCTAAATTAGCTGGCGATGTAAGACATGATGAAACATTTTTGTCTAAACATATGAAACACAATAAATAATCATGGGAATAGGTAAAAAAATGACAAAAGGAATGATTCACGGAGGAGTGGATCTTTCACACAAAGGACCAAAAATGAGTGGTAAAGCTAAAAGCTTAGAATCATATCCAGGCGGTATGCCAGGACCAGGTGAGTACGGTAGTATGAACAATAAGGTTGTAGGAAAAGGTATGATGAAATATATGGCTGGAGAACCTGTAGGTATGGCTAAATACAAAACAAATGCTCAAAGAAAAGCCGCACATGCTAGTATGGCTGAAAAAGGAGCCGGTAAATATGGTAAACATATGGGCCCTGAGAAAGAACTAGTTGGTAAACAAAAAAATTTACCAGAGGAACTTAAAGCTAAAATTGAAGCTGCTCCAGGAAAATACGGACATAAAAAAGGTAAACATAAAGGTCCAGCGATGCCGTTTGGAGAAGGATATGTTGATTCTGAAAAAGCGGATGCAGATGAGGTAGTTGTTTCTGCTAAAGCACTAACTAATCGTCAAGCAAAAACAAAAAGAAAAGCTCGTCTTGAAAAAGATCCTGTAAAAAAAGAACGTCTTGAAAAAAGAAGTGAAAGACAAGCTGCTAGACAAAAAAGAAAAGAAATTAGAAAAAGTAAAAGAGAAGAAATAAAAAAGACTAGAAAAAGTCCAGCTAAGACAAAAGAATACATACAAGACAAAGAAAGTAAAATAGAAGGAAAAGCGGTAAGAATTATCGGTAGCGGATCTGGAAAAGTTTTAGCTTCAAGAAATAAAAAAGAAGTTGGTAAAAAATACAAAAAGTAAAACCAATAAAACCATTAATTATACACCAATTAACAATTAATTATTAACAAACAAAAACAATTATTATGGCAGGTTATTTAGAAATCCCTATCACGGGTGGAACAGGAGCAACTTCAATTACAAACAAAGTTGTAATTTCAAAAGAGAGTATTATCTCTATTCAACAAGGTACAGTTGGAGCTCCACAAACAAATCCAACAACATTAACTCATATCTTATGTTCAGATGGTATTGAGTTTCAACTTACTCACACTGCAGCAGCTGCTGGTTTTTCAGTACTAGATTCTCTTCTTGAAGGGTGGACTGGTTCTCCAGGAAATGGTGTATCTAAAGTAGGTGGTATTCCAGCAACAGTTAGTGCAACTGGACAAGCTCTTACTTTTGTAACATTTACTCAATTAGTAATATCATAAGTATGAAACCTGGTTTAGGTGATAAAATAGAATCTTTCACTAAGGCTACTGGTATCAAAAAAATCGTTGACACAGTTTCACAGGGTTTAAACATACCCTGTGGCTGTGAAAAACGTAAAAACGTATTAAATAAAATGTTTCCTGGAAAATGAGTTTTAAATTAAAATCACCTTTTACAAAACATGCTACTCCAATAGTTAATATGCCTATGGAAGAAAACGTTATGGGTAGAGCTGATAAACGAGGAAATATTTTAATAAATAAAGATTTAACAGATCCTAAACAAATAGAAGATACTATTAATCATGAAAATGTTCACATTGAACAGATGAAGTCTGGTAAATTAGATTATGATGATAAAGCTGTTTATTTTAAAGGTAAAAAATTTTTAAGAAAAGAGTTTAACGAATCAAACAAGAATTTACCTTGGGAGATAGAAGCTTATAAAGCAGGATAATTATGTCTAAACCTAAAAAAAAATTTAAAGATACTAAGGTAGGAAAATTCTTACTAGGTAAATCAGGTATTATAAATGTAATAGGAGATATATTGCCTGATCGTGGTGCACTAGGCATGGTTAAAAACCTTATAGACAAGGATGAAGACTTACCACCACAAGACAAAGAAATAGCTCTTAAATTATTAGAGCAAGATATGACTGAACTACAAGAAATTTCAAAACGTTGGGAAAGCGATATGAAATCAGATAGTTGGTTATCTAAAAACACACGACCAATGACATTGATATTTTTAACAACATCTCTTGTTATTTTTATTTTGTTAGATGGTTTTGATATAGCATTCAGTATTGATACTGGGTGGATTGATCTTTTAAAATCACTTCTAATAACCGTTTATGTTGCCTATTTCGGTTCAAGAGGTGCAGAGAAATTTAAATCAATAGGCAACAAATAATTAAATTTAATAAAATGAGTGAAGCTAAACAAATGATTACCGAAGACCAACTGAAAAAAATTCAGGACTTTCAAAAAGAATTAAACAAACTTTTAAATGAAGTTGGATTTTTAGAAGCCCAAAAAGCCCAAGTATTAGGAAAATTTGGTGAAGTTAACAAACAAACTGAAGATTTCAAAAAAGAGTTAGAAAAAGAATACGGATCGATTAATATTAATCTTGAAGACGGATCTTTTGAACCTATCGAAAAAGAAGAAGACAAGAAAGAGTAATGTCATCTGTTATTAGAAAAATTAGTATTGGTTCTGATTATAAAACCGATGCAATGCATTATTCTTTGACCCAGTCAGTATATGGAGGTCATACTATATCTCATATACTCTTTGATACAAAAGATAATTCTTATAACATTTACATTAAAAAAAACAACGAGGTATTGCCGTGGAAGAAATTTAATTCTAACATGGCTATATCCGTTGAGTATGATTTAGAGTATTAATGAAAAGTTTATTTGATTTTATCGTTGAGCCTTACGGCCAGCGATATAATAATAAAGTAAAGGTAGGTGACAAAAGCCTTATAATTAACACTCAAGTCGAAACTTTTAAAGCTGTAAATAATATAGCAAAAGTTATAGAAGTACCTTTATCATATAAAACACCAGTTAAAAAAGGTGATTTAATAATGATTCATCATAATGTATTTAGAAGATGGTATAATATGAGAGGTGAAGAAAAAAATAGTAAGTCGTATTTTAAAGACGGTTTATATTTTGTACAACAAGATCAAGTTTATTTATATAAAAATAAAGACAAATGGTTATCATTTGGTGATAGATGTTTTGTTGCACCACTCAAAGATAAAATTGAAATACATAACGTTTTAGAACAAAACCTTATTGGTGTATTAAAATATGGTAATAGTGCGTTAGAAGCGCTAGAAATAAACGAGGAAGATGTTATAGGTTATAAACCTTTTGGTGAGTATGAATTTATTGTAGATGGTAAGCGCTTATATTGTATGAAATCAAATGATATTGTAATTAAATATGAACGTCAAGGAAACGAAACAGAATATAATCCTAGCTGGGCACAAAGCAGTTGAGGAATTAATAAAAGTTGCTAAAGAAGCTATTGTTGATTCTGATGATGATATATCAGCTGATAGATTAAAAAACGCTGCAGCCACTAAAAAGCTAGCTATATTTGATGCTTTTGAAATACTTAATCGTATTAAAGAAGAAGAAGATATGTTAAATGAAAAACCAAAAGAAGAAAAAAAAGAAAAAGCTTTTGGAGGTTTTGCAGAAAGACGATCTAAATAATGTACAAGCAAACGTTGTATAAAGTAATTGATCATATAAAACCACACGTAATTAAAAGGTTAAATAAATCTAAAAAGTGGAAATATGGTTACAATAAAGATTATGATGTTATTGTTATATCTCAAACTGGTCAAATAGGTGAGATATATGAAATACAAAATCTTAAAATAGCGTTACCAAATGAAAACAATGTTGATAAAGAAAATGACAAGTGGACTGTTCATGAATATCCTAAAACATTAAAAAAAATAAAAACGATATTTGATTGGAAACAATATCCAGATGATTTTAAAAAGAAATGGTATGCATATATTGATAGAGAATTTGCTAGACGTCACGAAGGCTATTGGTTTACTAATAAAGGTAAATCTACCTATATTACTGGTACTCACTACATGTATTTGCAATGGTCAAAAATTGATGTTGGGCAAGCAGACTTTAGGGAAGCAAATAGATTATTCTACATTTTCTGGGAAGCTTGCAAAGCAGATACAAGATGCTACGGAATGTGTTATCTTAAGAACAGACGTTCAGGATTCTCTTTTATGGCATCGGGCGAAACTGTTAACATGGCCACAATATCAAGCGATGCTAGATTCGGTGTCTTATCAAAGTCAGGGTCTGATGCTAAAAAAATGTTTACCGACAAAATCGTTCCAATCTCCGTTAATTATCCGTTCTTCTTCAAACCGATTCAAGACGGTATGGATAGGCCGAAAACAGAGCTTGCATACAGGGTTCCGGCTAGTAGATTCACTAGAAAAAAATTAGATACTAACGAACAGTTAGAAGAAATTGAAGGATTAGATACAACTATTGACTGGAAAAATACAGGTGATAATAGTTATGATGGTGAAAAATTAAAACTACTTGTACACGATGAAAGTGGTAAATGGGAAAAACCTGATAATATATTAAATAACTGGAGGGTTACAAAAACTTGTTTACGATTAGGTTCTAGAATTATAGGTAAGTGTATGATGGGATCAACGAGTAATGCTCTTGATAAAGGTGGTAGAAACTATAAAAAAATATATGATGACTCAGATGTTACCAGAAGAAACCGCAATGGGCAGACTAGCTCGGGATTATATAGCTTGTTCATACCTATGGAATGGAACTACGAAGGATACATTGACTCTTATGGGTTACCTGTCTTCGAGACGCCAGAAAAGCCAAAAAAAGGTCCAGACGGTTACCCAATTGAAATCGGCGTTATTGAACATTGGGAAAATGAAGTAGATGGTCTTAAGAACGATCCTGATGCACTTAATGAATTATATAGACAGTTTCCACGTACTGAAAAACACGCCTTCAGAGATGAAACAAAACAATCTTTATTTAATCTAACTAAGATTTACGAACAAATAGATTACAATGAAGATTTAAAACATTCAAATGTTGTAACTAAAGGTAGTTTTCAATGGCAAGATGGTGTTCAAGATACAAGCGTTATGTTTGTTCCTAGTAATCAAGGTAGGTTTTTAGTTTCTTGGGTACCAAATATAAATCAACAAAATAGAGTTATTGTTAAAAACAATAGAAAATATCCAGGTAATGAACATATGGGTGCTTTTGGTTGTGACAGTTATGATATATCAGGAACAGTGGATGGTAGAGGATCAAAAGGTTCTTTACATGGTTTAACTAAGTTTAGTATGGAAGATGCGCCACCTAACTTATTTTTTTTAGAATATATAGCTAGACCTCAGACTGCAGAGATATTTTTTGAAGATGTACTTATGGCTTGTATATTTTATGGTATGCCAATACTTGCAGAAAATAACAAACCAAGGTTATTATATCATTTTAAACGTAGAGGTTATAGAGGTTTTTCTATGAATCGTCCAGATAAAACAGCACATAAATTATCTGTAACAGAAAAAGAAATAGGTGGTATACCTAATTCAAGTGAAGATGTTAAACAAGCACATGCTGCTGCTATCGAAGCTTATATTGAAGATTTTGTAGGTTACAATAACGAACAATATGGGACAATGTATTTACAAAAAACATTAGAAGACTGGGCCGCGTTTGATATAAACAATAGAACTAAACATGATGCATCGATTAGTTCTGGCTTAGCTATTATGGCTTGTAATAAAAACAAATATAGACCCGTTGCCGAGGTTATAAAACAACCAGTCAATTTGAGTTTTTCAAAATATGACAATAGAGGTAATGAATCAAAAATAATTAATAGATGAAATTAAACACTGGTATTAATAGTGCGTTTCCAAGTCAGATGGTATCTGAGGAAGAAAAGAAATCTTTAGAATATGGTTTGCTAGTTGGTCAAGCTATTGAATATGAATGGTTTAGAGGTGGTAGAGTAAACGGTAGTAGATGGAACACAGGTTATCAAAATTTTCACAATTTAAGATTATATGCTAGAGGTGAACAAAATGTACAAAAATATAAAGATGAATTATCTATTAATGGTGATTTGTCTTATTTAAATTTAGACTGGAAGCCAGTTCCAATTATACCTAAGTTTGTAGATATAGTTGTTAATGGTATATCTGCTAAAAATTATGATATAAAAGCCTATGCTCAAGATCCTTTTTCTTTAAAACAAAGAACTAAGTATGCTCAAGGAATTATGAGAGATATGATGGCTAATGATTATTTAAAATCTATACAAGAAAATACTGGTTTAAATTTATATAACACACAAGACCCAGCAAGTTTACCTCAATCTAAAGAAGAATTAGAAATTCACATGCAGCTAGACTATAAACAATCCGTTGAAATTGCTGAAGAAGAGTTAGTAAATCAATTATTAGATTTTAATAAATATGAACTAACTAAAAAAAGAATGGTAGAGGATGTTGTAACAATTGGTATTGGTGCTGTAAAAACTAGTTTTAACAAATCTGAAGGAGTTGTTGTAGATTATGTAGATCCTGCTAATTTAGTTTATTCTTATACTAATGATCCTAATTTTGAAGATATATATTATGTTGGTGAAATAAAATCTATGACATTAGCTGAAATAAAAAAAAGGTTTCCATATATTACAGACAAAGAAATGGAAATGATGGTTAGGTATCCTGGCCGTGATGGTTATATAGCTAATCCTAATTATGATAATGATTTGGTTCAAATATTGTTTTTTGAATATAAAACATTTATTGATCAAGTTTTTAAAATCAAAAAAACTGATTCTGGTTTAGAAAAAACATTAGAAAAACCTGATACATTTAACCCGCCAGAAAGTGATAACTTTGATAGAGTATCAAGAAGTATAGAAGTTTTATTTAGTGGTGCTAAAGTCATGGGTGTTCCTCAAATGTTAGAATGGAAATTGTCGGAAAATATGACAAGACCTAAAAGTGATTTAACTAAAGTTAAAATGAATTATGCTATATGTGCACCAAATTTATATCAAGGACGTATAGAATCTTTAGTTAGTAGATGTACAAGTTTTGCTGATATGATACAGCTTACATCTTTAAAGTTACAGCAAGTGATACAACGTATGGTTCCAGATGGTGTGTTTGTTGATGTTGATGGTCTTGCTGAGGTTGATTTAGGTAATGGTACTAATTATAATCCACAAGAAGCTTTAAACATGTATTTCCAAACTGGTAGTATAGTCGGTAGAAGCTTAACACAAGATGGTGATCCTAATAGAGGTAAAGTACCTATTCAAGAATTACAAACATCAGCTTCAAACGCAAAAATTCAATCTTTAATTAACACTTACCAGTATTATTTACAAATGATTAGAGATGTTACAGGTCTCAATGAAGCAAGAGATGGTGGTCAACAAGATCCTAACGCTTTGGTTGGATTGCAAAAAATGGCTGCTAATGCTTCAAACATAGCTACAAAACATATTTTAGATGCTAGTTTATATTTAACACTAAGAACTTGTGAAAATATTTGTTTAAGAGCTGCGGATATGCTAGAGTTTGCTTTGACTGAAAACGCTTTAGCTTCTAGCATAGGAATATTTAACACTTCAACATTAGAAGATGTTAAAAATTTACATTTGTATGATTTTGGTATTTTTCTTGAATTAGAACCAGATGATGAAGAAAAAGCTATGATAGAACAAAATATACAAGTAGCTTTACAACAGAATCAAATATTTCTTGAAGACGCTATAGATATTAGAAATATAAAAAATACAGCTTTAGCTAATCAAGTTTTAAAATATAGAAGAGTTAAAAAACAAGAACAAGATCAAAAAAATCAACAAGCTCAAATACAAGCTCAAGCTCAAGCTAATGCACAAACCGCTGAACAAGCCGCATTAAATGAAGTTCAAAAACAACAAGCTCTAGCACAAACAGAAATACAAATTGAACAAGCTAAGTCTCAGTTTGAGATACAAAGAATGGAACAAGAAGCTTTAATTAAAAAACAATTAATGGCTGAAGAATTTAACTATCAATTACAGCTAGCACAAGCTAAGACTAGTAGAGAAAAACAAAAAGAACAGTTTATAGAAGATCGTAAAGATAAAAGAACAAAAATACAAGCTAGTCAACAATCTCAAATGATCAACCAAAGACAAAATGATACTTTGCCTACAGACTTTGAATCAGCTGGTAATGATAACTTAGGAGGATTTGGTTTAGAGCAGTTTACACCGCAATAAACTTATTTATTAATTTTTATTATATTATATTATGTCAAAAGAAGTAAAACAAGAAGGTACTTTTAAAATTAAAAGTAAACCTAAACAATTGGTAAAAAACGATATTGTTAAAGTCGATTTATCAAAAACTAAAAAACAAGAAAAAGATGCCGTTCAAGTCGGAGAAACAAAGAAGGTGGCTGTGGAAGAACAAGCCGGAAATAGCCCTCAAGTGGACAAATCAGTATCAGAGCCCAAAGAAATTTCTGAAACTAAAGAAGAACAACCAATAATACAAGAGGTTGTTGAAAAAGAAAAACCTAATGAAGAAAAAGTTGAAGAAGAAATAGTACAATTAGGTGAAAAAATTGAAGAAAAAGTTATTTCTCCTACGCCTGAAGAGGCGAGAGAAGTAGCTAAACTACCTGAAAACATCGAAAAAGTTGTAGACTTTATGAAAGAAACAGGTGGAACATTAGAAGATTATGTGAGATTAAATGCAGATTATTCTAATGTAGATAACGATACTCTATTAAGAGAGTATTATAAACAAGCCAAATCACACTTAGATTCAGGTGAAATTAACTTTATGATTGAAGATAATTTTTCATTTGATGAAGAAGTAGACGAGGAGCGAGATATTCGTAAGAAAAAACTCGCTTATAAAGAAGAGGTTGCTAAAGCCCGAAAGCATTTAGATGGTTTAAAAAGTCAATACTACGAGGAAATCAAGTTGAGACCTGGTACGACACAAGACCAACAAAAAGCTATGGACTTTTTCAATCGCTATAATGAAGAGCAAAACACAGCTCAACAACAACATGAAGATTTTAAATCTAATACTAAAAAATACTTTTCTGAAGATTTCAAAGGTTTTGACATCACTGTAGGAGATAAAAAATTTAGATATGGAGTTAAAAATCCTAGTGAAGTTGCAACTAAACAATCGAATATTACAAACACAATTAAGAAGTTCTTAGATGACAAAGGTAATGTAAAGGATGTTAAAGGTTATCACAAAGCTATGTATGCTGCTGACAATGTTGACTCAATTGCAAAACATTTTTATGAGCAAGGTAAATCCGATGCTACTAAAGATCTTGTTGCAAAATCTAAAAATATTACAAACGATGTAAGGTCTACGCCTGCAGGGGATGTATTTGTTGGAGGATTTAAAGTTAAATCAATCAGTGGTCTTGATTCTTCTAAATTGAAGATAAAATCAAAAAAGTTTAACTAAAAACAAAATTAATTATTATGGGACAAATGACTCCTGTGTTTGGAAGTATAATACCTTCTCAACAACAATT
>Ga0213869_10002368_pt1 | contig 13091 bp, 13 predicted proteins | sample PICome_10_FD_160083 | JGI IMG/M metagenome (GOLD analysis project Ga0213869, IMG submission 160083) | Coastal seawater microbial communities near Pivers Island, North Carolina, United States - PICO132 | ecosystem: Environmental > Aquatic > Marine > Coastal | place: USA: North Carolina...
GCAAAAGTTCTCACTGCCTTAAACGAAGATCTGTTAGAGCATAAAAAACTAGGATTGGTGAATGAAATTGTCTATAACTCATCTTTTGATGGTCAGGAAATACAGGGGTGGTATATCACTCCACCAGACTTCGATCCATCCAAGAAGTACCCACTGATTCTTGAAATTCATGGTGGCCCACATCTTGCTTACGGCCCATATTTCTCGGCTGAAATGCAAATTATGGCTGCAGCTGGTTACGTTGTCTTCTATGACAACTATCGAGGCAGCCTATCTTATGGGGAAGATTTCGCTCTGCTTTTGCAGTACAAATATTCAAGCAGTGAAGATTTTGCAGATCACATGTCAGGGATTGATGCGATGATCGATCTTGGCTTTATTGATGATGAAAATCTCTTTATTGCTGGCGGGAGTGCTGGAGGTATTGCAACCGCTTATGCAGTTGGCCTAACTGATCGCTTTAATGCAGCAGTTGCTGCCAAACCTGTAATTAACTGGCTGAGTAAACCGCTTACAGCCGACTCTATGGTTGGTCAAATTTATCATCAATTTCCAGGACCTCCCTGGGAGCATCTAGAGCATTATTGGAAAAGATCACCTCTATCACTCATGGGAAATGTAACTACACCAACCATGCTGCTGACAGGTGAGGATGATAGAAGAACGCCAATTTCAGAAACCGAGCAATTCTACCAAGCCCTTCGATTGCGAGGAGTAGACAGTGCTATGGTTCGTCTTCCTGATACTTCTCATGGGATTGCTGGAAGGCCATCGCGACTAATATCAAAAATTGATCATATTCTTGCTTGGTTTGAGCGATATCGGACTGACAAAGATCAAAACTAATTAACAACAATATGAAATATAGAAATTTAGGTAGATCAGGATTAAAAGTTTCGGAGCTATCATTTGGCTCTTGGGTAACATTTAATAAGCAAGTCGATGCCAATTTAGCTGAAAAGATGTTCGGAACTTGCTTAGATGCAGGCATTAATTTTTTTGATAATGCTGAGGGTTATGAGAGAGGAGAATCTGAGGTGGTTATGGGCAAAGCACTTCAAGCACTTAGCAATCCAAGAGATTCTTACTGTGTATCTTCAAAAGTATTCTTCGGCGCCAAAGAAAACCCCCTGCCTACTCAAATAGGGCTTAGCAGAAAGCATATAACCGAAGCCTGTCATCAAGCCTTAGAAAGATTGCAGGTTGATTATTTAGATCTATATTTTTGTCATCGAGCAGATCCCGACACTCCTATTAGCGAAACTGTATGGGCAATGCATAATCTGGTAACACAAGGAAAAATACTCTATTGGGGAACATCTGAATGGAGTGCAGAAGAAATTTCAGAAGCTTATGAATTTGCTTATGCAAATCATCTAACCCCTCCCTCAATGGAGCAACCTCAATATAATCTTCTTGATAGGAATAGATTCGAAAAGGAATATGGGCCTCTGTATGAGAAATATGGACTTGGAACAACGATCTGGTCACCTTTGGCTTCTGGTGCTTTGACAGGAAAATATCTAGAGGGAATTCCTGAGGGATCAAGAGCATCCTTGGCAGGTTATGAGTGGCTTAAAAATAGTATGGTTGAGTCTGATCGCGGGCAAGAGAGAATGACAAGAGTTGCGTCACTAGCGCCTATTGCTGAAAAATTAAATGTAAGTATGTCTAAACTAGCTATTGCCTGGTGCCTGTTAAATAAAAATGTATCAACAGTAATTCTAGGAGCTTCAAAAATAGAGCAGTTAGAAGAAAATCTTAAAAGTACAGAGCTATTACCATTGCTTGATGAAGGTATACAAAAAGAATTATTGCTAATTTAATATATGCGAGGAATTAAAAACTGGAGCGGGAAACCAGGTTCGAACTGGCGACCTCAACCTTGGCAAGGTTGCGCTCTACCAGCTGAGCTATTCCCGCTAATGACTGTTAATACAGCATTCTTCGCTATGGATTAATTCTGGTTACTTGCCACCGTAACACCTCCAAAACAAAGACCTCTCTACTGGTACTGGTATTGTCTTGAGTAGAGACTGTCTATGATACTGATTTTCGCAACGAGGTAAAGACTTTGTTCTTACTAAGGCTTTATTACTTTAGAAGCGATAGCAAAGGCTAGCCTCGTCCTAAATTCTGACTAGTAATTAAATATTGTAAGGGTTTTAAGCCTTGCTGCAGACCTCGGCAAGATTGCGTTTCTATAAAAAGAGTTATGTTTTATTTACATAATAAGTTTTTGTTTTTTATAAGAATTAACTGACCCTTTTTTTCAAGCTGAGTATTAACTTTAAAATGCTCTGAAGATAAGTTAAAGTGCGCATTATAAAAATTAAACACTCAAGTTTAATGCTTGAAAAAGAACCTCAAATGCTTGGGTCATTATAGGAATAGAAATGAATAAAAATATACTTGTGATATCTCTAATTGCGATTATTGGACAAGGCTTAGTTGCACAATCTAATGATGTTGAAGAAATAGTTGTTACTGCAACAAAAACAGAGAGAACACTACAAGAAGTTCCAGTGGCAGTCTCGGTTGTTACTGCGGATACAATTGAGAAAGCTAATATTGTTGATCTGCTAGATCTTAAAGCTGTAGTGCCGTCTTTAGATTCAAGACAGTATCAATCTACAACCAACGCTACCTTTTTTATTAGAGGTTTTGGAAATGGTTCCAACAATCCAGGAGTTGAGCCATCAGTAGCAGTATTTGTGGATGGTGTTTATCGTTCAAAAATCCAAGGTCAGATATCAGACCTTCCAATGCTAGAGCGCATTGAAGTATTAAGAGGCCCTCAAAGTACATTGTTTGGAAAGAATGCATCTGCTGGTGTTGTAAATATTGTTACGAAAAAGCCATCATTTGAAAAATTTACTTCCCTGAAAACAGAATTTGGTAATTACAATTCCAGAAAAGCTAGTATCTATACCACCGGTCCAATGAGCGATGCTCTGGCCTATAGCTTTAGTGCAAACGTCAATACAAGAGACGGACAAGCAGATAATCCAACCACAGGAAATCCAGTGGGTGACAGAGATAGGTTTGGCTTTAGAACTGAACTTTTATATGCTCCATCCGATGATTTGTCGGTGAGAATAACAGCTGATTATGACGAGTTTGATGAAATATGCTGTGTAGTTGGAAGCGCTGCTTATGGAGCAGCCAATCAAGTTATCGCACTGTTTGGTGGAAAGGTAATACCTAACGATCCCTATTCTCAAAAAGCATTTTATGACTTTGATCCAACTTCAAAAGGAGAAAATGCCGGTCTTTCAGTTCACATAGAAAAAAACTTTAGCAATACTACTCTTGAAAGTATTACTTCTTATAGAACCTCTGACAACAATGAAGTCCAGGACGTTGATTTTGATTCAGCTAACGTTATTGCTCCTAGCCCAATTTCAAAAGAATTGTCAGGAATGACTCAAGAAATCAGATGGTACTCTGAGAACAATGAAAAAGTGAATTGGCTTTTAGGTGGCTTCTACTACCAAGAAGACATGGATTTTAACGAATCAATCTACTTTGGTCCTTTGTGGAGACCCTACATAGATGCTTTTTTACCGGGCGCCCTAGCAGGTGTAGCTGCAGCTTTTGGTTTGCCTAATTCATTGCTTTTTGCAGGTGGTCAAGGTAATACAGAGACTTCTGCTCAAGATAATTCAACTATGTCTTTGTTTGCTCAAGTAGACATTCAAGTATCTGAAAAATTAAACGCCCTTTTGGGAGTCAGCTATATTGAAGACGAGAAAGAAGTTTCCTACAACCAAATCAATACAGCAGTTTTTTCAAATCTTGATTTTGTTGGCGCAGGAACATTAGGATTGATTGGAGCTGGATTTCCACCAGCCCAGGCAGCTGTCCTTGCTAGAGATCCTGCCTTCAATCCATTGCTTCCACTGCAAGCACTTCAATTTATACCTCAATTCGTAAATTTCCCAAATGCAGCTCAAGATGGAAAAAGCAAAGATGATAACGTTGATTACACGGCTAAACTTTCTTATGCATTAAACGATGCTGTAAATATTTATGGTGGTGTTTCTACTGGATTTAAAGCGACTGCTTGGAATATCTCTAGAGATTCAAGACCAGATGCAACTGAGAAAGCTGCATTGATAGCAGCCGGAACTCCTGCAGGCCCAAATACTGGTGTCGGAACCAGGTACGCAAATCCTGAAGAAGCTGAAGTCTTCGAATTAGGAGCTAAAATTTATTTACCAAATGGTTATTTGAACATTGCCATGTTTGATCAAAAAATCAAAGGTTTTCAATCAAACACTTTTGTTGGTACAGGGTTTGTTTTAGCAAACGCAGGTTCACAGTCAGCAGACGGTGTAGAGTTTGATCTATTCTTTTCACCTATTGAAAGTATAGATCTAGCAATCAGCGGGCTGATAATGGATCCAATCTATGACTCCTTCCCTTCCTCTGCTTCAGGAGACTTATCAGGAACAATGCCTTCAAATATTCCAGAAGAAACTCTATCCACAACTGCAACTTGGAATTGGACTAGAGGTCAGTACGATGGTTATGTAAGACTCAGTCATTTGTATTCTAGTGAAGTAAAATTAATTGAAAATGTTGCTTGGCAAGCTATAGTAGATGCCACTGGCAATGGGCGAAAAGAGCAGGATACTTTAAATTTCTCTGCTGGAATTAACAGAGGCAATCTTTCACTAACATTGTGGGGCAAAAATATTACCGATGATGAATATCTGATATCGGTCTTTCCGGCTGTAGCAGATCCAACTGCAACATCATTTTTTGGTTACCCTAATCCATTTAAGTCTTATGGCTTAACCCTCAATTACTCATTCTAGTTGATGCAGAGCTAGATAAATAATTAAAAAGGAGCTCAGATGAGCTCCTTTTTTTTGCGTAAGATATCCAACAGAAGCTAGGAATTTAGATATAAATAAATCTAGGGTTTAAAGGAATCTAAAGCCTCAGACATTTTTTGCTGCAGCTTGTGGATTGCCTGCAGAGGCCTGACCATCACTTTGAAATCAATAATTTTGCCCTCGGCATTCCAGCGGATCATATCAACGCCATTGACTGAAATATCATCTATAAAAGTCTCAAATTCTAAAATAACATCTAGACCATCAATGACCTCTCGGACATAAGAGAACTTATCCATATTAAAAGTAATGCCTGCACCCATTAAATAGAGTTTTGTCATCTCCTTGCCCACAATGGGCTTAAAGACCACTGGAGAAGAGAAAACAACAGACTCATCTAGTATCTCTTCTAAGAATTGCGGATCATCAGATCGATAGCCTTGATACCATTTATCTAAAAATTTTTTAGTTTCGCTCATAGGAGTATTAAAGGGCTCGAACACTCAATTTGCAAGAGTATTTATATTAAAAAGTATCCTTGCAATAGAGATGCATGAAAATTTATGGAGCTGCTTCTAGTTACTTACTTTTTTTTAGCTTTCTTAATTTTGCGTACTCATTAAGAAGTTTTTGGTTAGCAATATCGCGTCTTATGTGACGCTTATTTCTAGCAGCTTCAGATTTTTGAATTCTAATAGCCTTATTCATTCTTATTTAATAGTCTCATATTAAAAAATGAAAAGCAAAAGGGAGTTAACTCTTAGATAATTTCTTAAGCCTTGAGCTTAATACGCGAAGTTCTAAATTCATAGGAGAGCCCGAAGAAAATCGTTTGGCAGATTTAGGAGGCGTTTTCATATTCCTATTCAGATTGTCCTTCACCGTCATATATGCATCTCTAAAGGGCATGCCAGACTGAACTAAGTCATAGGCCTGGTCGGTCATCTTCATATCATCATCAACAAAATCTAGGGACCTGGCTTTGTTGATCTTGATTGATTTAATCAGGTCAGGTAATAACGACAAGGATCCAGACACTGCATGCAATGAATGAATAAGCGATCTTTTGGTCAATTGCAGATCGCGGTGATAGCCACTTGGGAGTGAAATTAAATTCTCTAACTCAGAATAATGTCCAGCTAAAATAGAGTAATTAGCTCGCATAACTTCAATTACATCGGGGTTGGATTTATTTGGCATGATGGATGAGCCAGTTGAGTATTTAGAATCTAAACTTAAAAGATTAAATTCCTGAGTGACAAATAAGCTTATGTCCCAAGAGAATTTACGGACATCCAGCATAGGTTGTTTCAGAGAACCCAAAAGTTCTAATTCAAACTTTCCTCTACTATTTTGTACATAGAGGCTATTGAGTTGCTTTCTTTTAAATTCTAATTTTTTTGTGCTGAGATCTCTTCTCATGGGGAGATTGACTCCATAACCAGCTGCTGTGCCCAGAGGATTAACATTCATCCAAGATTGAGTATTTTCTAGTAATTCTGCGTTATCTATAAAAGACTCTGCAAAAGCTCCAAACCATAGACCCCATGTAGATGGCATGGCTCTTTGCATGTGAGTATAACCAGGCATGATGTCCGTTGAATGCTTGGATGCTTTATCTAAAAAGGCTTGAGCAATTTTTAGGTTTAATGCTTGAATGTCCTGAAGATGATCTCTGGCATAAAGTCGCATGGCAACTAAGACTTGATCATTTCGGCTTCTGCCGGTGTGAATTTTTTTTCCCAAGTCACCTAACTCTTTAATGAGAAAATCTTCTATTGCTGAATGGCAATCTTCATATTTTTTGGTCAATTTAAATTTATTGATTGAAAATAATTTCGCAAGTTTATTTAGCGCAGAAACCATTTTTTTAAGCTCGGAGGCATTTAAAATATTAATCGCTTTAAGCTCTTCTGCATGCGCAATAGAGGCTTCAATGTCATAAAGAAATAGCTCTTGATCTAACACAATATCTTCGCCAGATAAGAAAGCATCAATCGACGAGTTAGAGGTTTTAATATTTTTATTCCAAATTTTCATTATTCAATAATCCCTAAATTATCATCCCAGCCAAACGCACTATTAAGATTTTGCACTGCTTGGGTTGCAGCGCCTTTTAGCAGGTTATCAATAGTGCAACAAAAAGTCAGTCTTTTAGAGTTTATGTCTGCTTCAAAACCACCCATCACTGCTAAAGAAGTTCCTCTTACCTGCTGGAGATTTGGAGCAGGATGTTGCACTTTTATCAACGAGCTATCAGCATAAAAGTCTTGAAAAACTCTCTCAGCATCATCTGCCGACATTGAATCTGTCAAAATAATATTGCCTGTCATATGAATGCCTCTAAAAAATTCAGCAACGTGTGGTGTGAAAAAAATCTCCTTGCACATTTGGTGCTTAACCTCTTGCTCATGCAGGTGGTTAATCATGGAGTAGGCCAATATGTTATTAGAAAGCAGCTCTTTATCGTTTCGAGGATTTGGTGATGCTCCTGCCCCGCTATAGCCAGAAATACCAAAAAAATTAACAGGACCGCTAATTTTATCTATAAGAGGAGCCAGCATAAGCTGCATGGCAGTGGCATAACATCCTGGATTACTTATTTTAGTTGCAGAGACCGGCTCTGAGAGCTCTGGAAGCCGGTATTCCCAGGAAGCATTGAATCGATGGTCAGAGCTTATATCTAGCAAAATAGCCTTTGGATTATGCTCTAGAATTTTATCCACGTAACCTTTCGATTGGTCGTTAGGAAGTGCCAGCACATAGGCATCTTCATTGCCTAACTCCAAATTGACTAAATCCATTGATAGGTAGCTTAGCGAATTGTCTTTAGCGGAACCTGGCACTGAAAGACCTGCTTGCGATGAGGAATAAACAGAAGTGATAGAGAGTTTAGGATGATTATTTACAAGCTCAAATATTTCTTGGCCTACATAGCCTCTGCCGCCTAATAATCCAATTTTTTTAACATCCATTTAAATAACACTCTTCGGTTTATTCAAAGCATATTCAATGCAATCTTTAAGCAATGTGTAGTCGGAAATACCAATCCAAAATACATGCCAATCTGAATTTTTTTGACAGCCTTCGCAGATTGAAGAATAGAACTTATTGATTGGATTGCTTGACCTTGAGCGCCAAAAAACTTGAGGATATGTCTTGCGCATCTCATGCCATATGCCTGCACCCAAGCCCTCTCCTTTTGCTTCAGGAATCACTCCGAACTTATCCATGTAAGGAATATTAAATTCATTAGAGATAGCTATGGTTGCCCTTTTACAAGCAGTCATAAAAATTTGTAAGTCATCGGATTTATCAAAAAAATTATCAATAAGCTTGCCATCAAAAGAAGATTCAATAATAGCTTTAAAGTGAGCTTGAGTTTGATGATCCGGTTGCTTGAACTGATCTACCCTATAACCATGCTTTACCAGTGTTCCAGAGCCTGAGTCTGTAAATAATTCTTTTGGTAAATTAATTGGCTGTGTAATAGAAACTGAAGAAGTTTTCGGCAAATGATCCAGCACTGTTTTAACCTGCTCTAATTTTAATTTCATGCCCGAGTGCAACCAATCTTGTTGCATCAAATCATCATACTCAAGCACTAAGTTAATGGTTTCTATAAGCTTATTTGATTGATTGAAGATGCCCCCTATTTCAGATAAAAATATCACCTTGTAAGGATTCATTGCCTTCACTAACTCCACTGAAGCTATATCAGCGTTGATATTTAATATCTCGGTATCATCAGCTCCAATAGGAGCTATCACAGGTATTGCTCCAGCCTCCAAAGCATGATTAATTGACTCTAAATTTACCTGGGCAATCTCTCCCACCAATCCCAACTCAGGTTTACCTATTTTGCATTCAAAGATATCTGATGTTAGCCCTACGGCATTGGCACCTAGTAGCTCAAGAGCTTCAACAATTTGATGATTGGTTTGTTTAAAAATGCGTTGGGCAACATCACGAACCTGAGGAGATGTAACGCGTTGACCATCAATAAATGAGAAATCAAGACCCAGATTATCTAATTCAGCAGAAAGCATGGGGCCTGCTCCATGCAAGATCACTGGCTTTAATCCTACCTGATCCAGAAAAACTAAAGATGTAACTAAATTATCAAGATCATTTTGAATGACAGAGCCGCCAACCTTAATAATTGCAAACCTCTGCTCAGGTGAAGAATATTTTTCAATGTATTTCTTAATTTCTTTCTCGGAGCCAATCGCACCTAACAACTTTAAAATTGTGTCCTTAATAAAGAGTGAGGATTGTGAATTCATTTCACTATTTCTCGATAAATATCTAATGCTTGGGATAGCTGACTTAGCTCAACGTATTCATTGGGTTGATGCGCATTAGAAATATCTCCGGGACCAAAAACGATGGCAGGTAATCCAGCTTCACTGAATAAAGATGCTTCCGTCCAAAAATTTACTGGCTCTGATGGCGGCAGGTTGAGATCTTGTAACATAAGTTCTGAGGGCTTAAGATCGCCGTTTGCTGGCAAAGCAGGCGCAATAAAACCTGGGGTAAAAGAAGATTCATTCAAGTTTGATTCTGTTTGCAATGAACTTAAAATTAAATCAATATTTTGTCCTGGCAGAGGTCTAAAACCAAATTTAATGCTTGCAGAATCAGCGATGATATTGGGTTTAATGCCCCCCGCAATCAGACCTAAATTAAAAGCCAGCCCTTTCAAAGGTCCTATGGCTTCATTATCAAATGAACGTGCTGCATTCAACGCATGATGGCACCAATTGGTAAGTTTATGAATTGCATTATCTTCCATGGCTCTTTGATCTGAGCTATGCCCAGCAATGCCATAAAATTCCTGGGTTCCGGTGTAAATTCCGCGGTGACATGTAACGCCTAAGTTATTGGTTGGCTCTGAAACTATGACTCCCTTAAATTTGGGTTTCGTTTTAATGAATTCTTTAATGCAAGTGCTTTGACCTGCCTCTTCATCCGTTGAAAATAAAACTGCGTAATCATCAAGGCCAAGCTCGATCATTGTCAACAAGCAAGCTGCTGCGCCTTTGATGTCACACGCCCCAAGGCCAATAGCTTTTTCATCAGTAATAGACAGAGCATGAGGATCTGTGATCCAACCCTCTCCTGGTGGCACCGTATCTAAGTGAACATTAAATATGTACTTAGGGTCACCTTTGATAAGCATTATATTGAACGAACCATCTCCCAAATCAGTAACCTGAGGGTTTAAATAACTTAATGAATTCAAATAGTCTAATAAACCAGAAGATTGAATCTTTTTAGGAGGATTGGAAGTATCGAAACTAACTAGAGCTTGAAGATGTTTTAAGCATAGCTCTAGATCAGTATTCATTTCTTGTAATGGATGGATGACCAAGTAGAAGTACTTTGCCCTATCAGCTTAATGAAACCCTTGGACTCTGCCTCGCTCCAAGTTGCTGACTGCGCATATGCCCCCTCTTGGCTTTTTAGAATATTTTTGGATTGCACTGCTAATGCTTCAACTTTGCCCGGGCTTAGGTTGATTAAAACTTCGCCTGAAACATTTTTTTGAGAATCCACCAAGAATGATTCTAGATTCTCTCTCAAGGGCTCAAAGAAAAATCCACGATAAACGAGATTAACCCATTCTTGCCCAACAGCTCTTTTAAAAGTGTTTTGCTTGTCTGTTAAAACAGATTCTTCTAAGGCTCTGTGTGCGGTCATTAAAATTGATATGCCAGGAGCCTCAAAAACAAATCTTCCCTTCAAGCCAATGATGGTGTCACTTGCAAAGACTGAACGACCTATTCCAAATGACCCGCCAATATTATTTAGATCACGCAAAAGATCAGGGCCATATATTTTCTTGCCGTTTAAGGAAACAACTTTTCCTTTAGAGAATTTAATCTTCATGGACTTAGGTTTTTTTGGATATTGATGGGGTTGCTTGCATAAAACAAAGCTCTCCTTTGATGGCTCATCCCAAACATCAATCTCAGAACCAGAGATGGTTGCACCCATAAGGTTTTCATTAACACTATATTTTTTGTGCAGTGATGGAACCTTAAAACCCTTAGCTTTTAAATAGTCTTCTTCGTAGGATCGAACATTTTTTGTAATGTTTTGAATTTCGCGAATGGGGGTAATAATATTAAAACTGCCATGAGCCCTGATTGAAAGGTCAAATCTCACCTGATCATTCCCCATGCCAGTACAACCGTGAGCTATATTTTTTGTTTTAAGTTTTTGACATAGTTTAATCGACTCTTTTACGATCAAATATCTATCAGAACAAAGAACAGGATACTTATTTTGATACAAAGCACCAGAATATATCAATGGTGTTAGGACCTCAGACCATAGACTTTTTTCTACGTTAATATTTAGATGTTTTTTTGCACCAAGCTCCACCGCTCTTTTTGTGATAGCTCTCTCTTCTTTAACTGATATTCCACCTGTATTTACAAAGAGAGTATGAACTTCATAGTTCTGCTCGAGCAGGTATGGAATACAAAAGCTAGTATCGAGACCGCCTGAAAATGCTAAGACTATTTTTTTATTCATTTATATATTTCCTATAAAATTTTTGTAAGCATGGATTTTTGAACATGCTTCCTATTGGCCGCTTCTTTAACTGCTAAACAATAATCTGCATCCATCACCGCATCTGTTGCTTTAACATTCCTGCGCAGTGGTAAGCAGTGACTAAACACTGCATTATTGGTCATGCCCATCTTCTGCTCATCAACAATAAAGTGCTTAAAATCTTTTCGACAATTCAACTCTGCTGACAAATTGCCATAATGAACCAGCGAGCCCCAACTTTTTGCATATACAATTTCAGCGCCAGAATAAGCTGATTCAATGTCATGAGTGACGCTAAATGAGGTTCCTTCACTCAAACAATTTTTAGAGGCTGCATTGATGTATCTTTCATCTAGCAAATAATCTTCCGAGGGACATAGCAACTTAACATTCATCCCGAATTTACTTGCAATAAGGAGGCTAGAATTAGCCACTGCTGTATTCAAAGGCTTAGGATGATAAGTCCAAGTTAATAGGTACTCTTTGCCTTGTAAATCACCATAATGCTCCTGCAAAGTAAGAATATGAGCGAGTTCTTGACAAGGATGCTCGATGGTTTCCATATTGACCACTGGCACAGTTGCGTATTGTGCAAAACTATTAATCACATGATCTGTTCGATCAATATTCCAATCTTCAAAGGCTGGAAAGGCTCTAATTGCTATGCAGTCACAGTATGAAGATAGGACCTGGGCTACTTCCTTAACATGCTCTTCTTCGTCTCCATTCATCTCAATATGATCCTTAAACTCAATCGGCCAAGCGTCCTTGCCTGGTTGTAAAATTACAGCTGTACCCTGAAGCTCGCTAATACCAATCTCAAAACTGGTTTTTGTTCTTAGAGATGGGTTAAAAAAGAGCATGGCCACAGATTTATTTTTTAGCAGCGGCTGATAAGGATTCTCTTTAAGAGATCTTGCGAAATCTAGAATGTCCTGAAGCTGAGATCTAGTCCAAGATTGAGTGGATATAAAATTTTTCATCATTAATTATGAAGGTACGCCATTAAAGGGTTGAATTAAAGTGATCTAAGTTTTGGTGAAGAAGTGCTGATACTGAATTTTAGGGCACAAAAGTGCTCTTGCTTCAGTTCAAACTGAGCTACATGGTTTTGAGAAAGACTAAAATGTAGCATTACTTTTTTCATAGAAAAATAAGTATGCAAGAAATTCATTGTAAAACCAAGGTTAAATGGAAGGAATTGAATCTAGTGCTGAGGAGAACAAAGGCATGCCTGAAATCAAGATGAGTGGGGATTTATCGCATGCAAAAAAAAGAGGGGCTAAAACCCCTCTTTAAAAGATTAACTATCTTAGGATTTCTTGCCAGAAACTGAGGAAGTATTTTTCCTTTCACCACGAATAGACTTGTACAAAGTGCATTTTTTTGAAGTAGTATTAAAAGTAAATCCTTTTACTCTGCTTTTAGCATTTGCAGCAGTTGTACACCCTTCAACTGAAGAGTATTTCTTTGCTGTTTTAACTGCAAAAATTGACCCTTTAAGCGCAACACCTTCTTGCATCTGCATCGATGCAGTAGCCTGAAATGGCAAAGATATTAAAATAGCTGTCATTATGATTTTTTTCATTATATAGATCCTTTATGTTTAATTAATTGACATATACTAATTATTTATATATGTGTTCAGTGAACACATTGACTATAACATTAAACGAATAAAGT
>Ga0213869_10002371_pt1 | contig 13079 bp, 8 predicted proteins | sample PICome_10_FD_160083 | JGI IMG/M metagenome (GOLD analysis project Ga0213869, IMG submission 160083) | Coastal seawater microbial communities near Pivers Island, North Carolina, United States - PICO132 | ecosystem: Environmental > Aquatic > Marine > Coastal | place: USA: North Carolina...
TTGGGGTCTTCTGTGTGGCAGGAACCGAGATTTAGTCTGATGGTTTGGCGGTTGGCTGGTCGATACCTTTCCACCTGAGTCTGGTGGAATGGGGGCTTCAAGTGGGTGGTGCGGGCTGATTTGCCCGTCACTATGTGCGGCACAATGTCGCGAATGGGGTAAAGTCGGCCGATTTATGCGACACAATGTCGCTCGATTCCTCGCTGCCATTGCCAGCTCGTGGGGGCTGTCCCCATACTGTTTACGATTAGGCACCTGTGCCATGTTTTCCCTCATCTTTTAGTGTGGAACTGGGCTGCGAGTTGATCGCCGGCCAATTAAATCATGCAACGGTTTTTGTTTCCTCGTTGGGTCAATCCACTTCTCGGTATTTTTGCGGTAGCAACGGCTGCGGGCGTTGTTTTTGCAGGTGCCATGGGCGGATTGGTTACCGACCCCGTGACTTTGAACGTTGGCTACGAGCCGACTCAGCCCGTCCCCTTCAGCCACGCGATTCACGCTGGGCAGCTGAAGCTGGACTGTCGTTATTGCCACAACACGGTTTTTGACGCCGCTCACGCGGCAGTGCCGCCGACGGCGACGTGCATCAATTGCCACAGCCCGAAAGGCAAAGACGGCGTAACAGCGTTGGCTGCGATTCATCCGACCAGTGTGAAGCTCGGGCCGATACGCGAGAGTTGGAATTTAGGCCGCAGCGTGGCGTGGACTCGTGTCCACAATCTGCCGTCTTTTGTCTACTTCAACCACGCAGCACACGTGAATTCCGGTGTCAGTTGCGTGACTTGCCACGGACGGATCGACCAAATGGAGACGGTTTATCAGGCGAAGCAACTTTCCATGGCTTGGTGCATCAGTTGCCATCGTGAGCCAAACGAGCATCTGCGGCCAGTAAATCGGGTTACCAAGCTCGACTGGGAGTGGGATCCGAATGAACTCGATACCGACGGCAATCCCTTGGGTGAGCAAGCTGACTGGGCTGAGAAGCACATCGGGGAGAGCAATATCAACCCGCTCGTGAACTGTGCTGTCTGCCACCGCTAGGCACGGCTGCGTTCTGCTAACAAACCACTACGACCTTTCGACAATTATCCTGATATGATCTCCAACGAATCGGACTCATCTGCAACCGAGAATCTCACCAGCTCATCTGCTGGGGGTGGTTCTTCCAAGGCTAACTACTGGCGCAGTATCACTGAACTGCGGGGCGAGGCAGAGTTCAACGAGTATTTGGATCGTGAGTTTCCAGTTGCTGCCTCAGAGTTTCCGGAGGGGGTTTCTCGTCGTCGCTGGATGCAGTTGATGGGTGCTTCTCTCGCTGTTGCGGGTGCTGCTGGTTGTCGTTACCCCAAAGAGACCATTGAGCCTTTCGTGATTCGGCCAGAAGGTCGCGTCCCAGGCGAAAATTACGAACGTGCAACGAACTTTGAGCTCGCCGGGCGCGTGTACAATCTTCTCGTGACTTGCGTTGATGGGCGGCCGCTGAAGGTTGAGCCCAACCCGTCGCACCCAGGTGGTGCGGGGACAGATGCCTACGCTCAGGCGTCGGTTTTGCAGTTGTACGACCCGGATCGCGCTCGAGGTGATGAAGGTTTTCTGCTCCGGAAAAGCAATGTCGAAACAGATAACGGGCGTAGATTCGAAGTTGATTGGTCCGAGTTTGATCCGGTCGGCAAGTCGGTTGTCGAGGCAGCCGGTGATGGGGCCGGGTTCGCTTTGCTGATGGCTCCAACGAGCTCGCCTTCGCTGGTTCGCATGGTTAACGCGTTGAAAGAGCGTTTGCCTAAGGCGACAGTCTGTCAGTACGACGGTGTGGCAGGTGATGTCATGGGTCGGGCGACAAAAGCAGCCTTTGGTAAGCAGGCTAGGCAGACACTCGATCTTGAGCAGGCTGAGGTGATTCTTGCTCTTCAGGCCGATATTCTCGGCACTGATCGCGGCATGCTGTCCAATGCGGTTGGGTTTGGGAAACGCCGCGACCCCGGGCCCGATAACAAGGCCGGGATGAACCGACTTTACGTGGTTGAGGGTGGCTTCACGTCCACGGGTGCTGCCGCTGATTCGCGTCTCGCTCTGCGTCCCAGTGAGATTCCTAAGTTTCTCGCGGAGCTAGGGCGACGAGTTGAAAAGTTGGCTGCCGATGGGGCTCATGAACACGAAGCAGAAGAAAAGGCCTTTGATGAGATATCTGCCGAGGATCGTCTCGAAAGGTTCTTGGACGTGCTCTCGCACGATCTGGCAGCCGCCGGTGGCAAAGCAGTTGTGGTTGTTGGGGACCATCTGGGTGCTGAGGCCATCGAGGCTGGTATTCGGATGAACCAGAAGCTTGGGTCGTTCGGAAAGTTGCAGAAATTCACACCGCGGGTCGACGACGGGTTGAGTACAGGTGAGTCGCTTGCTGGGTTGGTTGAGAAAATCAACGGTGGTCAGGTCAACGACCTGTTGATCCTCGGTGATAATCCTGTCTACACCGCACCAGGTGGTGTGGATCTGGCTGCTGCTCTAGGCAAGCTCGGTGAGACCGAAGGTACAGCTTCGATCTACCTCGGCGAATACGACGATGAAACAGGGGCGGTTTGTGATTGGTCACTTCCCCTTTCGCATCAGTTGGAGTCTTGGGGAGACTGTGTAAGCGATCACGGGTATTACGGGGTCTGCCAGCCTCAGATTCTTCCGCTGCTTGGGGGCCGATCGGCAATTGAGCTAATCGCGATGATGCTCGGTGAGAAGCTGACTGATGGAGGTGCGATTGTGCGTCGCGCGGCTGATCAGGCGGCTGCTCAGGCAGGTGGTAGTGACCTGAGTGACCGCGAGTGGCGAGGCCTGCTGCATGACGGTTTCATAGAAAAATTGAAAAATGAGAGTGGGGCCCTCGAGTTGATCAGCAAGCCCGGTGAAGCGGAAAGCGGTGCACCGGTTGCAATTGCTACGGTTGATAAGGACCAAATCGAAGTCATCTTTAATCCCGCTGATGGGCTGTACGACGGCCGATTTGCCAACAACGGCTGGCTCCAAGAGATGCCGCAGGCGTTGACGAAGTTGGCTTGGGATAATGCTGCCGTGATGAGTCCTGCGACAGCACGCGGGATCAGTCTCGATCCTGATGCTACGGACAGTTCGGCTGGTAACGCTCGGGTGCTACGCCACGGGCAGATGGTCGCTCTCAGGATTGGCGATGAAAAAGTCGAATTGCCTGTTTACGAAATGCCAGGCTGCGCTCCAGGTGTCATTACTGTGACTCTCGGCTACGGTCGCGAGCGGGTTGGAATGGTCGGCGGGGACCCTGGTAAGGGAGTTGATGTCGTCGGTTTTGACGTGTCAGCGATTCGTCGCGACGAGGGGGTCATGATCGCTTATGGCGTAGAAGGGCGTCCGCGCTACACGGATTACGTGCTTGCAACGACTCAGGACCACTGGGCGATTGATGAGCGTGGTCGCGATGAGACTGAGGAGCGAAGTTTCACCTTGGTGCGTGAGGGCACTGCCGAGCTCTACAAGAGGGTTTCTAAGTTCGCCGAGGTGCAAGGTCCTCACGTTCCGCTGGTAGGGCCAGATGACAATGGGTCACCTTGGGTCGAGCCGCTGACGGAGTTGGAACAGGAAAACAAAGAGAATGGGGTTACTGTTCCTCAGTGGGGTATGTCAGTTGATCTTGGTAAGTGCATTGGTTGCAGTGCTTGCGTTGTTGCTTGCCAAAGTGAAAACAACGTCCCAATCGTGGGACGCGAGCAAGTCATGAATAGCCGTGAGATGCACTGGTTGCGTCTTGATCGGTACTTCCAGGGAGACGAGACGAACGCAGATATCGTCCAAGAGCCTGTTGCTTGTATGCATTGCGAAACTGCCCCCTGTGAGCAGGTTTGCCCCGTGGCTGCCACGGTGCATACCGAGGAGGGTATCAATGCGATGGCCTACAACCGATGTATCGGCACTCGCTATTGTGCCAACAACTGTCCCTTCAAGGTTAGGCGTTTCAACTACTTTAACTACAACGAAGATATCGGCACTGGGTATGGTATCGATGCCTATCCAAGCCACATCGAGTCGGCGAATCGCAAGCTGCAGGCTCTCGTCATGAATCCTGAGGTAACTGTTCGCGGGCGTGGTGTGATGGAAAAGTGCACCTACTGCATCCAGCGGGTGGAGGGTGCCAAAATCAATGCGATCAAAGAGGGGCGGGATGTTGCCGATGGTGATGTTGTCACTGCTTGTCAGTCAGCGTGCCCAACGCGAGCGATCGAATTTGGCGACATCTCTGATCCTGGGTCTGCCGTATCCAAGAAGCGGAAAGATGACCGAAGTTACGGGATGTTGGGTCAGTTGAACCTTAAGACAAGGACTCAATACCTCGCTCGGGTTACAAATCCACACCGACGTCTCATGACTGCGAAACAGGTTGATGAATTGCTCAATATGGAGCAACCACACAGCCATGGGCATGGTGATCATCATGAAAGCCACGACGATGATCATGGCGATGGCGATCACGATCATGAGAGCCACGAAGCTGAAGAGCATGGTGCGGGCGAGCACGATGCTGCCGCAAAAGAGTAGAAGTGCGTTAACGAGTTCGTGAAAGCCACGTGGTTTTCACGCGATTGATTCAAAATGTTTTTGTCAACTACGAAGTAAAAGTCCATGTCACTTGCCATTCCAAACGGACTGGATAACACGGTCGAGCAACCCGGCGAACGGGCACCATTGGTGCTCGGTGATACGACCTACCATGACATCACCGAGGCGGTGTGTCAGGTAGCTGAACGCAAACCAAGCACGAGCTGGGTGATCGGTTTTCTGATCTCCTTCGCGCTCCTGCAATGGTTGACGATCTGTATCCTGTACTTGATCTACACGGGTGTAGGCGTCTGGGGTAATCGCTCGCCGGTTTTCTGGGGTTGGCCGATTGTCAACTTCGTTTTCTGGGTGGGTATCGGCCACGCAGGAACGCTGATTAGTGCGATTCTGTTTCTGTTCAGGCAGGAATGGCGTACCAGTATCAACCGTGCTGCCGAAGCGATGACGATCTTTGCTGTGGTTTGCGCGGGAACGTTCCCGGGAATCCACGTCGGTCGAGCGTGGTTGGCTTTCTGGTTGGCACCTTATCCAAGTTTAAACTTGTGGATGTGGCCTCAGTTCCGCAGTCCTCTGCTTTGGGACGTATTCGCGGTTAGTACGTACGGAACTGTCTCCCTGCTTTTCTGGTACATGGGGATGGTGCCTGATCTTGCAACCTTCCGCGATCGGTCGGTGAATAAGTGGCGACGAATGGCGTACGGCGTGCTGTCGCTCGGGTGGTCGGGTTCGTCCCGACATTGGATGCGTTACGAAAAAGCTTACGCGTTGCTGGCAGCTTTTGCGGCACCGCTCGTGCTTTCTGTGCATACGATCGTGTCGTTTGACTTCGCGGTCTCGCAGGTTCCTGGATGGCACACAACTATCTTCCCACCCTACTTCGTCGCTGGGGCGATCTTCAGCGGTTTTGCCATGGTGCTGACGCTGATGATTCCAGCTCGCAAAATGCTTGGACTTGAGAATCTAATTACGATCCGCCATTTGGATAACATGTGCAAGATTATTCTTGCGACCGGATCGATTGTCGGATTGGCCTACGGAACAGAGTTCTTTATCGCTTGGTATGGCCAGGTGCAAGAAGAGATGTTCGCGTTTACCAACCGTGCTTTCGGGCCCTATTGGTGGGCTTACTGGACGATGGTCACCTGTAACGTGATCAGTCCCCAGGTGTTTTGGTTCAAGAAGATTCGAACCACGCCGTGGATGATCGTTACTGTTTGCATCTTCGTGAATATCGGGATGTGGTTCGAGCGATTTGTGATCGTGGTGACAAGTTTGTCGAGAGATTATCTGCCGAGTGCGTGGGCGTACTTCTCGCCCACTTGGGTTGATTGGTCGATGTTGATCGGTTCGTTCGGTCTGTTCTTCACATTGTTCCTGTTGTTCTGTCGATTGATGCCAGTCATCAATATGGCGGAAACAAAGGCGACTTTAGCGAAGCAGTACCACGTTTCAAACGATGGCGATCACTAGATACGGGTACAGAGGAAAGAGTTGTTCCGAGTTCGCTCGGATCAGGAAACCACTGACGCAGGTCAGACTTTTTACAACTGTGAATTGATGTCAGAGAATAACGAAAAGAAAGTTCACGGAGTCGTCGCCGAGTACACCTCGGTTGACACATTGCTTAACGCATGTCGACGGGTCCGCGATGCAGGGTATGAAAAAACCGATGCATTCACTCCGTTCCCTGTTCACGGAATCGATAAGGCGTTGGGGATTAAGCCCACTGTCTTGCCGTGGATTGTGCTCGGCGCTGGGGTCACCGGGACTGTAACTGCCTTGGTGATGCAGATATGGATGAACTCGATTGATTATCCGTACATCATCTCAGGCAAGCCATTCCTGTCACTGCCAGCGTTCATGCCGGTTGCTTTCGAGCTAACTGTGCTGTTCGCATCGTTTGGTGCTTTCTTTGGCATGTGGGCTCTGAATGGATTGCCGAAATTCAGTAATCCTATCTTCACTGATCCACGCTTTGATCGCGTGACAGACGACCGATTCTTCCTTTATATCGACGCCAAAGATGGTCAATTTGACCGCGGCGGCGTAGAGAAACTTCTCGGTGATACGGAGACAGATTACGTACAAACCGTGGTTGATGATGATTCGTCAGACAAGGTACCGAAACCGTTCTTCATGATGTGGGGATTGGTTGTTGGCTTGTCTGTCATACCGCTGTTGGTCGTTTTGAAGATGAGGGTCAGTCACAGCAGTCAGCCTAGGTTCCACGTTTTTTATGATATGGACTTTTCGCCTGCAAAGGACGCTCAGCAGTATTCCACTTTGTTCCGTGATGGTCGTGCGATGCGTCCCGATGTACCGGGTACAGTCGCCAGGGGTGAAGAACAAGCCAATCTGAATTACATGACCGGGATCGATATGGAGGCTCTCACGGCGATCGATCCTTCGAGAGCAGAGCGGCTCGTGAGGCGATTGAATCCATACTTCCAAAGCGAGGTGGAGTCTGCTCAGGAGCCAAATACCGACACTGAAAAGTCGAGTACTGATGAGCCGAGTCAGGGCGATCCTGAGAAGAACCCTGCAGCCGCAGGTGACACAGGCCCTGAGAAGGCCAAAGCAAGTCAGGCAGATGCAAGCGACACGGCACCTGCGGCAGCAAAGCCCAGCGTCATGGAAACAACCCCATGGCTTGATTCGAATCCGCTCGTGTTGAATGAAAAAGTGCTTGCTGATGGTCGCAAAAACTTTGGTATTTACTGCTCTGTCTGTCACGGCATGAATGGGTCCGGAAACGGTCTGGTCAACGTGCGTGCACAGAAGATCATGTCACCAGACTGGATCCAGCCGTCATCGCTACATCAGGAAACCCTTTACGCTGACAAGTATCCAGCAGGAAAACTATTCAGCACGATCAGTAACGGGATTCGAAAAATGCCCGGTTACGCCGGTCAGATCAAGACGCGAGATCGTTGGGCAATCGTGGCATACGTGAGAGCACTTCAGCTCAGTCGGAATGCTTCGATTGAACAGTTCAAGGACATCGATGAGCCCGAGCAGGCAAAGATTCTGAAAGAGCAGGCTGATGCCAAGAAGGCATTGCAAGAGAAGGCTGATGCTGATGCAAAGGCCGCCAAGAAAGCATTGCAAGAAAAGGCCGATGCTGATGCAAAGGCCGCCAAGGAAAAGACTGATGCCGATGCGGCAAAAGCTTCTTCCTGAATGACGGCTGTGGACGAAACTCGATTCAATCAATAACTAATCGACCAAATACGATACGACTCAGATGTCCGAACATAACGCACCTGCCCCTAAATCTTCTGATGACCCCGCGTTCACGCTGCCTGCCTCGTTGGCCGCATTGCGACTGCCGCTGTGTGTGGGTGGACTCATTGTCATGTTGTTCGGCTGGTGGCTGGCAAGTGATATCGGTGATCACGGCGATAATTTTGGAATGTCGGTCTATCTGACAGCCGCGGTCTATTGCATGACGATCGTTCTAGGGTGTTTGTTCTTTGTTTTGATCCAGCATCTGGTTCGCGCAGGTTGGAGTATCGTTGTTCGACGAATCGCTGAGTTGGTAATGGTGATGGTCATCCCAATGGGCATCCTTTTTATCCCCGTCCTTGCTTCGCTCTGGACAGGTGAAGGCACGCTCTACAGCTGGGATAATCCAGAGTACGCAATCGAACATGGTCTGCCGTTAGACGTATGGCAGGAGAAGTTGCGGTGGCTCAACCAAGGTTGGTTTACTGTTCGAACCATCGGGTATTTTGCGGTCTGGTCTGCACTTGCTTTGTTCTTCTTTAAGAATAGCGTCCGTCAGGATAAAACAGGTGAGAAAGCAATCACGGACAAAATGCAGTACTGGAGTGGTCCTGCGGTCATGCTGTTCTCTTTAACCACCACCTTTGCAGCTTTTGATTGGGTGATGAGCCTTGCTCCGATGTGGTTCTCAACGATGTTTGGCGTGTACCTTTTCGCTGGAAGTATCTTGGGGGCGCACTGCCTGTTGGCGGTTGTCAGTTACGTGTTGCAAAAGCAAGGCGCGCTCAGGGACGAGGTTACTGTTGAACATTACCACGACCTCGGAAAGTTGATCTTCGGATTCGTGTTTTTCTGGACCTATATCTCCTTCAGCCAGTTTTTGCTGATCTGGTACGGAAACATCCCAGAAGAAACTGAGTGGTTCTATGTGAGGCAGATTGGGTCCTGGGGCTACGTCGCTCTGGCGCTGATCTTCTTTCATTGGATGTTGCCCTTTGCTGGAACCATGAGCCGACATGTACGTCGCCGCCCCGGGCTTGTGTGTGCTTGGGGGGCTTACTTGCTGATCATGCACTACGTTGATGTCTACTTCATGATCATGCCCACGGTCGAAGATGGAAATGTGGGTGGTGTGATGGGTGTGGTTGCAAGCATCCTGTGCGTTGTAGGGATGGCCGGGCTACTGTCAGGATTGTGTTTGGGACTAGCTCAGCAGAACAAGGTTGTCGCGGTTCGTGACCCAAGATTGGGTGAATCAGTCGCGTTTGAGAATTTTTAGAAGAGATGGGCCTCAGGCGACAGCCAAGTGGCCAGCGGTATTAATTGATTAAGAAAATAGACACCTCGGAATTTGATGGTTCGCCATGGCTGCCTACGACGATCTCAATGTCAAACGAATTTTCATTGTCGGAATTGCATCAGTAGTGGTGACGGCGGTGACTGCTTTAGCGGTTCAGGTACTGTACTACTACTTGGATGACGTGCAGCAGGCCCGAACGTCAGAAAACAGTAGTTACACACGCCAAAATAACGCCTTGAAGTCGCAAACGGCTGAGATTTCAGAGGCTCAGGGAGTCGACGTTGAAACGGGAAATTTGATCATTCCAATTGAAGATGCGATGAGTGTCATCATTTCTGATTCCGAAACACGCGAAAAGAGTGGCAGTGACGAAACCTGAGCATAGGAACGAAAAAGCTAGCCAAACCTTGGTTGCTTGCTTGCTTGCAGTCATCCTGTCAATGGTGGGTACTGCGGGGGGAAGGTGCGCTCTTGCGCAAGGAGATGTACGGTCCGGATCGGACGTCGTCCTGAACACCGGTATCCCGCGGGAGGTTCGCGAGGTCACGATCGACCAGAAGCTCGGGGGAAGTATTCAGTTGAACCTGCCGATGAGGGACTCGCGTGGTGAACGCGTCGAGTCCGGGTATTTCATCGACGGCAATAAGCCAACGATCATCACGCTGAATTACAGTGGGTGTCCAATGCTTTGCAGCGTGCAATTGGACCAACTTACCAAGTCGCTAGGGAAGCTCGACTTGAAGATAGGGCAGGATTTTCAAATTCTGACAGTCAGCATCGACCCGAAAGAGAAGCCAGCCACAGCGGCCAAGACCAAGGCGAAATACATCGATATGCTGCGGAAGACGCAACCCTCGGCCGCTAAGGGGTGGGCTTTTTGTACGGCGGACCAGTCGATCATCACGCGCCTAGCTGACAATTTGGGTTTTCGGTACACCTACGATTCGAAAAGCGGAGAGTATTACCATCCTGCGATGCTCGCGTTCGTTTCGCCAACCGGAGTCATCACACGCTATTCATTAACAGTGGACTTTCCGCCGGATGACATGAAAAAGGCGTTGGTCGAGGCAGGTGATGGGTCAGTCGGTACGCCAGTTGACCAAGTTTTGCTTTGGTGTTTCAGTTACGACCCTGACAGCAACAGTTACGTACCTCAGGCGTGGCGGATCATGCGTCTGGCAGGGGCTGGTACCGTCGGCTTGATGATCGCGTGCCTTGCCCCCTACTGGATTGGCCGTAAAGCGTCACCAAAACGGAAGAGTGCGGGACAAGATCCCGAGGAAACAACACAAGAGCTCGGAACTGAATGAGTCCCAGAACGCTCGCAGTTCACCCATTTTATTACTGATTTGAATTCGCAATGTTTGCACTAATGAACAAAATGCCCAATCTGCTTGGTGATCAATTCGCCTCGAAGTTCGCTTGGTTTCCCGAGCAGGCTTCGACTTTCGCTGCTGAGAACGATTGGCTTTTCTTTTTCATCACGTGGATCTGCGTGTTGTTCTTCATCCCAATCGCAGGTTGTCTGTTCTACTTCTGTTGGAAGTACTCCAAGCCGAAGGGTCAGAAGGCCGAAAGCAACACAGCCCACAACACGCCGCTCGAGTTGGCTTGGTCAATTCTGCCGTCGTTTTTCCTTGTTGCCATGTTCGTGATGGGAGCAAGGAGTTACCTCGATCAACGAACAGTCCCTGAAGGTGCCAACAACATTGGGCTGAAGGCTTTCAAATGGGGTTGGACCATGGACTACGGTAAAGGGGTGATGAATCCCGAACTGCACATCCTAGTCGACGAGCCAACGAAACTGTCAATGCGAAGTAGCGACGTCATTCACAGCGTGTTTGTTCCTGCGTTCCGCGCGAAGAAAGACGTGGTCCCAGGACGCTACAACTACATGTGGTTTGAGGCCGACGTCGCTAGCGAGCAGGTTAGTGAGGCCGAGCTTGCCGCGGCAACGAAGGAGAATGACGGCGAGGTCTGGGATTATGACAAATGGCAGTTCACTCCCGACGGTTACAAGTTTTTCGATCTTTACTGCACAGAGTATTGTGGCAAAAACCACTCCGTCATGCAGACCGTAGTTGTTGTGCATAAGACTGTGGAAGATCTGGACGCTTGGATCAAGCAGGTCAGCAAAAGGCCTGTGGATCAAACTCCAGAGGCTTGGGGCGAGAAACTCTACAACCAGAGAGGTTGCGCAGGATGTCACTCACTAGATGGATCTAAACGCGTGGGGCCCTCATTCAAGGAGTCTTACGGGAACAAACGTCCACTGGCTGACGGCACGACCATCACGGCTGATGAGGACTACATCCGAAATTCAATTCTGTACCCGAAGAAGCAGGTCGTAGCTGGTTATCAACCTGTCATGCCCAGCTATCAGGGACAGCTTTCGGATGACGACATCGCCTCGATCATCGCGTACCTGAAGACCGTGTCGGATTATGGTCCAAAGGCAGCGGCGAACACGGGTGAAGAACAAACAAGTACTGAAGAATAATTTGAAAGAGATACCAGCTGTGCCGGCTCTCGGGGCGACTGGAAACTGATACGAAGCACGCGTCATGCGTTTCGACTGAAGAGGTTTTAGATATGTCAGCTGGATCATTACCATCAGGTTCGCAAGTAAGAGACCCTGGTTATCCAACTCCAAGTGAAAACTACCTAACGAACTCCAAGGGTGTTCTTAGTTGGATCTTCACGCTGGATCACAAGCGGATCGGGGTCATGTACCTCGTGGGGGTAACTGTGGCGTTCGGCGTTGCAGGCTTGCTCGCACTATTGATCCGCCTGCACCTGTTCCAGCCCACGGGGATGGTCTTTCAGGGAGAGGAGGCTAACAACTGGTACAATCAGGTGTTCACCCTCCACGGTGCGATCATGGTCTTCTTGTTCATCATTCCGAGTATTCCCGCCGCGTTGGGTAACTTCTTGGTGCCGGTGATGTTGGGCGCGAAGGATGTCGCATTTCCGCGATTGAACCTTTGCAGTTTCTACCTGTGGGTATTCGGTGCTTTGTTTTTCGTTTCAGCTCTGTGCGCGAGTGGCCTAGACACAGGTTGGACTTTTTACACTCCGTACAGCACGACGACGGACAGTTCCGTCATTTTGGCGACCTCCGGGGCGTTCATTCTTGGATTCAGTTCCATTTTCACGGGTCTGAACTTCATTGTCACAATTAACACGATGCGACCGCCGGGGATGACGTGGTTTCGGATGCCATTATTTCTTTGGGCGACTTACGCGACGAGCATCATCCAGGTTTTGGCGACTCCAGTCCTTGGTATCACCCTTCTGCTACTCATTGCCGAACGGACGATGCACATCGGTATCTTTGATCCGGAATACAACGGTGACCCGGTTACGTTCCAGCACTTCTTCTGGTTCTACAGCCATCCCGCTGTGTATATCATGATTCTTCCAGCGTTCGGGATCATTAGCGACTTGATCAGCGTGCACAGCCACAAGAGGATCTTCGGATATCGATTCATCGCATACTCGTCGATCGCGATTGCTCTGTTGGGCTTCCTCGTGTGGGGGCATCACATGTTCACATCAGGGATGAGCTCGCTCACGACGATCATCTTCAGTGCTCTGACTTTCACTGTTTCAGTGCCATCAGCGATCAAGGTATTCAACTGGCTGGCCACGATGTACAAAGGTTCGATCAGCCTGACTACGCCAATGTGTTACTCGCTCGCGTTCATTTTCTTGTTCACGATTGGTGGCCTGACAGGTTTGCATCTTGGAACGTTGGCGACGGACATGCACCTTCACGACACCTATTTTGTGGTTGCCCACTTCCATTACGTGATGGTGGGGGGAACTCTCGTGGCATTCCTCGGCGGAGTGTTCCACTGGTGGCCGAAGATGTTTGGTAAAATGTATAGCGAAGCGGGTGGTCGCCTGTCGGCCTTGCTGGTTTTTGCAGGATTCAACCTGACCTTCCTGCCGCAGTTCGTCCTCGGTAGCCGCGGGATGC
>Ga0213869_10002377_pt1 | contig 13046 bp, 10 predicted proteins | sample PICome_10_FD_160083 | JGI IMG/M metagenome (GOLD analysis project Ga0213869, IMG submission 160083) | Coastal seawater microbial communities near Pivers Island, North Carolina, United States - PICO132 | ecosystem: Environmental > Aquatic > Marine > Coastal | place: USA: North Carolina...
CGTGGTCATTTCCTATTGCTATTATCATGTCCTTTAAATTAATAATTACTTTATGATTTTTTATATGTTGTTGATACTTGTTTTGTTATTCTTAATAACTATTTAGTTTTCTTTTTCTTAACATAGGTTCTCTTTTTTCCAACACCATTTTTACTTTTTTGTTGATTTAACTTGTTAACATCCTCTCTTCTTTACCCTTTATTAACATCTGTTTATTTGTTTTGTTTATCTCTGTTTTTCAGCTTTTTATATTGTTTATTATTTGTTTATTTTTTTGTTTTTTTGTTTGCTTCTCTTTTTTTTATTTCATTTTGTTAAGAAGTTAACACCCTATATAATACTATTAATTTATTAAATATTAATTATTATAAATATGTTTAAATGTTTATTGGTGATAAAAACCTTATCGCTTTTATTAACAGTATCTTTGATTTTTAAAAAAGGATAAATGTCTAAAAAAAAGAAGGAGATTAAGGGTTTAGAAAGAAAGATAACATCTTTGATAATAAGCTCGCCTAAAAGGGAGTTTAATTATAAACAAATAGCTTTTTCTATAGGAGCTAATGACACGAAAGGGAGGAGTGATATAATAAAAGTACTAAACACTTTGTTGAAGAAAGAAAAGATTTTAAGTGTAGGCAAGGGAAAGTTTATAGCGCCCGCGATACAACAAGAATCAGCAGAAGGAACACTAGAAATAACTACAACCGGAAGAGGTTATGTTGTGTGCGAGGATCTAGATGGAGATGTTATGATTGAGCAAAGAAATCTCAACAAAGGGTTGCATGGAGACATAGTCAGGGTTGTAACTGGTAAGAAAAACAGTAAGAACAAGTATGAAGGAAAAATAGTAGAGGTAATAGAAAGAAAAAAAGAGGTTTTTGTTGGGGTCTTTCAAAAAAGCAAAGAGTATGCTTTTGTAAATACACGAAACGCAAGGATGTATACAGACTTTTTTATAACCAAAGAAGAGATGAAGGATTATAAGGATGGAGAAAAAGTAGCTGTAGAAATTAAAAGCTGGGAAAAACCAAAAGACTCGCCACAAGGAAGGATAGTTAAGAGTTTTGGTTTTGGAGATGATGCTCTTGATGCATATTCAATATTATATGAATATGGCTTGTCAACAGAGTTTGAAGAAGAAGTTGAGCAGGAGGCTGCTAAAATAAAACCAGTAATCAAAAAAGAAGAAATAAAGAAAAGAAGAGACATGAGGGGGGCGATGACGTTTACAATAGATCCTGTTGATGCAAAAGATTTTGATGACGCAATATCTTTTAAGGTTCTAGGAGAAAACAAATATGAGGTGGGAGTTCACATAGCAGACGTTTCACATTATGTTACTCCAGGCTCAAAAATAGACGAAGAAGCTCAAAACAGGGCAACCTCAGTCTATCTTGTTGACAGGGTCATACCCATGCTACCTGAAACACTATCAAACAATCTATGTTCTTTAAGACCAAACGAAGAAAAACTAACATTTTCTGCAGTATTTGTAATGAAAAAAAATGGTGAAGTTCTAGAGGAATGGTACGGAAAAACAGTTACAGAGTCAGACTGCAGGCTGTCTTACGAAGAGGCACAATACATTATAGAAAATGAATCCACCATCATCCCTAAAGAAGAAACAATCCTTAAAGAGGAAAAAAGGGTTACTCAAAAAATAGTGGAAGCAATAACAACCTTAAATAGTGTAGCAAAAACAATTAGAAACAAAAGAATAAACAATGGCGCTCTTATTTTTGATAAATCGGAAATAAAGTTTCAGTTAGACGAAAAAAATCAACCATTAAAAATTCTTTTTAAAACATCTAAAAGCGCAAATAAGCTAATAGAGGAGTTTATGCTTTTAGCAAACAAAAAGGTGGCGGAAAAAATGAAACAAAGCAACGAGCGTTTTGTTTATAGGGTTCACGATCAACCAGACCACGAAAAACTCGAAAACCTTCAAACGATTGTAAAAAGGCTCGGATACAACCTTAAGTTATCAAACTCAGAACTTAATGGGTCGCTAAACGATTTGTTAAAAAAAGCATTTGGAAAAAACGAACAAAACCTAATAGACACTCTAATGATTAGAAGCATGAGTAAGGCTGAGTATACAACAAAAAACATAGGTCATTACGGGCTTTCTTTTCAAAACTACACACACTTTACTTCACCAATTAGAAGATATCCAGACGTTCTCGTTCACAGGCTAATTCAAGCTGAAATAGAAAAAGAAAAAATAAAAACAGAGGAGCTAGAGACCTTGTGTAAACACTCAACACACATGGAGATTTTAGCAACAAAAGCAGAAAGGGACTCAATCAAGCTAATGCAGATTAAATATATGCTTGACAAGGAGGGGGAGGTTTTTGATGCTGTTATTTCAGGAGTAATAGCAAGAGGTGTGTTTGTTGAGGTGGTAGAAAACAAGTGCGAAGGAATGGTTAAAGCTAAAGATCTTCCGGGAGATTATTTTGTTCATGATCAAAAAAACCACAGTTTCGTAGGAGAAAAAACAGGAAAGAAATATCAGCTTGGCGACAAAACAAGGGTTATGTTAGTGAAAGCTGATAAAATCAAGAAAAGACTTGATTTTCAAGTCCTTAGTTGAGGCATCGAGCGGATTCGAACCGCTGTGAAAGCTTTTGCAGAGCTCCGCCTAGCCACTCGGCCACAATGCCATTGAGTGCAAAAATAAAAAAAAGATTAAACTTTCTTTCTTAATTCAACAGAATCAACATGCCCTCCAATAGGAGGAGAAAGTTTTTTGATGCTAACCTCAACAGAGACAATGTTCTTGTCAATATTTTTAATTCCAATTATTATTCTTTCAAGAACCGTTTCAAGAAGTTTTGAAGGCACAGCCATTTCTTTTTTTAAGACACTGTAAATAGAGACATAATCAACAGTGTTTTCAAGATTATCGTTTTTTTCAGCTATTCCTGTGTCCACTTCAACAACAGCGTTAACAGAGTATTCAGCTCCAATAACACTTTCTTCATGAAGGCACCCATGAAAGGAATAAAACCACGCATTATTTACAGATATTTTTGACATAATTTCATCAAAGATATAAAAGTGAACACAGTTCCTAATTTGCTTTTCAATATCTTTGACAAAGTGAAGAAAAAAGGCCCAAATTTTATTGAACAAATTATTGATGGTGATATCACCAGAGGATTTGAAAACAAAGACCTAAGGTTTAGATTTCCACCAGAACCAAATGGATATCTTCATATAGGACACCTTAAAGCAATATGTTTAAACTTTAATTTAGGAGAAAAATATAATGCTCCAGTCAACCTCCGTTTTGACGATACAAACCCAGAAAAAGAAGCAAAGGAATATGTAGACGCTATTAAAAATGATATAAAATGGCTTGAGTTTGAGTGGGATAAAGAATGTTATGCATCAGACTATTTTGATAAGCTCTATGATTGGGCAATAACTTTAATTGAAAAAGACCTAGCATATGTGGACTCACAATCATCAGATGAAATAGCAAGCCAAAAAGGAACCCCAACAAAAGAAGGTAAGGCAAGCCCTTTTAGGAATAGAGAAAAAGAGGAGAGTTTAAAGATTTTTAAAGAAATGTTTGAGGGCGTTCATGATTCAGGAAAACATGTCTTAAGGGCTAAAATAGACATGAGCTCTCCAAATATGTTAATGAGGGACCCAGTTTTATATAGGGTTATGAATGTTCATCACCATAGAACCGCAGACAAATGGAAGGTCTATCCAATGTATGATTGGACTCACGGAGAGTCAGACTACATTGAGCAGGTTTCGCATTCTCTTTGTACTTTAGAGTTTGAGCCTCACCGCGAACTTTATGACTGGTTTTTAGATGCAATTAGCCCATTAAAAGGAATAAGACCTAAACAAAGAGAGTTTTCTAGACTCAACCTTTCTTACACAATCACAAGCAAAAGGAAGCTTGCGTTGTTAGTAGAAGAAAACATAGTAGATGGTTGGGACGACCCTAGAATGCCAACTATTTCGGGCTTAAGAAAAAGAGGCTACACTCCGGAGTCCCTTAAAAACTTTGCCTTAACTGTTGGTGTGTCTAAAAGAGAAAATATTATAGACGCATCACTATTAGAATTCTGTATCAGAACCCATTTGAATCAGGTTGCACCTAGGGCTATGGCTGTTATGGACCCAATAAAAATAAAACTAATTAATTATGAAAATGAAGGTGGGGAAAAAATCAATTTTGACATAAACCCTCAACAAAAAGAGCTTGGAACAAGAGAAATTAATTTTTCAAAGGAGCTATATATTGAAAACGAAGATTTTCAAGAAAATCCAGAGGATGGTTTTTTCAGACTTTCATTAGGAGAAGAGGTTAGGTTGAAAAACGCATACATTATAAAAGCAGTAGACATTGTTAAGAATAAGAAAGGCAGGGTAATAGAGGTTTTGTGTGAGTATGACAGTAAAAGTAGAAGCGGATCAAACACTCCTGAAAGCAATAGAAAAGTAAAAGGAACAATTCATTGGGTTTCCGCTACAGACTCTGTTAAAGCAAAGGTAAACATATACGACCGTTTATTTAAAGTTCCAGAGCCAGGAAAGGAAAACGATCTTATAAATGAGGTTAATCAAAACTCTTTAGAAGTCAAAGAGGCTTTTGTTGAGCCATATTTAGCAGAATCTTTAGAAGCTCAACAATTTCAATTTCAGAGATTAGGATACTTTGTTAGAACGGATAACAAAAAAACCCTAGAGTTTAATAAAACTGTAGGGTTAAGAGATAGTTGGAAAAAATAAAACCAACAAGTTTATTCATTTTCAAATTCTCCAAATTAGGGAGTTTGTGGCGTCTCAGGTTTATTTGAAGGAACTCGCTTAGGAGAGCTGCTAGAATTTTTTTGATTTTCTTTTTGCATTGCTTCACCAATTTTACTGCTAGCAGTAAATGCTGCAACCATATCATTTAACATTGTGCTTCCTGCTTGCGGAGAGTTAGGCATAAGGATAAGGTTTGAGTTTGTTTCTCCCCCTATTGATTGAAGCGTGTCATAGTGTTGTGTTACAACAATTAAAGCAGAAGCCTCCTGCGAGTTTATGCCAACAGAACCTAGTGTTCCCACAGAGTCCTCAATTCCTTTCGCGATCTCTCTTCTTTGATCTGCAATACCTTGACCTTGAAGTCTTTTGCTTTCAGCTTCAGCTTTTGCTTTCTCTACCATTAAAATTCTTGCAGCATCACCCTCATATTGAGCTGCTGTTTTTTCTCTATCAGCAGCGTTGATTCTGTTCATTGCTATTTTAACCTCAGCATCTGGTTCAATATCTGTAACCAAGGCTTTCACAATGAAATAACCATACTCATCCATTGCCTCACCTAGTGACTGTTTAACGGCGACAGCTATGTCGTCCTGTTTTGAAAAAACATCATCTAATTTCATTTTTGGAACCTGAGAACGAATTAAGTCAAAGACGTATGATGTTATTTGATCTTGAGGAAAATCAAGTTTATAAAAGGCGTCAAACACTTTCGAGTCAACAACCCTATACTGAACTGAAACTTTCAGTTTTACAAAAACATCGTCGCTGGTTTTTGTCTCTACCACAACATCAAGCTGAAGAACTTTTAAGCTTAGCCTTCCTGCAATTCTATCTACTAGGGGGATTTTTACCTGTAGACCAGGACCTCTAACAGACTGAAACTTACCAAACCTTTCTACAATTGCAGCGGACTGTTGTTTTACAATAAAGATTGTTGAGATAAGTATGAAAAAAAGAAATAGTATAATTAAGGGTGTTGTAAAAAAACTCATTTTTATATTTTATTAGTTAAACTTTCAATTCTATTTAAGGTCTCTTCAGGACCTATAATTTCAATAATTTTAAATAAATCAGGGCCAGATAAACTTCCAACCAGACATAAACGAAGAGTTTTCATTATGTTTCCAAATGAAATTTCATTCTTCGATCCAAAAGCCATTAATTCTTCTTTAAGGTCCTTGGGGTTTGACATTATCGACTCCTTTAATTTACAAAAATTTAAAATATCAAAAGCCAACTCTCTCCCAATTTTTTCAACTACAGCGAGATCATACTCTTTAGGTTGTCTAAGAAAAACAGCTAACTCCCTGCCTAGGTCATGCGAAGTGTTGAGCCTCTCTTTAACTAAGTCAATAATTTCAACAGACTCTTCAGGGGTGTATTTTTCATTTAATTGTAGTGAAGACTCTTCCGACAAGGAGAGAAGTTTTTCTGCTGAAAAACTCTTCATATGAAGGTGGTTGACCCATAAAGCTTTTTTAAAATCAAACCGAGCACCAGATTTATTAATATCTCCGTCATTAAACTCTTGAACCAGTTCATCAAGGGAGTATTTTTCTCTATCGGAGCTATTGCTCCAGCCCAATAGAGCTAGATAATTAACAAGCCCTTCTGGTGAAAAGCCCGCTTCCTTAAACCCTTTTGAATCCTGCCAGTTTACTGCAAAAACTGGATGTCCTTGCTCCTCTGCGTCTCTTTTTGAAAGTTTTCCAGCCCCTGAGCTTTTGAGTATCAAAGGGAGGTGGTAGAACTTTGGAGGATCCCAGCCAAAATGTTTATATAAAAGAACATGGGAAGGGAGAGAAGAAAGCCACTCTTCTCCTCTTATAACAGAGGTTATTTTCATTTCATTATCATCAACAACATTTGCCAGATGGTATGTTGGCATGCCGTCAGACTTTAATATTATCTTATCCTCTAACTCTTCTGAGTTGAAATTTAGGCTTCCCCTAACCTGATCAACTACGTTAATAATTTTTTTTTCAGGAACGATCATTCTGACAACAAACCTCCCAGACTCTACTCTTCTTTTAGTTTCTTCTTCGCCCAAAGAGAATGAGTTTGCTAAGCTTTTTCTTGTCGTAAAATTGTATTTAAAGTCCCCGCCTGAGTTTTTTCTTGCTTGATCAAGTTCGTCTGCAGTATCAAAAGCATAATAGGCTAGTCCTTTTTTGATTAATGAAGCAACGCTTTTAGTATAAAGAGATTTTCTTTCACTTTGTTTAACGGGGCCTTCATCAAACTTTAACCCCAACCATTTAAGGGAGTCTATAATGTGTTTTTCAGCTCCACTGACTGTTCTTTTTGAGTCCGTGTCTTCTATTCTTAGGATAAAACTACCTCCGCTTTTCTTAGCTATTAAATAATTAAAAAGAGCGGTTCTAACTCCCCCAATGTGAAGTGGCCCTGTTGGGCTTGGCGCAAATCTAGCTCTTTCTACCATTCCTCAAATATAACACCATATTATTCCTTATTGAAATTATCCTAAAGAATTGATTTATATTTGTCAAAATATGCAGAATATTAAATTTATTGGATCACCTGAAAGGCTTTTAAACGAAACCACCATTTCTTCTGTGCTTGTTAGTTTTGCAGCAAGCGAAGGTTATAAAATAGACACGATTGAATATAACTTTATTGATTCTGATAAAATGCACACCTTAAACAAGGACTATCTTAATCACTCAACAGACACTGATATAATAACCTTCGACTATTCAACTGATAGGACTATACTTGCTGAGGTTTATGTGTCCAAAGAAATGATGGCCAACAACGCCGCTGCATACTCTCAAACTATTGAAAATGAGGCAATTAGATTGGTTTCGCATGCTTTGTTTCATTGTATGGGGTATAAAGATAAGTCTGCCAAGGAAAAAGAAATAATGAGAGGCAAAGAGGATGACTTTCTTTCTGCTGTTTCACGTGAAACAAAACAAAATGTTTAATTCAAGGTACGATGTTATAGTTGTTGGTGGAGGCCATGCTGGGGCTGAGGCTGCGGCATCATCTGCAAACCTTGGAGCCAAAACCTTGTTGGTCACAATGAACCTTCAGACTATCGGCCAAATGTCATGTAATCCGGCAATGGGAGGAATTGCGAAGGGTCAAATTGTTAGAGAGATAGATGCTATGGGAGGTTACAGTGGTGTGGTTTCAGATTTAACAGCAATTCAATTTAAAATGCTTAATAAATCTAAGGGACCTGCAATGTGGAGCCCAAGGGTTCAATCAGATCGCGCACAATTTGCGCTTAAATGGCGTGAACTTCTCGAAAAAACACCAAACCTAGACTTTTATCAAGACATGGTTGTAGGGTTAATCGTAGAGAAAAATAAAATTGAAGGAGTTATTACTGGCCTTGGAAATAAGATTTATTCTAAATCTGTTATTCTAACTAATGGAACATTTTTAAATGGCCTTATTCATGTTGGAGATAAAAATTTCGGTGGAGGACGCGTAGGGGAAAAATCTTCTACAGGCATTACCGCAGACCTAGAATCCCTTGGCTTTGTTTCAGGTAGAATGAAAACAGGCACCCCGCCAAGAGTTGACGGAAGATCGTTAGACTATTCTCTCATGGAGGAGCAGCCGGGAGATTTAAATCCTGGAAAATTTAGTTATTTAGAAAACATTAAGCCTCTTCAAAGCCAAACAAGTTGTCACATTACTCACACAAATTCTCTTGTTCACGATATTATGGCAAGCTCTTTTGATAAATCTCCAATGTTTAATGGAAGCATTAATAGTACAGGGCCAAGGTATTGTCCCTCTATCGAGGATAAAATAAGTAGGTTTTCTGAAAAGGAGAGACACCAAATATTCGTCGAGCCAGAAGGGTTAAACACTGTGGAGGTCTATGTAAACGGATTCTCTACATCAATGCCAGAAGACGTCCAGTATTCAGCAATTAAGGAAATAAAGGGGTTTGAGAATGTTAAATTCTTTAGGCCAGGATATGCGATTGAATATGATTATTTCCCGCCTACCCAACTTAAATTAACATTAGAAACAAAGCTCGTTGAAAACCTTTTCTTTGCGGGTCAAATTAACGGAACCACTGGTTACGAAGAAGCTGCTGCGCAAGGTCTGATGGCTGGAATAAACGCCGTCTCCAAAGTTTTTTCCAAAGACCCTCTTATACTTACAAGAAGCGAAGCGTATATAGGGGTTTTAATTGACGACCTTATAACAAAAGGCACTGAAGAGCCATACAGGATGTTTACATCCAGAGCAGAATACAGAACACTTTTAAGGCAAGATAATGCAGACATAAGGTTAACAGAGAAATCTTTTAATATTGGACTTGCATCGAAAGAAAGACTTTTAAAAGTTGTTGATAAACAAGAAAAAGTTAAAGATTTTGTTGGTTTTTTTGAACAAACTAGTTTTGATTTGAGCGAGGTAAATAAAATTTTAGACACTGTAGGGTATGAGCCTGTTCCTCAAAAAGGAAAGCTTGCAAAAATTTATTCAAGACCAAATGTAAAACAAGAGCACATAAACAAATTGACCCAGGTTAAAGACTATATTGACAAACACAACCTTGATGATGATGTTTTAGAACAAACGGAGATCCAGATTAAGTATAAGGGATATATTGAAAAAGAAAAGAACAACGCAGACAAACTACAAAGGCTAGAAGACATAAAGATTCCTGACAATTTTGACTACAACCCATTAGCTTCATTATCATTCGAGGCAAAAGAAAAATTAAATAAAATAAGACCGTCTACGCTATCTCAGGCGTCTAGAATTAGCGGCATAAAGCCAAGTGATATAAGTGTACTTTTAGTTAAAATGGGCAGATAGTTGTTCCACGTGAAACAGATGTTTAAAAAAGATTCAACAGCACACAGGGTTAAAGACTTCATCGTCTCGGACAGGTTTTTTAATATTTATGAAGATGCTGAAAGTAAGATATTGTGGACTGATGTTGACAAATCACACAACCATCTCAAATATTATTTATCAGATAATTATATTCCTCATTCTGATAAGAAAGGCCTTTTAGGTTTTTTATACAACTTTTCTCAAAGGGTAATGTTTGTCTATAAAAGAATTATTTTGAGCAACCAGCTTAAAGAATCTAGTAGTGTTCTTGATTATGGTTCTGGCGATGGAAAGTTTGCAAAATATTTAGAGAAAAAAGGAAAAAAAATATTTACCTACGATCCATATAAAGCAAACACATCAAACAGCATTAATTTATTACAAAACGCTGATTTTCAAGTAGATATGACAATGATGTGGCACGTTCTTGAACACATTCCAGATCTTAAAAAAGTTTTCCCGCAAATACTAGAGAGGGTGAACAAAAACGGATTTTTAGTTGTAGCTGTTCCAAATAGAGATTGTTTTGACGCAAAATATTATAAAAACCACTGGGCCGCTTGGGACGTCCCAAGACATCTTTATCACTTTAACCATAAGTCGCTATTAAACTTTATGTCTAGCTATGGACTTTCATTTGTTTTTAAAAGACCTCTAACTTTAGATTCTTATTACGTTTCTTATTTATCAGAAAAATATAAGAAGGCGCCATTTCCATTATTTTCAGGGTTTATTATAGGGTTTTTATCTAATTGTTTGGCACTATTTACTTCAAACTTCTCTTCGTCAGTTTATGTTTTTCGAAAAAACTAATCCTCTGAAATGTTTATAAGCTTTGTAAGATGTATAGCAAAGTTCGTGAAGACAATTTTAGAATTTACGTTTCTGGAAATAGAGTAATGAGAGTCTTCAATTAAGCTTATAATTTCTATTAAATTTTTGCTGTGGATGAACGGAGCAAGGTTTTCTATTTTAAAATTAGAACTTGAAAGAAACGAGTTAAGGTTTTGCGACTTGTAGCTAACCAACATAGCCTCTCTTACAAGAAAAGAACAGTATCCTAAAAACTCCTTTTGCTGTTCCCTTGAATTTGTTGAAATTTTCTCTGCCCATTTTGTTAAATCTAAGATAGCTTTCTTGCTTTTTTTTGCTAAAAAAGCAAACCTTAGACATTCAATAAAATTTTGCTCATGAGATATTGACGCAACATCCTCGTTTATGTAATTCATAGAACGCGCAACACTACCCCTTGAAGAATTAGCAATTAACCCGTGCTCAACTCCATCAAAGGATCTTTCAAGAAAAGCTTTATGATCGTCATAGCTAATAGGCCTCATTGTGGAAATCTGACATCTAGAAATAATAGTTGGCAAAATATCTTGAAGACTGTTGGTAATCAATATAAAGTATGTGTTTATTGGCGGTTCCTCAAGAATTTTTAAAAGCTTGTTAGAGGTTTGAGGCATCATGGATTCAGCCCCCCAGAAAATAAAAACTTTATTGCCACCCAAAAAAGGCTTTAAAACTGCCTTTTTCTGAATCTTATCCACTTCAGAAACTTTTATAGAACCCTGGGATGTAGTATTGCCAGCAAAATTTGACCATTTTTGAAAATCAGAAAATGGATGCTGCTTTACAAAGTCTAACCAGTCATTGTAAACGTTGTCATTGTCTTTTAAAGACGCAAACGAGGGAAAGGAAAAATACAGATCAGGGTGATCTAAAACATCTCCTAAAAAAGAACTGTTCTCAAGCAAACCTCTGGCAATTTCTATTGCTAGATTTAGCCCCCCATAACCATCTTTATCAATAATGATTTTTGACTGTGGATATGTTTTTTTTTTAATAGAGTTATAGATCTTATCTTTTAAGTCGTGCTGGCCTAAAATTCTATCTAAATTCATACTCAAATATATAGCATATTATATCTTTGTCCACAAAATAATATTAACATGTTTTTTCTAGACAATCAAGATTTAACCAACAAGAAAGCAATTATTAGAGTTGACCTAAATGTCCCTCTAGATAAAAATAATAATGTAACAGATACAACAAGAATTGAGGCGTGTATAGAAACGGTTGATAAAGTCATTAAACTAGGAGGGTCATGTGTTTTACTCTCTCACCTGGGAAGACCTAAAGGAAAAGACGATAAACTTTCATTAAAACACATTGTTGACACGGTTTCTTTAATTTTAAAAAGACCGGTTGCCTTTCATAAAGACTGTATTGGAAGTGAAGCTGAACTTGCTGCTTCCCTTTTAAAGCCGGGTCAAATTATGCTTATGGAAAACGTAAGATTCTATGAAGAGGAAACAAATGGAGACACAGGGTTTGCTCAAAGCCTATCCAAACTAGGAGACATTTATATAAATGACGCCTTTGGAACATGTCATAGAGAACATTCTTCTACAGCAGTAATTTCAAAGTTTTTTCCAGGAAAAAAATTCGCAGGAAAACTACTACAAAAAGAACTTGAAGCCATTAGTCAAATTGCAGATGAAGGGAAAAAACCAGTATTAGCAATATTAGGTGGAGCAAAAGTTTCAAGTAAACTAAAAATACTTTATAACCTAATTCATAAGGTAGACAGAATTATAATTGGAGGAGGAATGGCGTATACATTTATAAGAGCAAAAGGGGGGACAACGGGAAATTCACTGTTTGAAGAAGAGCTAATTGAAAACGCCAAAGAAATATTAACTATTGCTGAGGAATCTGGAAAAGAAATTATTTTACCTGAAGACTCACTTGCCTCAACAGATTTTGACAATAATGAGAAGATTAAGACTTTTAAAACATCAGAAATTGAAGAAGGCTGGATGGGCCTGGATATTGGAGGAGAATCTATAGAGAAGTTTAATAAAGCAATTATCTCAAGTAATACAATTTTCTGGAACGGGCCAATGGGGGTTTTTGAAAAGGAACAGTTTTCTCTAGGAACAAGATCAATTTGCAACGCACTTAAACAGGCAAAAGAAAAAGGTGTAAATGTTATTGTAGGAGGAGGAGATTCAATAGCCGCTTTAAAAAAGCTTGGAAATAAAGAATGGGTTACCTATATTTCTACCGGAGGAGGAGCTCTTTTAGAAAGCCTAGAGGGAAAGATTCTTCCAGGAGTTAAAGCCTTATCAGATGATTCTTAAAAAGAAACTTCAATTATTATTAATTACCCTATTATTTGCTTCTTGCCAATCAGATAGTTCAAAAGCATTTGTTCCAGAGTCAAACGGAAACATTAACACATTAACAGTTGTTATGGACAAGGGTTCCTGGGCGGGAGGCTTAGGAAAAAAGATAAAAAAAGTTCTAACAGAGCCATATGAAGGACTTCCTTTTGATGAACCAAAATATGACTTGTATCACTTAGAATCATCAATTTTTACTGGCTTTGCAAGAAGCAGCAGAAATATAATAGTTTTTAATAAAGA
>Ga0213869_10002384_pt1 | contig 13025 bp, 13 predicted proteins | sample PICome_10_FD_160083 | JGI IMG/M metagenome (GOLD analysis project Ga0213869, IMG submission 160083) | Coastal seawater microbial communities near Pivers Island, North Carolina, United States - PICO132 | ecosystem: Environmental > Aquatic > Marine > Coastal | place: USA: North Carolina...
ACTAATTTTAATGCATATTCTTGCAGTGGTTGCTCATAAATTGTTTTTTAATGACAATTTATTAAAAAAAATACTCTAATTATTTTCGTAAAATATAACAAATTAATCTATCTTTAAATTTTAATACTTTTCCACAATCTTTTTTAATTTCATTTAAGCCATTATTTAATTGTTGATTTGTAAAATTAAGTAAAGTTGAGATATATCTGCTTTTAATCATTTGAATATATTTTGTTTTTGAAATTTGAACATTAAAAACAAATTTTTTAATAATTATTTTATTTTGATTTTTAAAGATCAAATTAAATAGTTTTTCATCTTTTTTTAATGAATTTTTCAATTTTTTTTTCATTAATTGAAATGTGGGAATTTCATTTTTACTAGGATCTAAACTTAAAATTATAATTTTACCATTAGGATTTAGTATACTTTTGCAAATAGATAGAAGTTTAATTGCTTGTTTCTTTTTTAATAAATGAATTGTTTGTTTGATTAAGATTAAATCAAAAGTAAATTTTGTTTTTTTAACATAAGTTAATGCATCAATTTTTTTAAAAATCATTTTTTTGCTTTTATCTTTATGATTCTCTAAATCTAGACCAATAGGTTTATTAATTAAGTTTAATTTGTTTGAAAGGTTTTCTAAAATTTTTCCTCTACCACAACCAATATCTAAAATTTTAGACTCATAATTTAGTTTGGTATTTTGAATTAAAAATTTATTAAAGGAGTTTATATAGGCATTGGATGATAACCATGTTTTATTATCCCAATTCTTAATTGATTTCATAATTCATATTAATCATTTTAACTTTATAATAAATAAAGTAATAGTTACTAATGAGTCTTGGTTATCATATATTTTTAGGGGCGACTGTAGCAGATGCAGCAGCAAGGCCTTTACATTGGGTTTATGATCCTAAAAAGTTAAAATCATATATCAAAGATAAAAAAGATATTACTTTTCTAAGTAAAAATAGATGTCCATTTTATAGTATAAAGACTGGTAAAGTTTCTGGTTATAATGATGTGGCACAGGTAATGTTTAAATCTATATTAGAAAGCAAAAATCAATCTAACATTTTAAAGATATTCAAAAAAAATATCGTTAAAAACTTTGGTCCTGGATCTACATATTGGAAAAATCTAAATTTACGTAAAAAATATAAAAAAATTAAATGGACTAAACCAATGTCGGGTCCTTGGATTCATCAAAATATCATGGAGACTATTAAAAACATTAGATCAAAACAAAATATAACAGGTGGTAAAAAAGTTAATGAATCTGATGGCTTTTGTGCCGCTTTACCTTACTATTTGTATGATCAAAATACTTCAAATGTTAAAAAAATTGTTAAAAGTGTAGCTAATACTAAAATTAGTGAACAATATGCTTTAGCAAAGCTAGAAATAATTAAACTTGCATCAGATGGAATTAAAGATCCAGTCAGATTTTTTGTAAGAAAAAATAAATCCAATGAATATTTTAAAGATGTAGTTTCAAATATTAAAAAAATTATTAAAGATGTAAACAAACCTCATATTCAAACTGTTAAAAAATATGGCAAAGCATGTAGCTATCCTGGAACATTTATGGGTTCAATTCATGCAATCCTTAATTCGAAAAACTACAAATCAGCTATTATTAAATTAATCAAGGCGGGTGGATGTAATTGCTCAAGATCAAATTTTGTTGGTGCTTACTTTGCTGCTCAGAATGGATTAAGAGATATTCCAGTAAATTGGATTAAAAAAACTATTCCTGCTAGAAATATACTTAAACATATTTCTTAGATGGAAAAATCATCGATCTCTTATATTTTAAGATTATCCATCCCAATTTTTTTTGCAAATTTAGCAATACCAATGGTTGGAATTATTGATACAGCTTTAATGGGAAATCTTGGTAATCTCTCTTATCTATCTGCAACATCTGTTGCCGCGAATTTATTTTCAATGATTTTTTGGTCTTTTGGTTTTTTGAGAATGGGAACAGTTGGTATGGTTTCGCAGGCTCATGGACAAAATGATTATAAAGAAATTTTAAATATTATTTTAAGAAATTTATTGTTTGTTTTTACTATTTCATTATTAATTTTAATTTCACAATATTTTATTCTAAATTTAAGTTTAAAAATTTTTGATTTATCTGAGATTGCAAAAGAATTTTATACACAGTATTTTAAAATAAGAATTTATTCAGCTCCCGGTGAGTTAACACTTTATATTGTAACTGGATTATTTATTGGATTACAAAAAACTAAAATCTCTAGTCTAGCGATTGGTTTTTTTTCAATTTTAAATATATTTTTAAGTATTTTATTTGTGACAAAATATGATCTTAATATCAAAGGAGTTGCTTATGGAACCTTATATTCAGCAATCACTACTTCAGTATTTTTTTTAATTTATACATTTTATTACCTTTCAAAATACACAAGTCTTAAAATTGATTTAAAAGAATTGATTAATATTAATAAGATTAAAAATATTTTTGATATTAATTTTAATATATTTGTTAGAACTATTCTGCTTACCTTTTCATTTTTATGGTTTACTTATCTTGGAACACAAATTGGAGAGGATTATATTGCTGCTAATGCAATTTTGATCAATCTTGTTTTTTTGTCAGCATTTATCTTGGATGCTTACGCATTTTCTACTGAAGGTATGGTTGGATATTCTTTAGGTAGAAGAGATTTAAGTCTATTTAAAACTATCGTTAAAAATTCTTTTATCTTAAGTTCAATTACTGGTTTGGTGATTTCAATTGTTTATTTTTTTATAAATCAATATGTCATAAATTTAATGTCTGATATTGAGGAAGTTAGAATTTTAAGTTCTCAATATGTAATTTGGCTTATTATTTTGCCTTTTATTGCTTCATTTTGTTATCAATTTGATGGAATTTTTATTGGAGTATCACAAACAAAAGAACTTAGAAATGCAATGGTATTCTCAGTTTTTTGTTACTTATTAATATCAATTTTATTAACAAAATATTATTCTAATAATGGTATTTGGATTTCACTATGTGTTTTTATGATATTAAGAGCAGGATCTCTTTTTTATTATCTAGATAGAATTTATTTAAGATTTAGCAGTAGATAAATTTTTTTTGTATAGATCAGCTCTTACAGAAATTAAAATTATTAATAGCACCATTGGTATGCATGCTAAATTAATTTCATTCCAAGTAAAATTTAAAATTGAATAACCAGCTGTTAAACTTGCAATAGACTGAATTGAAAAAACCATAACATCATTAAATCCTTGTACTTTAAACTTTTCACTACTTGTATAACAAAGCACTAACAGACTAGTTCCACCAATAAATAAAAAGTTCCACCCTATACCAAGTAAGACAAGTGCTATTAAATAATTAAAAAAGGTTTGTTCATAAAAACTTAAAAAAATGCATAACAAATATATTATTGCTCCTGAATATATTATTGTTGAATGACCATATTTCTTAATTAACGATCCAGTTATCAATGAGGGCAAAAACATTCCAATTATATGTGATTGAATTACGATACTGGTCGAGCCTAAAGTAAATCCATGCATTTTGTACATACTAATAGGTGTAGCAGTCATTAAAAAAGACATAATGGAATAAGCAAAAGCAGCTGTCACTATTGCTTGAAGTATTATGGGATTTTGTAAAAGTTCAAAATAAGATCTTTGTTTGCCTTTAATATCTTCATTCGTTTTTGGATTTTTTTCTGTTTTATAAAATAGTAAAAAGACAACAGGAATTATTGTTAGAACTGCAAGAGATATGTATGAGCCTGTATACAAATGATCTGTAATTATATCTTTTGAAAAATTTGCAATATTTGGACCAATTAATGCTGATAGAATTGTTGCAAGTAATAATATCGAAATAGCTCTTGAGCTATTATTTTTTTCAACTGTCTCAGCCGCCGCAAATCTGTATTGATGTGTAAATGCTATCCCAGTTCCAATTACAAAACATGAAAAACAAAATAAGATAAAATTTTCTGAATAAATTGAATATGCACCAAGTAATGAAGCTAAACTTGTATATATAGATGATAAAATAAAACCTTTTTTTCTTCCAATCTTACTCATTATTTTCGCTGCAAAAATAGTAAATACTGCGGTTCCAACAATTGAAAGTGAAGTTGGTAATGTTGCAAGAGATGCAATTGGAGAAATTTTTAGTCCCACAATACCACTAATAAAAACAGTTATTGGTGGTGCCGTAAAAGAAAAGACCTGACAAACTGTCAAAAGAGCTAGATTTTTATTGATCATTAGTATGTTTTAATGGCAAGCAATTCCAAACTTTTTTAATCTCCAATAATTGTAAGGCCATGGAGTTAAAAATCCAACTGTTAACATAATAGGAACAACCCACCAAGTTAACATGGCTCCACCTGTTAAGAGATAGTCTGTTAAATTCATTGCAATTTCCATACTGACCATTGAGATAAAACTCATTCCTAAGGCAGTTTTTAAAGCATCTTTAAATTTGAAATTTTGTCTTATCAAAATTATGGTTTCCAAAATAATACTTGTGATCAAACCATTAAAAATTGCCAGGGTCATAATAGCTATAACTGGCCATGGAATTTGTGTAATCTGAAAAAATAATATAGTTCCAAAGTCTCCTATTGCACAACCTAATAAACACCACGCTGTATTTATGGCACTTCTTTTCCAAGTATGATTACAAGACCAATTAAAGGTTGAAACTGTCATAATTACTTATTTAAATTAAATCTAAACCTTCTTTTTTCCAATTTTTCAATCCACCAATTAAATGACAACAGTTAGTAAAATTATATGATTTAGATATTTGTACCGCTAAGGTTGATCGATGACCATGTGCACAATAAAAAAGAATTCTTTTATCTTTTAATTTATCCTTATTTTTATCTAAGTACTCATACATAGAAGGGAATGGAACTATTTTGCTATTTTTAATCATTCCCTCTTTATCTATTTCAATCTGCTCTCTTAGATCTATCAAAATAGCATCAGGATCATTTTTTATTTCATTAAATTGCTCTGGCTCAATACCGTTATTAACTTTTTGACGATTAAAATCTATTCCAAGATTAAGATTACTAGGTACCGCGACATCCATCATTTTTGGATTAGGTAAATTTAAATTATTCATTATATCAACATATTCATCAACTGAGTTTACTTGTAGTCTAGGGTTAAATTTTTTTTCTTCTAGTATCGTACTAACGGTTTCTCCTTTGTAATCATGTGCAGGATAGACAAGTGTATCATCTGGTAATTTTAGTAATTTACCAAATAAAGAATTATATGAGTCTTTAGGATCGCCATTTTGAAAATCAGTTCTTCCTGTTCCTTTAATTAGCAATGTATCACCTGTGAAAATTCTATCTTTCATTAAAAAGCTAAAACTTTCTGAAGTATGTCCAGGCGTGTATAAAGCTTTTAAATCTATTCCTTCTATTTTAACAGTTTCTTCATCAGAAACTTTCATTGCAACAACGTCTGCGGGGGTTTTGTCGCCCATAACAGTTACACAATTTGTTTTATCTCTTAGTTCAGCTATCCCTGAAATATGATCTGCGTGAATGTGGGTATCGATAACTTTAACTAATTTTAAATCTAATTCTTTTAGTAATTTTATATATTGATCTACTTTTTCTAATACAGGATCAATAATCAATGCTTCCCTGCCTATGCCTGAAGAGATTAAGTAAGTATAAGTGAATGAATTAGAGTCAAATATCTGTCTGAATATCATGATTAATTATAACTTAAATTTGAAAAAATGATCAAAAGAATTTAAAGTGTTGGCAATCCAGATGTTTTCCAACAACTAGGTTTTACTTCTTCAGAGCAAACAAAACCATTTATCACACTATATGTCTTGTAGCCTTTTTGATCTAAAATCTGTGCTACTTTTGATGATCTCATTCCACTTTTACACATTACAAAAACTACTTTATTTTTATCAATATCCAATTTCTCAACAGTAGCTTCAAAATCTGGATTTGGCTCCCTTCCATTTTTAGTATCGAGTAAATATGAGATAAAATATGTGTTTAAACCAAGTTCTTTACCATTAGGTTTTCCATCTAAATTCCACTCTGCTTCCGTTCTAACATCAAGTAAAGTTGCTCCCTTATTTTTTTTTGATAGCTCAAGTAATTCAGTACAAGTAATTTCAAGGGTCATTTGATGGGGCTTATATACTTTTTATAAATCAATTCTATTAAATTATTACTCAAATTTTAATTTCTTTGATTTTAAAATTATTTGATTTTACCTAATTTTTTTTGACGAGAAATAATTATCAATCCACTTATTACAATCATGACTGCTCCAATATATGTGTTCGTATTTGGAATTTCATTGAAATAAAAATATCCGTATAAAATTCCCCATATAATTACTGAATATCTAAAAGTTGAAGTTACAGAAACTAAGGCAATCTTAATAGTTGCTATAGAAAAAATATAACCTAATGATAAAAAAAATGATGACACAAATAGTATTATCAGTTCATTTAAATTAAAAATATAAATTTTATATAAACTTAATAACCCAAAAAAAATTGTAACCACTAAGCATGTCACAAATGCAATTTGTAAACTATGAAAATTTCCTTTTATTTTTTTTGTATACATATCTCTAAACGATAAAAGTATTGCAGCCATTAATGGAAATATAAAAAAATATCCAAATTTTAACTCACTAGGATTAATTACAACCACCACTCCAGCAAAACCTAGAATTACTGCTGTCCACCTTCTCCATCGTACTTTTTCATTTAGAAATAAAGCTCCAAAGGTTGTTAAAATAATTGGTGCAAGGCTTAATAATACGTAAACCATACCAAATGGTAAAGTTGCAACACCAATAAAAAAACAAATAGCTGCAAAAGACTCTAATAATCCTCTTATGGTTAATTGAGAAGACGAAAAAATAATTTTAAAATCTAATTTTTTTTTAAAAAATAAAAATAATCCAATAAAAAAAAGAGCAAATATTCCTCTTAGAAATATAATTTGATTTAGAACAAAAATTTCATTGTAACTTTGATAAACATACTTCACCATCGCATCATTTGTTGCAAAAGAAAATTGACATAAAATCATGTACAAGATTCCTAATAGTTCGTTATTGAATATCTTTTTTTTCACTAATGGATTTTTATTTTTAAATAAATATTAAGAACCAATATGCAGTTAAACCACCAAAAATAGTAGCTAAAATATTCTTACTGAACACACCAATAATCACTGCTATCACCGACGCAAGGATTTTTGGATTATTTTCTAAATCTAACGACCCATTTATATCAATAAAAATTCCTGGAAAGATTATTGCAGGAAATACAGCTGAAGGTACATAACTTAGAATTTGTTTTACCTTTGGACTCATTTTACTTGTGTCAAAATAAGATAAAGATAAAAATTTGGTAAGAAAATTTAAAATTCCAGAAATTATGATTCCATACCAAATCATTTAGATTCCTTAGTTTTTAAAAAAATTAAAATAAATGCTGCTAGTAACGCAGTAAAACTAGATAAAATTATATATGATTTTAGAGGAGCATTATAAAGCAGAATAGATAGACTACCTGATATTAAAATAATCATTAGATGATCAATTCTTCGAAAATAGCTTACTAACAACGAAATAAAAGTAAGAGGAATTGTATAAGCAAGACCTAACTCTTCAGGAACAATTGAGCCTAAAAAAATTCCAACTAGGGTGAATAGCTGCCAAACAAACCAAAGACTAAATCCTGAGCCTAATAAATAATAATGTTTTAATTTAGTGTTTTTATTTATTTCGAAATAAACGTTAGATACTGCATATGCTTGATCTGTTAAAAGATAAGATAATAAAATTTTCCAACCTAAGGAAAGTTTGTTTAAGTATTCACTTAAGCTTGCACCATACAATAAATGACGTGAATTAACGACAAAGGTTGAAGTAATTGCAATTAATGAAGACGCACCTCCAGAAAATAACTGTAAAAATACAATCTGTGACGCTCCTCCAAATATAATAAAAGAAGTTGCAAAAGTCTCTAACGGCGTAAATCCTAATTCTATTCCAATTGCTCCTAATATAATTCCAAAGGGGACTACTGGAATTAATAAAGGCAGAACATCTATAATGCCTTTAGTAAATAAATTTAATTTGCTTTCCATTTAATTAGTAATTAGTCAAAACAAACAATATGATCAATATGAATAGGTCTTTTAATCCCAAATTTTTCCTCAACTTCATGTTGATGAACATGATGTGAATGTACGAAAACTGGAATCAACAAATCACTTTTTGTTTTCAAAGTATAAATAAAATTCGTTCCTCTAAATTTTCTATCTACGACTTCTAAATTGAGATTGCTTTTATCATCATGTTCTAAATCTTCAGGCTGAAGTAGTAATTTAACTTTAGAGCCTTTAGGGTAGTGTTTAACAAAATCTCCTTCAATTAATCCAAGATCTTTATTTTCTAGAGATTTTTCATCAATAACGGTTGCAGGAACTAATATTCCTCTGTTTAAAAAATTAACTACCTCGATAGAATTTGGAAAATGGTATACATTATAAGGATCATCAAATTGTTTAAGCTGTCCATCTAAGATAATTCCACATTTATTGCCTAAGTAAAAAGCTTCATAAGAGTCATGAGTTACAATAATGGTTGTTATTTTGTACTCTCTAAGTAATTGCTTTAATTTTACTTGTATTTCTTCCTTAAAATTTTGATCAATATTAGATAATGGTTCGTCTAATAACAATAAATCAGGCATTGAAAGCAATGATCTTGCAAGTGCAGCTCTTTGAGCTTCACCCGAGCTAATTTGATGCGGATATTTTGATAAAATGTTTTCAAGATGTAGAAACTTAATTATATAATCGAATTTAAGACGCTTGGTTTTTCTTTTATTTCTTTCTAAACCAAATTTAATATTATCTTTTACGTCATAATGAGGAAATAAAGAATTATCCTGAAAAGATAAAGATATGTTCCTATTTTCTGGTTCTATGTGATTATTATTTGAAGATATAATTTTACCATTAAGTGATATTTTTCCTGAAGTAATCTTTTCTAATCCGGCAATAGTTCTTAAGATAGTAGTTTTGCCTATACCCGATGGACCTAATAAACAAACAACATCACCCTCATTTTCAATCTTAAGCGTTACATTACTAACTTTATTTTTTTTACTTGCAATAAAAGTAACATTGTCTATTTCAAAAAAATTATTCATTATTGTTCCTTTAAAATATATCTTGATGTTAGTAAAATAAAAACACTTGAAATTAATATTAAAATAATAGCAGGAGCAGCTGCACCCTCAAGGAGATCTTGTGATGCAAAAGTATAAGCTGTAGTTGCAAATGTATCAAAATTAAATGGTCTCATAATAAGAGTAATAGGTAGTTCTTTAACAATTTCAATTGATAGCAATATAATAACTAAAAAAACTGAGTTTCTTAAAAAAGGTAAATGAATATTTTTAAAAGTTTTAATTTTTGAATAGCCTAAAAGGTAAGCGCTTTCATCTATAGAATAATTGATCTTAAGGTAACCAGATTTGATTCCATTGTTAGCTAAAGAATAAAATCTTACAAAATAAACTATTACTAATCCAAAAATGGACCCTATAAAAAAGGATTTAATATTAAAATTTACTAATAAACTTTCATTTATAAATGAAATAAATGAAATATATGCAACTGCTAAAATTACTCCAGGCATGGCATATCCTGAAATTGAAAATGTTGTTAGAGTTTGAAGCAATTTACTTTTAGTAATACGGTTTCCATAATTAGATATAAAACTAAGTAATATTAAAACAAAACAAGACAAAAATACTAGCAATAATGTATTCAATAATAATTCTAATAAATTTAGTTCAATTAAATATTTTGGAAATAAATATGTCCAATAAGACATTTGAGTAACTGGAAAGATAAAACTAATACAAAAAACTAGTGCACATGTACTAAAAGCAATTATGGATTTATAGCCCTTTAATTTAATTTTTGTTTTAGTCTTAAAACCTCCTTTTGATGGAGTGTGATACTGTGCTTTTTGTCTTGAAACATTTTCTAGGTAAAAAAGAAAAAAAATAAAAATTAACAAATAAAATGATAATCTATTTGCTAAAGTTAAATCATCAAATGTAATCCAAGCATTATAAATACCTGTAGTTAAAGTTGATATTCCAAAAAAAGATACAGATCCAAAATCAGACAATGTTTCCATTGCAACTAATGAAAGGCCAGTTACAATTGAGGGCCTTGCTGCTGGTAAAATGATTTTTAGAAATGTTTTTTGTTTTGAAAATCCAAGGTTTTTTCCAAGATCTATAAGATTTTGAGACTGATAATGAAATGAAGCTCTAGTAAGCACATACACATATCCAAAAATAGAAAAAGATATTGATATAATTGCTCCAATCATTCCATCAAATTTAGGTATATAATTGTTATAATTACCCTCACCAAATAAACCTTTTAATAAAGAGTAAGCTGTTCCAAAATTTTCAAAAAAAGCAGTTAGTGAATATGAATATATGTAAGCCGGTACAGCAAAAGATAGAATTAAAGCCCATTTAAAAAAAGTTGCTCCTGGGAAATCATAAAATGAAATTAAATAAGCACAACCAATCCCAATAACAGAAGTTAATATCAATACTCCTAATAAAAGTATTAAAGAATTAAAAATATAATCTAATAAAAATGTTTCCTTTAAAATAGAACTGTATTCTGTTGTAGTTTCAAAGAAACTTCCAAATATCATTAATATTGGAACAACAACAATTAAAGATATAAAAAAAGAACTAAAGTACCAGATATTAAATCTACTTAGCATTTTTTACTTCCAGCCACTTTGTAACATTATTTTTAACGCTTCACCTAGGTATAATCCATACTGATTAACATTAGTATTTAAATCCTGCTTAAAATTTCCCATATCTTGAATTAATTGATTTGGTTCAACTCCTTCTATAATTGGATATTCAAAAGTATTGTTTACAATATGTGTTTGTGCTTCTTTAGTTAACAAAAATTCAATAAGCGTGATTGCATTTTTTGGATTAGGTGAGTTTTTTAAAATACCTACACCACTAACATTAATATGTGTTCCACGGTCATTTGAATTAGGAAAAAAAGGTAATACTTTTTTTGCTGCTTCTTGTTGATCTTTTCCTTTCTGACCAGATAACATCAATGCATAATAATAAGTATTTGCAATAGCAAGATCAGCCTCTCCAGCAGCTACCGCTAAAATTTGAGCTCGATCATTACCTTTTGGAGATCTTGCAAAATTATTAACTAACCCTTTTGTCCACTTTTTAGTTTCTTTAATGCCATTGTTACTAATGAGTGATGCAACCCATGATAAATTATAGATATTATTTGATTGTCGTACAACAATTCTATTTTTCCATTCAGGTTTGGCTAAATCTTCATATCGTAAATTTTTCAGCTCTTGTTGTTTAACTCTGTCTTTAGAATAAAAAAAAATTCTTGCTCTCTTAGATATTGCTACCCAGTTTTCACTTCTTAGATTTTCTGGAACCTTTAGTTTTATGACAGAAGATATGGAATTTTGAAACATTCCCTTTTTATCAAATAAACTCAATCTGCCAGCGTCTGAAGTTACATATAAATCTGCTTTAGAGTCTTTACCTTCTTCTGTTATTCTTTTTTGAAGTGCAGCATCTTTTCCAGAAATTACATTCACTTTGATCCCAGTTTTTTCTGTAAATTTTTTGTATAACTCAATGTCAGAGTCGTAATGTCGTGAACTAAAAATATTAACTTCATTCGCTACAGATACATTTGTCACCATGTAAAAAATCACAACTATTCTTAGCCAAAATTTCATATAATTTTCTTTGATTAATTAGTAATGAGAATTATTCTCATTGCGAATGATTATCAATCGCATAAATAAGCTTTATTGTCAACAATAATAGATTTTATTTCCAATCACCTATTTTACTGAACAAAAAGTTTCTAAAAGCTTGAACTCTTGCGGTATTTTTTAAGGATTGAGGATAAACAAAGTGAGCCTCTGTTATTGGTCCTTCAGATTTTGGTAAAACTTTAATCACATTGGTTGAATTAGATACTAAATATTCTGGTAATGCTGCTAATCCTACTCCAGACTCTACTGCTAAAAGTAAACCCATCACACTATTTACTTTCATAACAGTTTTTCTTTTTTTACCGTCATGCATTCCAAGTTTTAAAGCCCAATCAGGATTATAAACTGGTGACGGTGCTCCTTTTCCAAACGAGATAAATTTATGTTTATTTAAATCAGCAATTGTTTTTGGCATTCCAAATTTTTCTAGATATTTATTAGAGCCATAAACATAATATTTAATATCTACTAATTTTTTTTGAATATAATTTAATTGTTTGGGTCTTCTCATAAAAATACCAATATCAGCTTGACGCGTACTTAAATCCAATTCTTTATCATCAAAAACTAATTCAATTTCAATTTCTGGATTTAACCTCATAAATTCTTGAATTCTTGGTGTTAACCAGTGAGTTCCAAAACTTCTAACTGTTGTAATAGTTAATTTTCCAGTTGGTTTATTTTTTTGATCACCTAGTGATGTTTCAACTTCTTTAAGTTTGCTGATTACTTCATGTGCTGTTTTAAAAACATACTCACCATTTTCAGTAAGCGTTAATCCTCTTGCATGTCTTTCAAATAATTGAACTTTTAAATCTTGTTCTAAAGCTTGAATTTGTCGACTGATAGCAGATTGACTTAAATTTAAATTAATTGTTGCATTAGTAAAACTACCCGCTTCAGCAACTGCATGAAAAATTTTTAATTTATCCCAATCCATTATTTATTTAAATCAACTATTACTCGTCCAGAAATTTCTCCTTTTAAAATTTTTGGATAAGTTTCAATTAATTCCTCTAAGCTAACAGTTACAATTGATTTTTCTAGTAAATCAAAATCAATTAATTTTGAAGCTTCAGCCCAAATAAACTCTCTTCTTTTAATAC
>Ga0213869_10002386_pt1 | contig 13017 bp, 10 predicted proteins | sample PICome_10_FD_160083 | JGI IMG/M metagenome (GOLD analysis project Ga0213869, IMG submission 160083) | Coastal seawater microbial communities near Pivers Island, North Carolina, United States - PICO132 | ecosystem: Environmental > Aquatic > Marine > Coastal | place: USA: North Carolina...
TAAGAATCCTCAAAAAAGAGTAGGCGATGGTTTGGATTGGTCGGTAGCCCCTGAAAGTTTGTGTGATTATTATGCTGGACTCACGGAAGCCCAGAACTCAGATTATTTCGTAGCAAACATGGCTTACGCAGCCGCATTAGGTTGGACACCAATGATGCCACAACGAGAGTTTTTGGTTGTAGATGAGGCACACAATCTGCCGGATGTTTTGGTGGGTGCGTTTTCATTAGATTTGAGCGAGCGTATGTTGGAACGATTGTTGGGTGTGATGAGTATGCCTCAGATTTTGGAACTCAAAGGAGTTGAACAAACCGTTGAGATGGAACGACGTAATCTCAAAATGGCTGGTTGGAGACCTAAGAATGGAAGTTTCGGATTGCCCGGTGTGCCGACCATGACAATGGATATGAACGAAGATATTGTGGGCAAGTGTGCAGCAGTTTGGATTGCTTATTTGGAAGAACTATATGGATTGCTACAAGGTAAATTGAAGCACAACGAGTATGAGGAAACTAAAGATTTGAAACTGGCTATGCGAGTGGCACATCGAATTGAAACTATTGTGGAAGGACTCAGAAATGATTGTGACAACTGGATTTGGCAAGTAAGTCCAGAGAAAACTTTCGTAAGTTTCAAGTGCGTAGAAATCAAAGACTTTGCTGAAGAATTGTTGTTGAACATTGGCCGTCGTCGAATCTTTATGAGTGCTACAATCGGTAATCCCAAAATGTTTGCCGAAGAATTAGGATTGAAGCCTGAGAAAACTGCTTTTGTGAGAGTGGCTTACAGTAGTTTCCCGTTGAAAAACCGACCCGTTTATACCAGAGAAACTGGCGGATTGCTGACTCGCAAAGGACAAAGTGAATCCGATTGGAACAAAACGGTGCAACAAATTGCAGAAATCATGGAACGGTATCCCAATCAACAAGGCATTATTTTACCTTATACTGATAGAATCGAGCGAGAACTTTCGCAACGATTAAGTGAACTTAACTCTAAACAAATGCAACGAGTGATTCAACACGACAAATCGGCACACGGCAGGGATGCGGCTATTGATGAATGGCGAACCAGTCGAGGTGGTGTTATTATGTCCACTTATCTGAATCAAGGTTTCGATGGTAAAGAAGCGGCTTTCTGTATCGTGGTGAAACTTCCGTATCTAAGTTTGGGAGATGTGCGAACCGCTAAGAAAATGAAAGCCAATCCTGAATGGTATGTGCAACAAACAGGAATTGAGTTGGCTCAAATGTGTGGTCGAGCAGTTCGTTCTCGAACCGACCGTGGCGATACTTACATTTTGGACCCAAGTTTCTGGTTTCAATACGAAAAGGGTATCGGCAGGGCTTTGAAGAATTACTTACCGAATCATTTGTGTGAAAGCATTGAAAAGCATGAAGGCAAAACCCCGTTGGGTATGCAACAGAAGTTTGAAGTAGTCTGAGAATACAATACGGGTGAACCACATGAAGATAGCGATTGCAGGAAGAATGGCTTCAGGAAAAACGACGTTGGCAAAAGCATTGGCTCAACATTTGGATGGTGACATTTTGTCGTTGGGAGGCAAAGTCAAAGAAGTCGGCAAAGATTTGTTCGGCATGGTGGAAAAGGATAGACCTTTGCTGCAACAAATTGGAATGAAGATGCGAGAAATCCGACCCGATGTTTGGATTGAGTATCTTGACAGAGAGGCTACTAAGAGAACTTGCGTAGTTGTAGATGATTGCAGATTTGTTAATGAAGCCAGATGGTTCAAAGACAACGGTTGGTTGTTGGTAAGGCTCAACATTGAAGAAGATGTTCAAAAGATTCGTCTGCAAAAAACATATCCCCGTGATTGGGAACAACATTGGAATAATCGAAACGACCCCTCTGAAACCGAAGTTTCGGAGATTCCTTCTGAATGGATTCATTATGAGTTATCAGGGGATGCGGGCATCGAGGCACTTATGCAAAGTTTAGCGAGCCTTTAAATAGTCTAACGGTATCACATATACCATGAACGAACTCAAGAACTTCCCGTTTCCTGAACCTGACCTTGCGAAACCAGACTTACAGAAAGGTGGTTTGTATTCAGGCAAGCCTCCACTTGTGTTTAAGAAACCAGATGATTTCGTGATTCAAATGAAGTATGATGGCCTTCGTGGTGTCTTGGGATTAAACCGGTCAGGAACAAGGTATGTGATGGTCAGTCGTAAAAACAACGTCTTGGGTTCTCCGAACATTAAACACATTGTTGATTTCAGAGGTTCGGCGGGAGACAAGTTTCCTCGAAATGTTGTTTTAGACGGTGAAGTGTATTCAGATGCGGTGGGTCCCGGGCAACCGTTTGAAGATTTTAATGAACTGAGTGGTGTTTGTCGTCGAGAATCTTCGTATGACTCTCGTGCGCCGTTGCTTTACTATGTCATTTTTGATGCTTACTTTCCAGACGAACCCAATTTGTCTTATGCGGAACGTATGCAACGGATTCTGAAGCATCAAAGTCGCATGAGTCCTAAAGACCGTCAATTGTTTCGAGTGGTTCAACCCGTAGCAGCCAGTAAATTGAAACTTCCTCGTGGAAGCGGTGTAGTGGATACTTTGGAAGCGGCTTTGGAGTATGCAGAAGATGAAGGATTTGAAGGAATCATGCTTCGTAATTTGCGTTTGCCTTACATGGCAGGTCGTTCAGGAAGTAGTCTTTACAAACTCAAAAGTTTTGAGGATGAGGAGTTCAAAATTGTAGGCTGGGAAGAAGCAACTAAGAAAGATGCTGGCACTCCAGTTTGGATTTGTGAAACTAAAGATGGTCAAACTTTCAATGCACGTCCAATGGGAACTTTGGAATCTCGTAGAAAAATGTGGAACAATCGAAAGAATTATTTGGGCAAAGATTTGACAGTTAAGTTTCAAGGCAAATCAAAGAACGGTATTCCACGATTCCCTGTGGGAGTCGCTGTTCGAGATTACGAGTGAGTTTAATCCAAGTAAATGCTCCAAGTCATGTGGAAATCATCAAGGTCGTATTCTCTAAGGATAATATCAACTTCTTCGCTGCCTCGGCCATCATAAAGAGATGGATAATGTATCAAACCTGTGGGTGGGCTGAAAGATGGAAGATAAGGTCTTTTGGTCCTCGCATGAACTTTATACGGTTTATCCTTGAGAACCATTCTGTTCAAAGTAGTATATTTGCGGACCCAGTTGTAAAAGGCTTCAGCAGTAATCTGATGGTTGCCTCGACCTGCGTTCAACATAAGTTCTCTAACCATGACTTGTTCGTTATAAACCTCATCAATCATTTCGTCGGCAAGGTCGTTTTCCGTGAGTTCTTTAAAAGCCGCTGGGTCATTAACTATCCGGAACAAAGTAGTAGTTGCAGGAGTTACAACTTCTTGTAATGTGAAATCCTTTTCGATAAGTTCAAAAATCGGAGAGAGTGGCTCGGAGTTGTAGGAAAGTGTCGGTGTGTTTCTTTGACCATACCAGAGTTCACTAAACTCGTAGTCCCAAAAATCTACAAAGTTTTTCCAAACTTGACTTAGAACCTTTGAAGACTCAACTCTCATTTCCAAAGCAAGTTCTTCTTGGTTTTCTATCCAATTAAGAGCCGTAACGTGTTGAGGATATTTGATAACATTTATGGGTGATTCTTCCCATTCAACCATCTGTTCAAGGTTTCCGTCGGAGCCCGGATACAAATTATGGTCGTTCCAAAACTTTTGAAGTTCTGCGAAAGTTGTGATTTGAGGATGCGGTGCAGATTCTTCTTCGGATTGCATAATGGCTTGTCCGTGATACCAATTGAAATAATCTCCTGATTCTATGGCACGTTCTACGGTTACAAGGTCGTTGCCGAAAGTTCCAGTAAATGCGTCTAAAAGTTGTTGATTAGAATTGTCTAAAGGCCACGGAGCCACAACTGGGTCGAAGAAAACTTGAGAACCATCAACACGGAAACCAAAGTTTTCAGGATTGCGAATGTCTCGAACCACGAAACCTTGTGACAGCAAGTATCTAAGTAAATCTTGATAATCAGAGTTGTTTAAAGGCGAAACTGTGGAATCGTATTTTTGACAGTAATCGTTGGCATCGGTGCAAGGAATGGCTTCCATCTCCCAGATTGCATACGGTTGTCCGGTTCGGAAATCACGCAGTAAGTCATCTATTTCATCATCCCAATCGAAATCTTCGGAACTGGAAATCAACTGTCGGCGTAGGCTGGGGTCTGTTTTTCCTTTAACAAATGAATAAACTTTTGGTAACGATGAAGGTTGGTTTCCTGATGCGGCCAATCGTTCAAACAATTCGGCTTGCATTAAATTGACAGCGTATAACCTTCGGTCAAGACTTCTAACAGGATATTTTGACAAAGGGTAACGAGGTAAAGCCACTAACTTGTAGTAATGTTTCGGATTGTCCATGTTTTGAAAAACAAAACCTGCTTGACCTGCACCGATGAGCCTACCGAATCTCATGTTTAATACTTCCAGAACTTATCTCGGTCATCAATTACTTCTACTTCTGCACCGAAAGTTCCTTCTGAGCGTTGGCTGTTCCACCACACTAACCCAACTAATCCTGCCGTAATCAAACCAGCACTTGCCAAATTACGGAATAGTAAGTTTTCAGACTTGAAAGCAACGGCTCCAGATGAGGGTCCTTCTAAATCTACGATGCCCATGTAACCCATGTCTCCGAGTGCATCTTGTAAGGCAAACCAATCTACACCTGCTTGATTGACTAAACTTCCGTCAGCAGCATTGGTGTTTTGACCAGTTTCACGAGTAATTGCCATAACATCCACACCGGGGTTACTTCGAGACATGGCTTCAATCAATCCTTGTCGGTCAGGGAAAACCAAAGTTCTAACTCGATTGTGGATAACTTTGCGACCTGTTTTGGTGTCTAACTGTTGATGAGGATAAACCAAAAATTGCACCACTCGTTCATCGTTGTCTCGGCAGTTGATAAACTCGCCACAAATGTCGGTGGATGAAAAGTATTGACGACCTGTGTAAATCTTGCCGTCTTTGAGTGGGTGACTGTGAATAGTCCACTTTCGGTCAGTTAAACCATTTTTGACAGCATCTTGAGCCGCTTTAGTGGTTGGATTGACTTCGATACGAGATTCACTACCAAAACTGGGTTCACCGAGATGATACTGTCCATCCTTTGCATAAACGTAGCACATCCACTCTCGTTCTTCGTGCGTGTTATCTGAATAAGTTTTCATGTCCTCTAAGGCTTCCGTAGAAAACATATTGAACTCTTTTTGCCATTCGCTCAAGATAACACCTGATTAGTCATGGTTGCTTCTGATACTTAAAGACTTTTCTATGAACTGGAGCGAACCTTTAAGTAGTCTGGGCAGATACGGATTAACATGGCAACGGTTCGATGGCTAAACGTGGACACAGGAGAAACCAAATGGGGTGCTGACGATTTGTATCGTGAAGGAGAATCTTCATGGGTGCCTGTATGTCGAATTAAAATGCCCAGAGGTGGTGTTCGAGAGAACACTTTAGAAAGTTTTTACCTTTGGATTGACAGCAATTTTGCTATGATTAGAATTGATAACACCAAAAGCATGGGCATGGTTACCATGAACGGTGTAACTTTAGATGTGGCTCAAAAAGCATTGTTTTACGAGGTTTTGTCTCGGTATCAGTATTTGATGGCCGACGGAAGTTTCCCTATTATCAATGTATCTTACAAACCATCTCCAATAAGTGATTGGCCTGACCGAACAATGTGGTTGGAAGCCAAGAAAACTGATGAGGACACTACGGATGAAACCCCAGAGGGTGGCGGTGGAGGCGGTAACACCCCAAAACCCGGAAGACCTATGCCACGTATGAACCCCTTCAAGAAACCGAAGCCCGGAAAGGGACCACCTGTGCCGGGACCCGGCCCATCTGATGACCCACCACCATTCCCCGGCCCAGAACCATTTTTGGATGATATTTCTGATAGCATGGACACAGACCCTACGGCACCTTCGCCCGACGGTGAGATTCCCGGTGAAGGCAAAGGAACACCTGAAGAACAAGCCGCTAAACAAAAGGGCATGGAAGATGCTATGAAATCAAAGGCTGAACAGAAAGCCAAGATGGAACAAGGAGCGCAGAAAGCCAAAGAAGGCAAAGAAGCGGCTCAAGAAGCGGCTGGAAAAGGTGGTGAATCTGGCGGTCAGCCCGGTGAAGGTGCAGGTGGAGAACCCGGTGATGGTGACTCTGGTGAATCTTCTGAAAGCGGAGAATCTGGAGATGGTGGCGAAGGCGACGGAGATGGTGAAGGTGAAACACCCTCTGATGATGGAACACCAAGTCAAGAAGCAGGAGATGATTTCCAAGATGCGGCTAAAGCAGCGAGTGAGGCTGTGGATGGAGCCAGACAATGCTGTGAAAATGCCGACCCAACTTCTCAACAGGACTGTGATACTGCGGAACAAGCCAAGCAAGATGCTCAAGATGCTCTCGATGCTTACAAAGAAGCAGTTTCGGAAGCCCAGAAAAACGATGAACTAAGTTCTGGTGAGGCCGAAGCCCAGAAAACTAAAGCCGATGCTCTTAAAGATGCGGTGGATGCTATGCAACCCGGTGAACCAACGTCGGCAACAGGTATGGCGGCACAAGAAGCCGAAGCCCATGACGAAGCAGCCCAAGAAGCAGCCGAAGAAGGTGAAACTTTGGAATGTGTGGATGAAGCGATGGCTGCTAAAGAAGCCGCCGACCGTTGTGATAAAAAAGCGGACCCTCGTAATTCAGATGACCAAGCCAATGCTCGTCGAGCCGACGAAGCCGCTGAAAATGCTTTGGAAAATGCTTTAGAAGAAGTTCAAGATTCTGAAGATTCTGATGGTGGTTTGGAAAGTATTATCCAAGAAAACTTAGAAGAAGTGCAACAACGGCAACAACAGCGTGACCAATGTATGGAAACTGCCGAAAAAAGTAAAACCTTGTCACAAAAAGTGAAAGATTACGAGTATGAAGATGAACCAGTAGAAAGTTTGGCCGAAGCCGACGCAATTGAAGCCGCCGATTTAGCCGAGGATGCGTTTAATCAACAGAACCCCTCGGATGATGCACATCGAGAAGCAGTTAGTGAAGCCATTGAAGATGCTTTGGAAGCATTAGAGGGACTTCCGTTTGAAAATGAAGAAACTGAAGATGCTAAAGACCGTTTGGAACGACTTAAACAAAAGCAACAGGTCAATGATACAATGGCTAATGAAAAGTGGGGCATTTGGAATCTGGAGGAACGCAGTTGGGTTGAAGCGGTCGGTGGAAAACCGTTGCAGTTCGATGATATGGAGGAAGCCAGAGATTGGCTAAATGCTCGTGGAGGGATGATTTGATGAAAGCCAAAGGCGAAGTTAGAGTCTATAAGGATGACAAAGAAGACGGTTTTGAAAACTCAGGTTTGCCTGATGAAATGCAAGACGCTTACGATGAAGGTTGGGAACAAGGCATGAGCCAAGAAGAACAACTGGCAAACATGACTCAACAAGATTACGAGCGAAAGTTAGGTGAACCGACAAGGATTGTGAACTTTAACGGTCAAATGACGCTGTTTGAAAACCAAGATTACAACGGTAAAATTACTGAATACGTCATTTCTCAGATTCAATACGGATATGCCCCACCGAGTTTGGGAATTGGTTATGAGGTTAATCTTATTGATTGGGTTCAAAATCCTAACCCTGAAGAGTATGTAGTGGTGTCCTCGAAAGAGTTAGTGCCTGAGTTTATGGCGGCTCCGAGTATTGCGGCTGCACAATATCATTGGACTTTGTTTCTTCGTAAAGAAAACCTTGAAATGTTTCAGCCAGACCCAGCGATGGCAGAGGCTCAATTGGAATTAGCCAAAGATTTTGAAATGATGGGTGAGATTGCAGAACTGGACCTTGGAATAATTGACCCCGAAACTTTGAGACAGTATTTGGGACGTGAGATTTTAATCAAAGGTCGTGGTGAATTGTATGTTCGACCGGATACAGGAGAACTAATGAAAATGGAAAGTCCGAAGAGAGGCTGGAAGAAAGTGGAACGTATGAAAGTTATGGGTCAAAAGTTGCCGGCTACACTACCTAATCTGGTTTTGTTGGCTAACGAAAGTTCCAAACTTAATCTGGTGTCAGAAAGTGCAACCCAAGTTGTGTTAGAGTCTAACGATACTAAGAAACTTTCAAAAGCATTGAGCAAGGTCTTTTCAGTAGAAGTTTCAGGCGACACCATGATTATCGAGTATTGAGGTGGCACATTGTCTGTTGATGCTCAAAAGTTGTTGAACTGGATTGACAACTCAGACAATCTAAATGATTTTGAAGCGATGCACGTTACCATTATGGGCGGCGAGAATCCGGTAGCAAAGTTTCCTCAACAACAAATGGCTGTATTTTCTAAAGAAAAATCTCGTCGAAAGGTTTTGAGTTCAGCGATAGGCGGTTTAATCAAACAAATTGGTAGGTTCGAGGCTTTGGAAAAACCACCTGTTGAAGAGTTACCTCATATTGTGGTGGCCGAGATTGATGATTCCCAAAATGTAGTTAAGTTAGCAGAATGGTCAGATACTGAGGATTGGAACTTTTCAAGCGACAATTATTGGATTGTAGCCAAAAGATTAACCAGCCCGCTTCTCGGACCAAGTGAAAAAAGGTTTCCGTGGTTAGCATTGATACCACGAAATGGAACAAAAAACAGTCCAGCCGTAAGATTTCTTCAACCAGTGAATCTGTCGTGGAGCAAGATTGGAGTTCAACCGAAAGAAACTGTGGAGGCAATTGAAGACATGACAGCATACTTAGGAGGAATCGAAGATACTGAGTCTTCTAACAGTCAGACCATGTATGTGGCTAAAATCAACTTTGCACCCGTTAAATCCACTTGAGACCGAAAATTGTCCTGTTGTGTAAGTTTATATGGGTGATTCGCCTATGGTGAATTACGCTCCCAGCGAGGTGATGTAGCAAACGAACATGACAACCATCGAAAATCGAGTCAAATGCGATTCTTTAAGTAGGTGATTGCCCATACTAAGTTTGCCCACAACACAAAACTTGGGGTCTAAAAAAAACAGAAAACAAATGGTGAAAAATATGAGTGACGTAGAAGCATTTTTGAATGAACTTGAGACAATTAACGACGAACGAAAAGCCGAGCGTGCCGCATCCCGTGGCCCTCGCACAGTGTATGAGGTAATCAAGCCTGAAATGGGTAAGGTTTATCAAAACTACACGCTGGTTTCCTTTAACGAGACTACCAGCCCGCTTGGTTCTGAATCAATTTGTCTCCGCCTTGTTGCCCCCGGTAACGAAGGAGAAGCAGAAGCAGGTCGTCGTGTCAAGTTCTATGTGAACGGATACGAGAAGCAAGACTTTGAGCGATTTATCAATCAAAACAACCTTGTGACCAAGAACGACGAAGACGATGGTAGCACATACCACCTTCCAATCAAGTTGGACTTCCTTCGCAAGATGAACGACAGCCAGAAGAACGCTGGTCGAACCTTCAAGAGTTTCCACGGTATCATCCGTGATGCTGACGCTGCTGCGCTTCGTGAAGCACTTCCTGAAGTCCCAGAGGACCAGACAACTACTGAGCCATACGTTGCTCCTGTTGTCGAAGAGTGAACTGATTCAGGCTTGTCCTGATTCTTTGATTCGCCCCTGTTCCACTACGGCGTGCGTAGCATTTAGGTCCCTTCCCGTAAGGTTCCTCGTTGCGCCAAGCCGGTGAATCGGGCTTCGGCTTCGATTCGTAAAACTTGCGACTACGGTATCTCTTTGGTATTGCTCCTTCTGTGGGTGGTATCGAGGTGGATGCGTCATGGGTAGCAAGGTAATGGGTTCAACCAACTGGCGACTTACTCACATCGGTTGCCGGCGTGAGCGTGTCTCTTTGAACTCGGCGGAACTCCCTTTTGGGATTGCTGACGACCAATTTCTGTGTTGTAGCAAGACGGTGCGATGGTTTATGAAGGTGATTGGACATAGTTTGAACATGAGTTTCTGGAGGTGCAACGAGAATGTTGCCGATTCCTAATGAAATCGTGGAGTTTGTCTCCGAGACTGTGAAAGGTTATCGAAACATCAACGCTGACATCGGTAAGATTTACGCCGCCAAAATTGCGAATCCAACTCTGTTGAGTGGTTCGGGCGTTTGTCTGAAGATGGAAGAGGGTCCTTTGAATCCCAAGAAACCTGTGGCTGACGAATCAGTAATTCGATTTACGCTAAGTGATGGACAGTATTCTGTTGAATGCTTGGCTCACAACGGTCCTGAATTGGGTCGGATGATGGGTCTGCATCGGATTGGTTGGAACGTAGATGGTTCTGATTGGTTGGGCGACGTGTTGATGTTGCTAACTGAAAGTGTTCGTGACGGTAAGCAAGTTGAAGTCTCTGGTTATTACGAGATGTTCGGTCGAGACAAAGTTTTCGTAGTGAAAACCGTCAGACCTGCTGAAGCACGAACTGACAGTCAGATGAATGACGAACAGTTTGAAAGTTTCATTGAGTTGTGTCGTGACGCAGGACCCGGATACCGACCTTTGGAGTTGATGATTCGTGATGATACTCTGTGGTCTAAATTGTATGCCGATTTACCGATTAAATACGCTACTATGCTATTCTGTCTCAGCCCACAATCGAAACAGGACATGATGCACATTGGCATTGTAAGTAGCATGGGTGAAGGTAAAGACCACTTGTTGGAAACCGTCATTGAACCGTTGGTGCCTTGTGGAGTTGCTTCGACAGGGAAACTTTGCACAATTCCGGGGTTATTCGGAGCCATGAATGGTGAAGACTTGAACTCTATTGAACTGGGTCTGATTCCGAAAATGGATAACGAGCGTATTGCTGTTTCCGAGTTTCAAACATGGAGTCAAGAAGTATTCGGTGAACTGATGAATGTTCTGGCTAACGGCAGTTTCACGATGCAAAAAGGTCAAGTTGATACGAAAAGAACTGCTCGAACCAATTTCTTGTTCTTAGGCAACCCGCCGAGAGACTGGAAGAAGGGTGATGAAAAGTTAGGTATGTTGGGTGCATTTGGTGAATACACTTATCAATTGATGAGCCGATTAACTTTGATTTTCGCCAGAATGTCGCTGACCGATGGTGATGATACTGATTATCTGATTGAAGACAAAATCATGGACTCTATGAACGGTGTCTATAAGAAAGAAGATTTCAACGAAAACCTGAATATGTGGAGAATCTTTTTCCGTGAATACTTGCGATACGTTTCGGCTTTAGACCCGAACTATGACAGTTTGCGAACACAGATTCGTGACACTATGAATCAAATTAAGGGCGACCCAGTATTCAAAGCGGCTTTCTTAGGTGGAGGACGTGCTACTCGTGACTTCCGAAAGTTCCAAGAGTTTGTGAATCTGTGCAAAGGCTTTGCTCGATTAAACGGTGAACGAGAAGTTTCAGAAACAAGTTTGTGGCACTCACACAAAATCTTCATGGAAAGTATGGCTACGCTGGAAGGTGATGCTGGGTGGAAACACATTATCAACGGTGCTGATGAAAGAATCGCTATGCTTTACGGCAAGTTGTGGAATGGAACACCCGGTAGCATTTACGAGTCATTGAAAGATATGCTGGATGTAGCACCCTTTACTGAAAAAGAATGGGATGAGTTGGTCAATTTAAACTACATCAATCCGAATGGAAATAAGTTCAAAGGCAAATGGTCTTCATGGGTCGAAATTATTGACCTTGATGCACAGCCTTAAATAGTTGATAGGGGCATGAAGAAACATGGATGTAGCCACGACACAACGGGCATTAACAGCACTTCAGTTGCTGCTGACTCGTAGTGTATCTATGACGGCGGCCACTCGATTGGCTCGCACAACTCCGAAAACACTCAAAAGTTATCTGGCTTTAAAAGGTATCAAATGGAGTATCAAAAAAGGTCGTTTCCGAATTGACAAAACGGCAGCCCAAAAAAGGTTTGAGTTTCTGAACCTCATGTTGTCAGGCCAATCAGCCACAGGCGCAGCCAAACAATTAGAAACTACTGTCAAAACTATGAGTCGTCAAACTTTACCCGATTCATCAGGTGGAGAACAACCAATTATTGTGAAAGACGGCGGTGCTTGGATTCCCAACTTTATGAAGATTGAAAACTATTCATTAGTGTTTTACGGAGGCATCACAGGTTTCGAGGGGAAAACTCTCGGAAGAAATGTTCAGAAAGGACCCGCAGCCAGCATTGAAGAAGGTGAAGAAGATTATATGGACATCTGGTGGCAAGTAGATTTTGAAACTTGGAGAAGCACGTTGCCCGCTAATCAAGCGGCTGAGTTTTGGAAACCACAAGTTATGCAACAAGTTCGCAGACAACTGGAAAGTTTAGTGGTCTCGGACCCGACGTTAGCAGGAAAGTTTTTGGGTAATGCTAAAGTTTCAACCCACGCTGCCAGCACAGGACGTGCAGGTGCTACGGGAATGCCTGTGAGCAGATTGGAACAGATTTTGGAACGCTATGAAGTCAAAATAATGAGTGATGTTAGTTCAGGTGTGGATGACAACTTGGTGTTTAGACCACCAGAATATGTGTTTAAATCAGAATTGCCTACCGACGAAAGTTCTGGAAACTTCCAAGTGATGTTTCTCAACAAAGATGAAATCGTCAGTTATCCTGTGCGCCCAGAAGTTATTACTGTGAAACATAACCTCAATGACGAAATAGTTTAGAGGGAAAGTTACTACTCCAATTGAGAACTGGCATCGCAAAAGTGGTAACTAAAAGAGTGTCCTTGATAAAATACTTGAAAGATTCTTCCATTTCAGATTTGCCTAAAACATACACATCTTGATTTTGTATCAACAAGAAAACATCACCGTTGGTGTAAATGAATGAAGGCTGATTAGATTTAGCAGACAGACCTACCGAAAGTGTGGCCTTGCCACGAATGTAATCGAACCAATCGTCTGGAGAAATAATCTTCTCATTAGATGATGATTCAATCCGATATGTCATCGCAGGGTTAAGCACCGAAACTTTCCAATTG
>Ga0213869_10002391_pt1 | contig 13008 bp, 21 predicted proteins | sample PICome_10_FD_160083 | JGI IMG/M metagenome (GOLD analysis project Ga0213869, IMG submission 160083) | Coastal seawater microbial communities near Pivers Island, North Carolina, United States - PICO132 | ecosystem: Environmental > Aquatic > Marine > Coastal | place: USA: North Carolina...
AAATGGTACGGTAATACAATCGCACGTGATAGTTCAGCCCAGATAAAAAAGAAAAGTATTGTTATTGAAGGAGAAAAAGTGTGTGAAATAGATTTTAAAAATTGAAAACGTTTTGGAATATTTTTATAAAATAATCATTATTTATTTTATAGAAACGAATTAATAGATGTTGAGATATATCCAGGAATCATTTCGTGGATTTCACAGACAATATATTCACGAAATGGATCGTATACCTTTGAAATATGACATAATACAAGTTCATCATCATGAGCATGGTCATGGATATTATACAATAGATAATTCTCTTATGAAATATGATTTAAATTTTGCCATTGGAGATGTATTTGCTTTAAAACAAAAAGGTTTAGGACCAGAGAATTGTCCACTTTGTTATAGATATGGAAGTCTCAGAGGTGTTATAGTAGGATTATGTTCGTCATGTGCTCAACTATATTATGGTAATAATTGTTGTAGATGTCAAATGTCTAATGAATTTGTGGAGAAATTAGTTGAAAATCAAGGGTGCGATCAAAGATTTTGCGAAATCGAGAGATATATCTTAATAGCACCAATAGAAAAAATAGGTTGTGAAGAATTTTGGAATATATGTGATTCTTCTACTAGATCAAATTCTACTAGTACTACTGTAACTGCGGGAAGTCTACATAATGTATTTATTGATGATACAGAAGTAATTGAATCTAATTCTTCTAGTGAAAATACGGAATACCCTCGTGTATTGTCTTTGAAACATCCAGATGAATGTACACACGAACCAGATAAACCTATGTGTTTGAATTTTTCCACACCAATAATAAAAAAAGAAAGCGAAAAGACTTTCCATAAAATAAAATCAAATTGATAAAAATTGAAAATAAAAAAGGAATTTATTATTTGACTTTAAAAATAGAAAGTAATCATACAATCAAATATAATCTCGAAAACGCAAACGAAATCATGGCAACCTGTGTTCAACGAAGAAAACAATTCGTACTTGAATGTAAAGTATGCCGGGATGCCGGTAAAGAATATAAAGGACATTCCGTCCGAAACAAGCAAGGGAAAGTAGTATGTCCTACTCTTCTTTCCCAAGCATGTTCATATTGTTATGGTGTGGGACATACTCCAAAATATTGTCCAGAGCTAAAAAATAAAAAGAAAAATACACATCATCAGAATTACTATACAACAAATAATAATAAAAAAAGACAAATTCAAAAGAAAAATGTATTTGATATATTAGCTGATGCTGATGAAGAAGATGAATGTGATTCAGATCATGATAAATACGCACCAATTTATCCAGAAAAAACACCAGAGCCAATTGTAACAAATTCATGGGCGCATGTTGTATCCAAAGAACCGATTCGGATAGAAAAGCCAATTGTTATCACAACACCAGTAGTGGAAGAAGTACGAAAACTCAAACCAAGACCGAAGCTATGGTCAGAATATGACTCAGATGAAGAATATGAAGATTAGAAAAATAATATTATAATGTATATAAATGAATACTCAAAAACGCCGAACAATAAAAAAACGATCAAGATGTTCTACTATTCGCAATAAATCAAAAACCTTTAGACAAAAATATAAATGTAAGTGTAAATGTCGTAAATGTAAAAAAACAAGAAGATGTTGTAAATTTATGGGAGGATGATAAATAGTGTATTTTATTTTTTAATGTCACGTCTATATTTCTCTCATTTTTTCTTTTATGATAGCGAATGATAATATAGAATAAATTGTATTCATATTGGAAAGTCTATTATAATTATATAGAAATATGACGAAACATGTAAAAAGGAAAATAAAACGTAATAATAAAACAATAAAATTTAGGCGGAAACAAGGGCGTTTGTTTTTTTCAGATTATCCAGAATTTGTACCAAATTTGACTCCTAGACAAATGTTTCAAATGGGTAGTTTTGGAGGAACTTATTGGCGTCCAATATACTCTCAAGTTATGAAAAAGTCATATAAGAATATTCATAAAAAATATCCATATTGGTCTGGAATTACAGAAGAATATTTGTCTTCTCAAGATTACGAAATTGAGAGAAATAAATACAAATGTAAAGTCGGAACATCTCTCGAATTTTGGGAAGGAAAGCAATGGATTACAAAATACAATCCATATGGTTGGGTTCACTGGTACTGTGACTTTTGTATGGGACGTCGTACTCCGGATGATGAGAGACAAATAAGTAGGTGGTCAAAATTGGCTGGTTCGAATGGGAGATTCAGAAAGTTTTTGGTAACGCAAATATTGAATAAAAAAGGGAAATGGAATGATACTACATCTAGTCCAAAAATCCGTCAAGTATTACAACATTGGGCATATTCTTTAACTTTAGGAGATTTTAACAAGGAATTAGAATCAAGAAAAAAATAAGACATAATAATATACTTATTATAATGTCTGATCAGCAAATGGAAAAAAATATTGAATCTGATGCCTCTATAAATGTTCCAGAAACCGTAGATACTTTTGATCAAGAGATACAAGAAAATCCAATGGAACAGCCGGAAATGGTAACCGAATCTTCTGAATTAGGAGAACCTGAAATGGTGACAGAATCTTCTGAATTAGGAGAACCGGTTAATAGTAATATAGGTGATGAAGTATATGAAGAAGAAAATGTGGAAAAAATTCCATTTATGAGTAAAAAATCTGTAACCCATAAAAAAAGTGTAAAACCAAACCGAAAAAGAACAAAAAAAGAATACAAGAAAGAATCTAAGAAAACTGAAACATTGAAGAAAAAGAGTAAAGAGATGAATAAAACTCTACGAAAATTACAAAACCGTGTTGGTAAGAGTATTACAAATTTGAAAAAGGTTCATAACATTTTAAGAAAAATTTCAAAATAAATAAGATTGTCTTCGAAACCGTAAAAAATCATTTTCATTGTACCATAGGTCTAAACCTAAGTATTTATAGTCATTTAAATGAGGAATTAGTATAACTCGAACGATTTGATTAAATGATACTTTCTTTCTAGTTTTTTCATTTGGCTTCAATAAAGGAGGATAATTCCATATTGTCATTGGATAATTGTTACTGTGTACAAAATTCCATATCATATAGTATTCTATGATATGAAACTATTATTATTTTTTAAAAATTGATTTATATTTTTTTATAATTTTTTTAGTAAAAATCACTAAAGTAGTTTAAAAATGAGTTCTATATCAGACTGTCCAATTTGCTATGAAGCAATCAATGACACAAATTGTGTTACTACGGAGTGTGGACATAAGTTCCATACAAATTGTTTATTAAAAAACATTTCATTTAATGGATATAAATGCCCATATTGCCGTGAAACGATGATTCAAACCAAAAATCCGAATACATCATTGTTTCCTTCTCGCTATCAGGAACAAGATTATGATGATGATAGTTTGCCTGAATTAATAAGTGATAATAGTGTTGATGATATTATTAATCATACTTCCAATGAAGGATTGTTTAGTATGATAGATAATAGAGAACCAGAACTATATATTGATATAACTTCCTCTAATCAATCCTCATCTCAAATAGTAGAAGAAGGGTATAATGATGAAACATATTTATTAGATGGAATGCGTTGGTTATTTCAAATGGCATCAAATGAAGTACCAGATAACGATACACCTTTTGCTGATGAATTTGAATCATGGATTCAGAATATTGAGCGTAATCGTATTCAACAAAATGAAGATGTTGATCGTCGTATGAATTTAGTATTGTCGAAATTAAAAGAAATAAAATCCCTTTCTTTTGATGATGTGGTAAAAGCTTTACTATACCAAAAAGATCATTACTACATAAGCTCTGGAAAAGCATATAATTACAATAAAAAAGTACATAGTACTATAGATAGTGTCATTAATCGTGTTGGAATTTGAGATCACAAATATTTATAAAAATTATACAATGGAATTCTTTATACATAAAAATTCAAAACGTTCTATACGTTTTTTTATGTCTGATTCTTCTTTTTCTATACGATTTGATATGTTTTCTAGTTTCGCTCGATATTCTTGATGCTCTATTTCTATAAATTCTATTTTTTTCATAATTTTCTGATATTCTTCTTCCATTTTCGTAAACATACCTTTTGACATATTTTGATTTTTACTGTAATATTTTATTGTTTTTACATTTTTTCAATTTTCAATATTAATTATTTTGACATTGAAAATGTGTTCCAAATTGTTTACGACTTTCTATTGCTAAATTTTTTGCTCCTTCGTCGCCGAATTTTTTTATTGAAAATGATTTCGTATATTCTTTTCCGTTTTGCTTAATACGGGCTTGCCAAGCTTGGTCTTTTTCTACATATCGAACTCCCATAATATGATTTGGGTCGTTTTCGTATTTTTTATTTATACCACGATTATTAGTATAATTTCTATTTATGCCACGATTGTTATTATTTAATTTGTGTGTAGTTGCCCGTAAATTACATAAGCGATTGTCCATAGGGTCTCGATTTATATGGTCTGTCATATCATTTCCAGTAATATATTTATGAAATAATGTATTTTTGTTATCTATAAGTATTAGTGGATAATATTGTGCATTTGGTTTAGAATTTTTTGTAGAACAAAGAGAATGCTTTTGACATAATTTTTCAAATTGAATATCAGTTTGCATCACAAGTCCTTTCGACAATTGAACTTCAATAGTATTCTCATCTATAATACGTATCTTATTTCTCGTCAAATTATTTTCATTTGAAAAACTATGTAGCCATAGTTCAGCGTTTTGTTTGGCTTCTGTTTGTGTTTTATCATCTGAAAAAGGAAATGATTTTGATTTCAAAGCTCCATTTAATGGAATACGCACTTCATAACGTTTTGAACCTGTTTTTTTATCTTCTCTTTGTAATATACTTCCCACAGGTTTGCCAACTTGCCAATCTTTATTTTCCATATCTAATGGATATACAGGGTATGTTTTTGATTCAGTCTCTTTTGATTTTTCTTTACATTTTTTCGTACATTTTTTACACCGACTATCTAATTTATCTTTTGTTCCAGGATGTTTATTGAAACAAGTGATTGACAAAACATTTGCGCATAGGCGACATTGCTTAGTAGGCGATTGCTCTACTACTGTGTCTATTGAGAACTCCATGTTATATCAATATATATAATGATTTCTTTATATACATTTGGAATTTATTGTTTAAATGATATTACCGCCTCCTCTCAGACGAAGTACCAAATGTAGAGTGCTTTCTTTTTGAACATTATAGTCAGCCAAAGTGCGTCCGTATTCAAGTTGCTTTCCAGCAAAAATTAATCGTTGTTGATCTGGTGGAATGCCTTCTTTATCTTGAATCTTTTGTTTAACATTGTCAATTGTGTCACTCGGTTCAACATCAAGTGTAATGGTTTTACCTGTAAGAGTTTTTACGAATATTTGCATAATATATAATCTTCTAAATATTTTATTTTATCTCACATGGCGGAGCTATAATAAATATTTATACCATTGAGCCATTTTAAAAATATATTTAGTATGTAAGCATAAATATAAAAATCTATATAAAATAATGCTACTAGAATTTTTATTGTCGTTATTGCTTGTAGGTATATATAGTATATGTGTATTTGGATATCATATTCGATACAACCCCCTATTTATTGATTATGTATTTGAAACGGGTAACTATATGATGTTGTGGTTGCCATTACATCATAGACCTATAAAAAATGATTATTCTCCATATCAAATAGTAGGCTTTTGTAGTTATATTGCCCCTCAATATATAATTGCTATATATTTATATAAGAGTTATCGGAAAGAAGGAAGATTCCTAGATCTTTTGTATAAATATAAAGGTTATGTATGTACAAACAATATGAAAATGGTGAAAACATTAGAAACCCATGGTTATATACCAATTATTAATATCCCATACATTCGAATCTTCCGTGCGAACTATTAATGAATTACCTATATTCACAATATGTTTGGTTTACTACAATAGGACTATTATATTTTCGTGTAAACCCCATTTCTTCTACAGAATCTAAAACATCTTCATCATATAGTTCGAAAAAGCGATCAATATCACGAGCTAATACAAATAATGAAATCCGTAAATTGTCGGAAACAATCGCATAATCATAGTCATCATTTACTATAGGGCCTAATTCAACCACCCAATAAGGTGCGGGAGCGGGTGTGCCATCTAATTCTACAGTAAGCTCTCCGCCAGAATTTCCATTATCATAATAAGCTGTACCGGCAATAGAGGTTTCTGTTCCATTCAAATAGATTTCTTTGTTCAATACATCAACTGTTCCATTTTCCAATAAAGTATAATCCGCCGTTACACAACTGCCACCTCTTTGAAATGTTTGGTCGAAAGCGTCAGAATACACTTCATACCAAAAACCATCATATTGGGTTAGATCTAATTCTGGAACATATTTATAGTCAGATGACCATACAGTAGACGTGCTGCTTAATAAAAGGGCGAGTGTCGAAAAACAAAACAATAAATTCATTTTCTTGTATATATCATAAAGTATATTTAGTTTTATATATTTTGCTAAAAGTATTTTGTGTTTGAAATTATTATTATTTCGTATTTGTATCTTCATCCGCAGATAATGATATAGTATCACCACTATCCAATGATGCGTCGCTTCGTAGGTCTTCTTCAGCTGAATCTACTTCTGATTCATAAGCAACTTTATTACAATCATAACATTTCCCCGAACTAAACAAATCATAATGCCATTTTGGAAATATTAATTTACAGCCAGAACAATGAATCAATTCACAATTATGTGTACAAATAACATCATCATGTTTATAATAATAATACTTTGTATATCTACGAAAACATTGTCCTCTTCCATCACAAACTTTTGGTTTTTTTGTACAAAGCATATTGTTACTATGTAAACCTACAGAAATGTTTATATTTTTTCGGGCAATAAATAAAATACTAAATGGTTCATCCGGCCTTCGGCCGGATATTCCGGCGAACGAAGTGAGCCATATTTACAATAATAATGATAAATGTTCAAAACACTCTGGGATACTATATGAATCATTATAAAATGTATCAATAGTATTCGACTTCGTATTTATCTTAGTATAATTTTTTACGTGATTATACACTCTATTTATCCATTGTGTTTTATAAAAAAAATGATTTCCATTTACATTATAAATTACAAACCATAATAGTATGAAAAATTTCATTATAATTTTATACATAAATGTATTTATACGTATTTTTATTTACAATTAGTATATGTCTCAATTTATGAAAAAAATATTTATATCCACCCCTTGTTATGACGCAACTATGACTATGCAATATACGATTAGCCTATTAAATCTAATACAAATGTGTAATAATCGTAATATTGGATATGTAATTGATTTTCTTGGAAATGAGAGTCTCATACCAAGAGCCCGTAATAAATCATTACATAAATTTATGTCGTCTGACTGTACTCATTTATTATTTATAGATTCTGATATTGAATTTCAACCAGACGCTGTTATAGATTTATTAAACTATAATAAAGATGTTTGTTGTTGTGTATATCCAAAGAAAGGATTCAACTGGAACCGGTTTATGTATTCTATTCAAAATGAACAAACTAGCAAAGAACATCCAGCATCTAGAGGTTTAGATTATGCTTATAACGCATTAACAGATAATGAAGGAAAAATAGTAAAAGACGGAGACTTTATTCGTGCGAAACACGCATCAACCGGATTCATGATGATTAAAAAAGAAATTGTAGAAAAATTAAGTAAGCACTATACAGAATTAGAAATAATATCTGATGAGCTATCGGCAATGGATCAAAAAATGTACGGACTATTTTGTTGTATGATTAAAGATAAGCAATATTTGTCTGAAGATTATTCTTTCTGTGAACGGGTATCTGATATAGGCGGGGAGTTATGGATCAATGTAAAGCATAATCTAAATCACATTGGTAAATATTGCTTTCAAAGCGATATTGAGCATCGTCCATACTACGGAAGAAACAATATTGAGAGAACATTTTATGGATAAATCACTAAATACTTTATTTTACAGAAAACATTTAGTTCATTTTTTTATATATACGCCACCACCTGAACGTCTACTAATAGACCGCCAATTTGTGCCAATTCCTCTTCCACTACCAGAACTGGAAAGACTGCCCGTTTTGTAATACCATACCATTTGCATGTTTTATATAATATTGAGAGATATTTTTAATATATATAATATTATACAATGTTATGTTCCGGTGTAAAAAAAGAAAAGACATTTGATCCTATAATTGAAGTGAAATCTACTGATGGTCAAGATATTATACGAAAACTCCAAGACACCCGACGAAATACTGTTCTCCGGTTTTTAATATTATTGAGAGATAGCGATTATCAGAAATGTTTTTACTCCTATCGAGATTTTTTATGGTACAAAAGAAATAATTTTAAAGGAGAACTTACTATAGAAAAGTACGAAGACTGTATACATTTACCATATAATATACGAGAGCCATGTGTGCCACGACAATTATATATTATGTTACCAAAAGAAAGGATCTTCATTCCTTCGGATGGATTTACAGAAACATACATTCGTAGTAAAATGAGAGAACTTATACAAATCTTTATTAAGTTGAATGCGAAAACAGTAAAAATGACATACTATGATGCCAATACCGCAACAAACAATATTAAAATAGATGCTTCGTTGTCTACTCCAACTGTACAATTGTCAGAAACATCTGAAATTATAAATGAAGATAAAACGGTAAAAGGGTATAAATTTGAAATGAGATTCGAACCCAATACAGAACCTTTCAATGTGAATGATTTTATGAATGATCAATTATATTATTATTTACGACAAGAAAGTGGATGGCAGTACATGATACAACGCAGAGTAGACTATAATATGACTTACGATAAATATACGTACATGAGTAATGAGAGAAAGTTGTTAAAAGGAAAGTTTGTCTCAAAATTAAAGATTTTAGATATGGAAGCGGAATATGATTGGTCTAAATATAAGGATCTTATGGTTGATTATGAAATCGATTACTATCCGTATCTCGTAAAAGAATCATAGAAAATATAAATGAATCCTGGTAGATACCCCATTTTCCTGTTTAGGAGCATATTTTCCAGGATTTCTCTCATATTCTTCTATTGTAATCCAATATGAATGTGTTCGTACAGTAGGCATCTTATTATAAATACTATAATAAGTTTCATATTGTTTCCTTAAATTCTTATATTATTATATATGTATAGTATATGTATGACGTGATTATAGTAGGAGGAGGTATTGCTGGATTACACACCGCTTATAAACTTCAAAAATACACGAAAAATATTTGTATTTTAGAAAAAGAGGGGCGTCTAGGTGGTCGTATTTATACAGTCACAAAGCAAGGCGTTTCTATGGAAGCAGGGGCAGGGCGGTTCAATCAACACCATAAACAACTACTTGGATTATTAGATGATTTAGGTATTTCGGATCAAAAAGTAGAAATACCTAGTGATGTCTCATTTCGTCCTTCAAACCCTAAATCTTATCCGAAAAAATATATTGACAAAGATCCATTCCATATTTTAGATTCAGTATTTCAAAAAGGAAAACGTACATCGAAAACAAAATTACAAACACAAACCTTTATAGAATTCGCAAAATCAATATTGAGAGAAAGAGAGGATATTCAATTTATATTAGATTCGTTTGGTTATTATGAACAATTGATCCATATGAATGCTTATGATGCGATGAAATTGTTTGACAAAGGGATGCATACAAAGAACACATTTTATTCCATGAAAAACGGTATGTCTACTATTATAGAATCTTTGCGTAAAAAGTTGGATTGCGACATAAAGACAAATGTAGAAGTGAATAACATTCAATATGAATCGTATTCGGAAGAACCTAAGTTTATAATTCATACAAATGAGAGAAAAACACCGTATTACGCAAAATATTGTGTATGTGCGATACCAAAATTATTCATGGAAAAACTCCCAGTATTCAAAGTAATTCAAAGCTCTTTAGATAATATTGGCATTAAGATACTTTGTCGTATTTATGCGAAATTTGAGAGAAATGATATTTGGTTTAAGGATATTCCCAAAACTACTACAAACAATGAAAATCGATACATTATACCTATAAATAGAGATGAAGGTCTTATTATGATTGCGTATACAGACAGTAAATTTGCGGAATATTGGAAATCCTTGCCAGAAAAGGAAGTTTTCTCTCATTTACAAAAAAATATACAATCCACTTTTGGTTATGAAATTTCTACACCATCTTTTCTTCATGCTTTTTACTGGGATACCGGAACCGCATTTTGGAAACCGAATTGTAATAGTGATATTGTTTCAAAGGAATTGTTCAAACCTATACATAGCATGCCATTATATGTATGTGGAGAAAATGTATCTCAAACCCAAGGATGGATAGAAGGGGCTTTAGAAACAAGTATAAATGTCGTAAATACTCTCAAAATATTTTTTTAACAATTGAAATAATTAAATATGATTATATAGTAAATGAATAAGATCGCATTTATATTGGTAGGTATTATTACAGGATTTTTTATTGGATTATTAGGCATTGGTTCCGGTATTATATTGATACCCGGATTAACGGTTGCGGGTATGACTTTAAAGCAATCTATTACTACAGGTTTAATGGTACAAGCTGTACCACAGACAATTCCCGCCTTTCTATTATATCATAAAAAAGGCCATTTTGAATGGGAACAATCTATGTACGTTTTATTGGGATCATTTGTAGGATTAATGATTGGTGCTACTATTCAATATTATTCATTGATTAACGATAGAAATTTGTATACTATATTATGTATATTATTAGTAACTTCTGGATGTTATCTTTATTACCGTCATGTATGGAACCCATTATTAGAAAAAGAAATAAAACAAGCAAAAATACCACAACCTGAGTAATTTAGGTTTATAATGGAAAAAAGGTATCCAACAATAAAATATGTACCAATTATTTTATTGTTGTTTCATAAAAAAAAAGATGAATTCGTCTTCTGATTTATTACAAATGATTAATATTTTCAAAGATAAAGAAAATATTGAAACTAAGAATCCTATGTATATGACAGAAGATGAAACAATGGCATATATTATTGGTTAATCTTCTCGTACAATTTGTATACTATTTGGTTTTGTTGGTTTTTGTGGAGCATTATTGGAATCTTTCTCTTCCTTAGGACGTTTTTTACATGCTCTCATATGAGACACTAGACCACCGTTCGTTTTTGCTTCAAATCCACAATATTTACATTGATTTTCTTTTGAAGATAATGATGTCGAAAAATATTTGTTCATCCATAAATCTAATTGTGGGAATTTCATTTCTTCTAATTGAGACACCATCTTTTGACTATAATCTTTTACTGTTTTGATTTGTGTCAAACGTTGTTGTATAAATTGTTGATATTCCTTATTTAATTGTTCTAAGAATTCGAATTCAACCACAATATCACCCCCGGTTTGAAGGGACTCTTCATTTACATATTTAGATAAATGATCTATTATATCTACTGCGGCTTTAATAATATCAGGATTATATTGGACATTATGTAAATACACACAAATATGCCCTTGATAAATATGTATTTCGAAATTTCGACGATTCGCAATACCATAATTTTGCGCCAATAAAATTCCACAACATTTTTGCGTTTCCACATCTCTTAAAAATTTCTGTACTTCTTCTTGTCCAACATTTCGGTCGTAATTTTTATTTTCAAATAATACTGTTGGTAAGTTCTCACGATACATCATAATATCACCCGTTTCTTTTATTGTACCAACCGATTTGATTTCACCCATAGGATATAAACTGTGAATCACATGACCTAATATAGTCTCTGATACTTTACCCTTTGAAGAAGAGTTATCCATTTTACGCAATAAATCCCCTACTTGTGTTTGTAATTGCTCGTTTTGTGAAGTATTGCGATTTAATTCTTCTATACGACTGGAATGTGTACGAAATTGCTCATGAATACGATTTTCAGACGCTACTACAATTGAGTTTACACGGTCTTCCAAATTACGTACAGAGTCATTAAGTGTTTCATTATTAACGTTTTTCAAACACATTTGATCAGTTTGCTGTTGTATTTCTTTTAACAATAATGGTAATAAATGCGAACTATGATTCTGTTCTATTGTGCTTTTTAGATCGTCCAAGTGCTGTGCTTTTGTCTCATGTAAATGTTTGAACGATTCGAGATGTTGTTCTGTAAATTGCGTTTTTAATGTATCTTGTAACAGTTCCATTCGTTCATATAGTTTAGATGCGAAGTTCGCATTGAGAGATGGCATCGCACTTTCTTGGAAATTTTCCAATAAATCAACTAATAATATATTCATCTTCTCAAAGTCGAAATGAGTATGCTTTTCATAAAAAGCATACACTCTAGCATTTTTAAGAATGAGAGACATTACAATTATAATTGTTTATTCACTTTATATTTTTTCAATTTATATTTTTATTGATTATCTCAAACACAATCAAAATTTGAACTATAACAAAACATTTTGAGAGAATAAATTGTGTAACATATTATATGTTTGAGTATAGAGAGAGAAATTATTCCATGCAATTTCTTGATTTAAAATGTTTTCACTTATTTGATCCATATACACCACTTTATTCAATTTAAACATTTCATCTCTCTCATATAGAAAAGAATCAATCTGGTTTGATAATATAAGTTTAATAATTCGTCTAGTGTGTTTTAATGAAATTCTTTGGCCTATGCCATAAGAACCACCTATCCATCCAGTATTAATTAGCCATATATTTGCTTTTGATTGTTCAAGTCTTTTTTTTAAAAGATTGGCGTAAACAGTCGGATGTAAAATCATAAAAGGAAGGCCAAAACAAGGTGAAAATGTGGCTTGTGGTTCTGTGATTCCTAATTCTGTACCTGCAATTTTTGCTGTAT
>Ga0213869_10002393_pt1 | contig 13003 bp, 27 predicted proteins | sample PICome_10_FD_160083 | JGI IMG/M metagenome (GOLD analysis project Ga0213869, IMG submission 160083) | Coastal seawater microbial communities near Pivers Island, North Carolina, United States - PICO132 | ecosystem: Environmental > Aquatic > Marine > Coastal | place: USA: North Carolina...
ATGCCATGAACTCCTGACGGAAACTAAATGCAGACATAGACTTCTTAGCCGCTTCAATCTCTTCAGGGTCTAGCAGTGGATTATCATAGCTTGTAAAGTGATAACCTACAAAGGTCTCATCCTCTGCTACACAAGCGTAGTTATATAAGTCATAGAAGTGATTACGTCCCATTGGCGTACCAATGAATAATGCATCTCCCTTCTGGTCAGCTAGTGCAGGTCTAAGGATTTGTTCCCAGACCTCTGGCTTCATATCTGCATACTCATCCATAACGAGGAACTTAAGACTGACACCACGCATGGTTTCTGGTCTATCTGCACCCTTAAGTGCTATGGTTGCCCCGTTGACTAGCTTTATTTGTAAGTTATTAACATGACTAGAGGCTATGACGGGATTGCCTATCTCCATCAATACCTGCCACATAATGTCCCTAGCCTGACCCTGTGTAGGTGCAACGTAGAAGACGTGACCCTTATCAGACTGTAAAGCCCTGATGATTAACATCCATGCGGCTAGACGGGACTTGCCTGTACGCCTACCTGCGGCTATGACCTTGAATCTAGTTGTGTCCTCAAAGACTTCCTGTTGCCACGGTAGCAACGATACATTAAGTTCTGTAGTCATTAAGGATTAAAGTTATCTAGTTGTGCGTTGTCAGGGTGTAATTCAAAAGTGATGATGTAGGAAAAAACACTTCCCGCATCAGTTATACACTTTAGTTTATCGTCTTCTCTCAGTACCATATTAATATCGTTTAATACATACGTATCGGCATGAGGAAAGTCTTTATCAAAAAATAAATAAATATCGTGAGTAGCGTCATGTCCGTGTTCCCACCATAAACTTGCATCGCTATTATCATTAGCACCTGTATGGTTTGTGACCAATACGTTTGTAATAATAATCTTTTGTTGTTTAGGAACAGTTATGATAGTAGTTTCTGTGTTTGCTGTCGGGTGTACACCTACACTAAACTTATTCATATTAGTAAGTCCACATTACATAAGGGGTTGTATCGTCAGGACTGCGGATGTCAACATGGACGAAGCCACGAGCAACTCCCACGCCTGTGAATCCAAGCGCGATAGCCTTCTCAACGATACGAAACCGTTGGTAACCATTAGTGACTTTAATATCCGCGGCAATGCCTTGTGCATGAGTTCCTGTTCCTGGTTTTGCTTTCTTAGCTTCAATGGGGTGTGTTTTATCTCTATATCCTGACGTAATTACAAAGGGGAAACCACAGGCTTCTCTTAGCTTATCTAGTTTCTCAATAAACTTATCTTCAATCTCGTTGTTGCCTGTATACTGACAAGCGAACTCGTCTCTATCAAAGTACTTAGCCATCTATGATTTCTCCATCGTCTATGACATCCTCTGCATTACCTGACACCACTGTAGTCTCTGCTCCTCCAACTCCAGTAATGTTTATCTGTATCGCTGACTTACCCGCGCCCTTAATGACATCATTCTCAAATACAGCTGTGGGTAATATCCTATCCATGACTAACTTCCATGCCGCGGCTTGATTCTTATGGTCATCGTTAAGTGCCGCATCGAATATCGAGTCTAGGACTTTACGAGACTTAGGGGATGACAACATCCTGCCCTTGTACTCGTTGATGATAGCCGCATCACCCTTCGGGCGACCCCTTGACAAACCAGTAGTGCCTTTTTTTCTTGACACCATGTCTGATTTCTTAGGTCTGCCCCTTCTCCTTTTCGGAGTAGCTGTATCATTTCCCATTGTATTCTCCTTAAGTTATCTTAAGTATACTTAGGGACGCGTTTAGTATTTAACTTTAAAGAATAATCATTAAAGTATAATATCTAAGACTACTTAAGTATCCTTAAGGCTTTAAATTAATCTATACTATAAGTATATTATAGCATATTTATAACTAAATGTCAAGTACTTTATTAGCTTATTTAGACCCGCGAGCCAACTTTTTAGTTCCATAACTAATAGTAATTAAATTGTCCCTTTGTATTAATATTTGTCATACTTAAGTACCCGTCACAATACCTAAGTAAAACAATAACTTAGGGGATAAACTTAGATTAATTCTTTTTATTGAATATTGGCTTTTTTAGTATACAGGTGGATACCGTAACAATCTCAAGCATACCCAAGCCCCCCCGCCCCCTTAAGCATATCCACAAGTAGAACACAAGGATTAGGGGTGACTGGAATCCTTAAGGCAGTCACAAGGAATCCTGGATGGGTGAACGTGAGTATGCTAAAGGATACCTATAGACCATACCTAGAGACCTACCATAGAACAACACCAGTAATCCAATAACATTTACTTATATTGTCATGCTTATGTTATGCACTCAGGTTATATATCCCTACAAGCTAATATAATGCGTTCTAAGCGCGGTTATGGTTAGCCTATATAATGGCATAGGGTATAGGCTTAATCGCGGGGATTCTCTGAAAGCCTTGCTATCACTGGGCTAGAGCCTAGCGTATCCAGGTATAACATAGGTTATAACATTTAGTTATGACAATCTTAATCTATATGCAAAAAAGTTATTGGTAATATGTTTATACTTCTATATGATGTAAGTATCAATTAATTAACTATATAGGTGTACATATGAAAAAGGCTTACTTACATAATATCAAATACGCTATCAATAAAGGTTTCCGTTTGGTTATTCGTGACGGGGAAGATGGCGAGCTATTAACCAAGACCTACGGCTACAAGGAAGCTAAGGAAGCTATTGAGTCAGTAGATTTTACGTATATTAAATGGCAGAGACCTACCACCGAAACCGAACAGGAAGAAACTGGACACCTGTTCAAAACCTTAGCAGTCTTTGCGGTTATATTGGATTATGACCAAGAGCCTGACGAAACTATCAGCGATTATGGTGTTAATGAATATAGCGAGGCATGGTATCATGCTTATGAGATGGATTGCTATCAAGGCAGACAATACGAGCAATAAGTAAATATATATAGCCCATTGACTTAACCAGTGGGCTAACTTATATTTATTTAAACATTAACTTTAAACAGGTGATTTATTATGGAAATTTCAAACTTTGATAACTTTGCTTATTGCGAAACTGTAGGGCTAGCTAAGTGCTTTACCGCGCTAGGTACATTACTAGGTCATTATTTAATTGACGTTGAAGCAGTAGGATTCAATGATAACAGTGGTTATGTTTACATTGCGCTAGATAATGGCATTAGTATTTGTTCGCTAGTGGGTGACGAGGTTGAATATCTAGCAACATGCTCTGAGAATGGTGACGAATTTTTCTACGACACGTACCAGGATTGTCTAGATAAACAGAATGAATTGAACATAGCGTACAATCAGGCTAGTTAATTTATCGCGCCTATTGTCCACCAGTAGGCGTCATTGAATTAATTAAACTTTAATACAGGTGATAACATGAAAATTAAAGCAGAGCATTTTGAACATTTACAGGCTGAGATTGAAAAAGCATTGGTTAAATATCCCAACGTAGTCAATGAATATGAAACAGGACAATTCCCACGCTCAGAAAAAGTAAAGGATTTACAGACTAGGTTTAATAATGATATGAAGTTTGGCGCGGGGTTGAATAGGTTTATTTGTGATACACTGTATCCATATTTAAATGATACGCACATTAACACCGCATTAAATAAAATATGCCCAAAGGTTGAGCGTAAGTTTTAGTAAGCACCATAGAACGCACTGTATTCCATTGTAGGGCGTTTTCTAGTGTTTATTAGTAGGTATGTATAGGTTAGCCGTAAAATGGCTTAGAACGGCTTAGAATTAATTTAAAATAAAATGGAATAAAATTACGTTTCAATTGTTTACTATATACAATCAATAAAATTAATGGTGAATAAACAGTGAATATTAAAACAGTGCAAAAATGGTTAGGTAAGCGGAGACTGGATAAAGTAGAGAATATATTTGTCTCCGAGTGGATTGATGGCATAGGGATTGAGATATTCCTTAAAGAGGGCTATATAGTCGGGAGTGGTCATAACAACACTGTTATTGATTACATTAAACAAGATGATGAAACTTGGCAGGATATTAAAAGTAATATATTATATGAATTTAACTTGATAGAAGAGGTGTAATATGAATTATACAGCAGAACGATACTTAGCATTAAAACAGTTTGAACGGGAGCAGAAACGCGATAAGATTCGCGCGCTATTGTGGAATGTGTCAATAGGTAGCATTTATGCTATGGTGGTTATTCAAGTATTTACAGGGGTTATATCATGAATTATTCAGAGTATAGAAAAAAGCTAAGAATGCTATCAGCTAAGTACAATGAAGCCTACAAGCGATACGGGTGGGGTGCTGATACTACTAGAAAGCTGAGACAACAGAAAATAGACTTGAGAGCGAAATACGCGATACATAGTTTTGACTATGCGGTAGAGACTTTAACCAGTAAAGGGGTGTTGTAATGTTTTATACAATATGGGTAGGAGGTGTAGAGGTAAACTCTCACCTAACGAATAGAGAAGAAGCCTACAGGATAGCCAGTAACTGGCGTAATGATGGCTATACTGATGTAATAGTGGAGAGGTACAAGCCCTATGAGTACCATTCTTAAACTATGGCGTATATGGGTCAAAGCACTGGGAGAAAAGTCTGGTGCTACAGACCGCGAGGCTGATTACATTGCCATTGTGCGTAGTGTAATTGTAGGGTTGAATTTTATTACCTGTTTGTTTATCATAGCAGGTGTCATACATAATTGGTGAGGTGTAATATGGAAAATTTAAAAGTAGATTTAGCATTCATTTGGAATGAAGCAGAGGAATTGTCGTGTTCTCTTAGAGAGCTAACCGATGATGAATTAATAGATTGTCGTAGTGCTTTATTAGATAGAGTTAAAGCGATTATGACGCTGACAGAGGGGGCGGTAGAATGAATAAAAACGAGCATTGGGTTAAAACGGGATACATTGACAATGGTATTGTCCTGTCACATGATGGGACATTTAAAGTACCGTTAAACAAATTTGAGCATTTTATCCCTAATCCCTATGACGGGATATATACAGACAATGACGGGTTAAAATATGGCTATATAATAAATATGGCTGATTGTAAAGATAGTATTCAGATAGTACACTTTGATTATATGGAGAGTTTACATGACTAGACCACAATTAAGCCATCATGCTTGGCTTGAGGCTGAGAAGACTCAGGAGATACCAGTACCACTAATAAGGTATGGAGATAAACAGGCAGTCGCTGATGAGTATCATGTAGAAATATGGGGTGCTGATGATAATGGCGATAAGTATACGGCTAATCTAGCTATCATTGAAGACGGGAAAATAGTTGACTACGTTTATGGGCATAGGTATACTGATGCTGATTTTATAGAGTGGACACTCATACCTATGAAGTTGAGTGATTATTTAAGATTTTCAAGTTGGGATAAACAGGAGACAAAACAATGAGTAAAGATTATCAGGAACAAGCGCATCTTGAAGATGTAGCAGATGCAAGGTACAATATGTACCAGTACTTTAAAGAGTTAACAAGCTATGAGCGCGGGGAATACGATTGCATACATGGATACCCTGCATTAGAAGAGGAAGACAATGACTATTACGATGGTTATGGTCGAGCCTATGAATACTTACAGATGAAAGGAGCAAATAGCAATGGGTAATGATTATTGCAGGATAGAAGACGATAGCAGTTACGACTATAGTGACTATGACGAAGGCAAAGGATACTATGAACCATACAAGGAGAAAGATGAACCAGACTATGACCCAATAGAACAACCAGAGATGGCAGAGAGACTTAAAGAAGTTAAACAAAGAAGAGGTATAACAGATGATTAACGCAATAGTGTTTAATAAACTATTTACAGTGGAACTAAGGAATGGCGTAGGTATAGACTTGGAGTTTGTTGATAGTCGCCCTGTATGGACATACAACAGCGAAACAGAAGAGCATAGTACAATGCCCTTTGAGGGAGTAGTAGTCCTGTTACCATTCCTAGTGATTACCTACGGAAGACCATACAAGGAAATTGAAGATGAGTAGATGCAAAGCCTGTGACGTTATACTGACTGAGGCTGAACTTAGGAAGCGTGACAGAGTGACAGACGAACATCTGGATTTATGTGCAGTTTGTCAATCAGCTTCAGACGAAGCTATAGAGGAGAACTGGGCGACAGCAGAGGAACGTGATATAATTAGGAGTAATAATTAGCTTATGGGTACTGGGGGAGGTTTCTCTAGTATTACTACATTACCAGTACCTAATTCAAATTGACTATAAAGGAGTTGCAATCGGTAAACAAACATGATATACTATACATATGTACTTTAGTTTATAACCTTTAAAGATATATTCTAAAGTATACTTAAGTAATCTTTAATTAATTAACAAAGGTAAATTACTATGGCAGTATTAGAAGGAAATGTAGCGTTCGCAAACCTTGACGAACACGAAGAATATCAGGGTCAATCAACTGGTAAGTATTCACTGGTCTTATCCTTAGAACCAGAAGATGCAGATAAACTAGCCAGTAAGGGTGTCAAACTCCGAGAGTACGAAGGTACAGCACAACGCAAGTTTAGTACCAAGTACGAAGTACCAATGTTTGATGCAGAAGGTAATGAGTTTAATGGTCGATTGACCAGAGGCTCAAAGGTACGAGTTAAGTACGCGGAAGGGAAACCTCACCCAGTACATGGAACGTCTACCTACTTGTCAGCTATTAAGGTTGTTGAACTCGCAGAGCCTGTGGAAGGTGGCGGGGACTTCTAATGACTGACTCGCATTTTGTTAAACATGAGCCATGCCCATCGTGTGGCTCTAAGAACAATCTCGCGAGGTACTCCGATGGTCATGCCGTCTGCTTTACAGGCGGTTGTGACCACTACGAGAGAGGCAACGGAGAGGTTGTGGAAAGTAAACCTAAAGCGAACAGGAAACTAGAGATGACAGGAGTAGTAGCGTCAATACCCGACAGACGTATATCAGAGGCAACGTGTAAGAAGTTTGGCGTTACAGTTGAGTACGACACAGAGGGTAAGATAAGCAAGCATCACTACCCATACTTTGACAAGGACACAGGCGCACAGACAGGGAACAAGTCACGCATAGTAAGCAGTAAATCATTCTATGCAAGCGGTACGTTTGATAACGTAGGTCTGTTTGGTCAGCAAGCGTTTAAAGGTGGTGGTAAATACATAACAGTAGTAGAGGGAGAAGCTGATGCCCTGGCGGTATCGGAAATGTTTGATGGTAAATGGGCTGTAGTGTCAATACGCTCAGGCGCATCAGGCGCAGTGAAGGACATCAAGCAGAACTTGGAATGGCTTGAATCATTCGAGAACGTAGTCATCTGTTTCGACAGTGACAATGCGGGTCAGGAAGCATCTCGTGCGGTGTTAGATTTATTTACACCCAACAAAGCGAAGAACGTAAAGTTACCTGTAAAGGACGCAGGTGAAATGCTGAAGGAACGCAACGTGCAAGGGTTCATCAGGGAATGGTGGAACGCTAAGACGTATCAACCAGATGGTATCATCGCAGGACTAGATACTTGGGAGTCCATCGTAGCACAGGAAGACGTTAAGTCCATTCCGTATCCGTGGACTTGCTTGAATGAGATGACCTATGGTTTCAGGGAGAAGGAACTAGTAACAATAACCAGTGGTTCTGGTATGGGTAAGTCACAGATTGTCAGAGAGTTGGAACACTACTTACTAGGTGCAACAGATGACAACATTGGCATACTCGCGTTGGAAGAAGACATACCTAAGACTGCTCTAGGGATTATGAGCATCGAGGCAAACCAGACTCTACATCTGAGCCGCGAGTTTAGCAGGGAAGACAAAAAGGTATTCTGGGACAACACGTTAGGTACAGGACGTATCTATATGTTTGACCACTGGGGTTCTACCAATGAGGATAACTTACTAAGTCGCATTAGGTATATGGCGAAAGGTCTTGATTGTAAATGGATTATTCTTGACCACTTGAGTATCGTTGTGTCAGACCAAGAGAATGGTGATGAACGTAAAGCCATTGACAGCATCATGACTAAGCTACGACAGTTGGTTCAGGAGACAGGTGTTGGTTTGTTCTTGGTGTCACATCTACGTAGACCATCAGGGAAGGCTCATGAAGATGGTGGACAGATTAGCTTGGCTGAGTTACGAGGTTCAGCGGCAATCGCACAGCTATCGGACATGGTGATTGGTTTAGAACGTGACCAACAGAACACAGATGCACAGGTAAGGAACACCACTACAGTACGGATACTTAAGAACCGATACGCAGGACTTACAGGGGCGGCTTGCTACCTCTACTACGACAAAGATACTGGGCGTATGATTGAAACAACTTGTCCAGTTAACGATGATAATCAGGAGTTCTAAGTGAAACAGGTTGTTTTTGATATAGAAGCCAACGGACTAAAGCCTACAAAGGTTTGGGTAATCGTTGCTTGTGACCTATCAAACCAAGAGACAGTTACGTTCTCAGGTGATACGTTGCAGGACTTCAATGCTTATATCAAAGATGCTGAGGTCATTGGTCACAACATCATTGGCTATGACGTACCAGTTCTTGAACGATTGTTAGGTACAGACTTTAGTAGTTGTAAGATTACAGATACATTAGTATTGTCACGACTCACTGACCCATCACGGGAAGGTGGTCATTCATTGGACAGTTGGGGACAGCGTTTAGGTTTCCCGAAAGGAGAACATAATGATTGGGACACATTTTCTCAGGATATGGTGGACTACTGTAAGCAAGATGTGCTTGTTAATGTCAAAGTGTACAACGCGTTACGAAGTGTACTGGCAGGTTTCGGAAGCGAAAGCATTAGCCTTGAGCATCAAGTACAAAGCATTATTACAAAGCAAACAGACAACGGTTGGTTACTAGACCAAGAACACGCTTTCATACTGCTTGCACAACTTAAGGAAAAGAAGTACGACCTTGAAGATAAGGTACATGAAACATTTAAACCATTACCTACATTCATCAAGGAGATAACACCTAAGTACAAGAAGGACGGCACGATGTCCGTAGTTGGTCTTAAGTTTCTAGGAGACCAGTGGGAGAACTATACAGCACCATTCAGCCGTATTGATTACCCTGCATTTAACTTAGGTTCACGTCAGCAGATAGGCAGATACTTGCAGTACTTTGGTTGGAAGCCAGAGAAGTTTACAGAGAAGGGACACGTTATTGTAGACGAAGCCATACTATCTAAGGTCACTGGTATACCCGAAGCTAATATGATTGCTGAATACCTAATGGTTCAGAAGCGTATTGCACAGGTACAGAGTTGGCTAGATGCTGTCGAAGATGATGGACGAGTGCATGGCTATGTTAATGCTAATGGTGCTGTAACGGGACGTATGACACACTCTAGTCCCAATGTAGCACAAGTGCCAAGCTCAAGCGCACCCTATGGCAAAGACTGTAGAGCCTGTTGGACAGTACCCAAAGGCTACAAGGTTGTCGGTATGGATGCATCAGGGCTTGAGTTACGTATGCTTGCACATTATATGAACGATGAGGGATATACAAATGAAATACTCACTGGAGACATTCATACAGCAAACCAACTTGCTAGTGGTGTTGACACACGAAGTCAAGCAAAGACTTTCATCTATGCGTTCCTCTATGGAGCAGGGGATGCAAAAATCGGAAGTATCGTTGGAGGAACTGCTAGAGATGGTAAGCGACTTAAAGAGAAGTTCCTATCAAACACGCCATCTCTTAAAGACCTACGAGAAAGAGTTAGCGTGGCATCTGGAAGAGGTTATGTTCACGGACTGGATAGGAGACGAGTCGCAGTACGCTCAGAACACTCAGCACTAAACACGTTACTGCAATCGGCAGGTGCTATCGTTATGAAGAAGGCGTTATGTTTGCTAGACGAATACGCTAGTGCTTGGAAAATTGACTACAAATTTATAGGTAATATACATGATGAAATTCAAACAGAAGTTAGAGCAGATGAAGCAGAAGTTTTCGGAAGGCTTGCAGTCTCTTGCGTTGAAGCCGCAGGTACTTATTACAAACTTAATTGCCCTCTTGCAGGGGAGTATCAAGTCGGAGACAACTGGTCGGAAACTCACTAAGGACTGTAACCACTGTGGCGTTGAGTTAGAGAAGGGTGTCAACTGGGCGGTTAGTAGTTCTAAAAAGGGTGATTATATCTGTAAGAAATGTAACTCTAAGAAGACTATTAGAAACATTAATAAACGCAAGAGGAAAGCACAATGAAACCTTGCAAAGCAGATAGAAAGAAGTTTGACCTTGACTTACAGTACGGAGAAGTCAGAGAGGATAAGGTAGCTGAGATGCTACAGGACAAGAAGATTGAAGTTAAATCAGAGAAGGACTTATGGCAGAAGACAGGCAACATCTGCATTGAGTATGAGTCTTGGGGCAAGCCGTCAGGTATTGAGGCTACCGAGTCAGACTACTGGTTTCATAACCTTTGCATCGGTGATGATGAATACTGTACACTAGTGTTCAAGACACCTGTACTGAAGAAGATTGTTAATAAGTTAGATACGTTCAGGAGTGTATCAGGGGGAGACCATAACGCAAGCCGTATGCACTTGGTCAACCTACGTAAGTTATTCTCAAGCGATGTCATTAAGGCATTCAAGGATATAGAAGATGAGTAAAACAATACACACATTAGTAGATGACATATACCGATTGATGGAGACTAAAGAGGCAGAGGAATCCGTAGACGTAGAGGCTGAGATTGAACTGTTCGGTGAGAACATGAAGAGTCTAATGCGTACCGAGTTCGGACGTAAGCGTACAACGGATAGAAGAACATTGCGCCTGTCAAACATTGGTCGTGACGATAGGGTCTTATGGAATGTTGTTAATGGTACTGAGAAGGAAGAGATTAAACCTGCTACCTACATTAAGTTTATGTATGGTCACTTGATTGAAGAGATGCTGTTGTTTATGACACGCATGGCAGGACACGAAGTATCAGACGAGCAACGTGTATGTGAAGTAGAGGGTATCAAGGGACACATGGACTGTAAGATTGACGGGCTTGTAGTGGACGTTAAGTCAGCCAGTTCCTTTGGGTTCAAGAAGTTTAAGGATGGTACACTGGCTATGGACGATGCCTTTGGTTACGTTGACCAGATTAAAGCATACGCCCATGCCTGTGGTGAGACTGAGTTCGGTTGGTTAGCTATGGACAAAGCCAATGGACATCTCGCGGTACTTAAGTACGACCTAGAGGATACCCAAGCCCCTATACACGAACACATCAAGGGAGACATTAGGGAGCGTATTAAGCACGTTAAGGAGATGGTTAAGGGAGATGAGCCTACTGAGTTATGTACCGAGACAGTACCAGATGGTAAGTCAGGTAACAAGAAGCTAGGCATCAAGTGTTCCTACTGTCAGTACAAGAAGCATTGCTACCCAGAACTAAGAGCCTTTGCCTATTCATATGGTCCGAAGTTCCTAAGTGAGGTAGTCAACGAACCTAGAGTACAGGAGATTAACCTTGAGCAAATATAAGCCTAGAAAGACTAGCGGTAAGTTTAGGTCAGCACTGGAGAAGGAGTTTTCAAAGGAGGTTAAACGTAAAGGGTTTGACTACGAGCCATATGGAATGCCTTACACAGTGTTCAGAACTTATATGCCAGACTTTGTACATGAACCAAGTAAGACAGTAGTGGAAGTAAAAGGTTTCTTTCGTGTAGGTGACACCTTGAAATATAAGTCAATTCGTGATACAATATCAGTAGATGGTTACGAATTAGTATTCCTACTATCGAATGAACATAAGAAGGTACGGAAGGGCGGTAAGATTACAATGGGTCAGTGGTGTGAAAAAGAAGGCATGAAACACTACACCCTGAGTACCGCACAGGAACTTGTCAAATACGTTGAAGGAAAAGAATGATGTCACACACATTGGAGGAACTCAAGGAAGCAGTAGCAAGGGACTACGATGCGGTACTGGTTGTCGAAGCATTAGACATCTCAGTTGAGGACTTGCTAGAGGCTTTCGAGGATAGATTAATTAGGAACAGAGACTTATTTACGGAGGATGATTATGAGCATTGATGACGCAACACCTGCTGACTGGGATGCACTACGAGAGAAGCACCCCGCATTGATTAAGAAGTATGAAGACTTCGTGACCAAGAATGAAGATGTGGTCAACAGTCCTCAGCACTATAACTACGGAAAGATAGAATGTATTGAAGCCATCGAAGAGTCTATGACACCAGACGCATTCAAGGGTTATCTCAAGGGCAATACTATGAAGTACCTGTGGCGTTATGAACGCAAGGGTAAAGCAGTAGAGGACTTAGAGAAGGCTCAGTGGTACTTGAATAGACTGATAGAGGAGAACAAATAATGAAAGGACAAACACACGGAGGCAAAGGGTCGGCACAACGACCCGCTGAAGACTCCAAGAAGTTTGCTAGTAATTGGGACGCAATCTTTAACAAAACACAACAGAAACCTAAAGACAATAAGAAGGAACTTAAAAAATGAATCAGTACCAACAGTTTATACATAAGTCCCGTTACGCACGTTGGCTACCAGAGCAAGGTAGACGTGAGACATGGGCAGAGACAGTACAGCGTTACGTAGACTTCTGGGATGGACGTGGTCAGATAAGTAAGGCTGAAGGGAAGAAGCTATACAATGCTATATACAACCTAGAAGTAATGCCCAGTATGCGCTGTATGATGACAGCGGGTGAAGCGTTGGACAAGGACAATGTAGCAGGGTTTAACTGTAGCTACCTACACATCGACTCACCACGTAGCTTTGATGAACTTATGTACGTACTGATGTGTGGTACAGGCGTAGGGTTTAGTGTTGAACGTAACTTCATTACCAAGCTACCTGAAGTTGCTGACTCGTTCCACGGAACTGACACTACGATTGTAGTAGCCGACAGTAAGATTGGTTGGGCTAGTGCATTCCGCGAGTTAATCGCTATGCTGTACGCAGGTAAGACACC
>Ga0213869_10002394_pt1 | contig 13003 bp, 28 predicted proteins | sample PICome_10_FD_160083 | JGI IMG/M metagenome (GOLD analysis project Ga0213869, IMG submission 160083) | Coastal seawater microbial communities near Pivers Island, North Carolina, United States - PICO132 | ecosystem: Environmental > Aquatic > Marine > Coastal | place: USA: North Carolina...
ATACTAACGCTAGTTTCTCTAGTCCTAGCGATAAGTTTTACTATATATAAATTCATTCAATTTGAAAAATCTAAATAGATGGCTCGTAAAGTTATTACAAGTGGTTTTAAAAGCGTTAAAAAGAAACGAAAGGGTGTACACTCAAAAAACGCAAGTAAAGGACAGAACGGCTATAAAAAAGCCTACAGAGGTCAAGGGCGTTAACCTTCTTTTAATAAGAGATACCTTTACAAAAGAATCTACTATTGGTAAACTGTTTATCAATGGCGAGAGTTTCTGTGATACCTTAGAAAATCCTTATATTAATAACGAAAGAAACATAAGCTGTATTCCTGAAGGACAATACGAAGTAAGATTAAGACTTCCTAGAGAGTCAGCTACTAGAGATTACTTACACTTATTAGTTCAGGACGTTCCTAATAGAAGTTATATACTCGTGCATATCGGAAATAAACCATCACATACCAAAGGCTGCATATTAGTTGGTAATGGTCGTAAACAAGACATTGTTGAAAACTCACGTTTAGCTATGGACTTACTAATCAAAGAAATACTAAATTTGGGCGGAGAAAATATTAATTTAATAATCAAAAATAAATAGTTATGAAAAAGTTTTTAGAAAAGTACTTAATCGGTCAAATGATTAAGAGTAAAAAGTTTTGGTATGCAGTAAGCTCTGTAGTAATACCTGCTTTAGTTTCTTACTTAGGAGTTGATGAAGCTACTGCAAAAGATTTATACTACGCAATCTTAACACTAATTGTAGGACAGGGAATTGCAGACGTTGCTAAAAAGTAACAGATACAGACTAAAGCCACACGAAATAGTGGCACTAGAAAAGATGCGAGAAGCCGAGACTAGAAATGTTCTAGTTATCGGTGACTTGCATGAACCCTTTTGTCTTGAAGGTTACCTAGACTTTTGCATAGAACAATACTATTCTTATAATTGTACAGAAGTAGTCTTTATAGGAGATGTAATAGACAATCACTACTCTAGCTATCACGAAGCTTCAGCAGACGGAATGGGTGGCTTAGATGAGCTAGAATTAGCTATTAAGAAAATAGGTAGATGGAGAGACGCTTTTCCTATGGCTACAGTTATTATTGGTAATCACGACCGCATAATTATGAGGAAGGCACAAACTTCATCAATACCTTCTAAATGGATTAAGTCTTTTAAAGAAGTCTTAGAAACTCCTGATTGGAACTTTGTAGAACGATACGAGTTAGACGGTGTGCAATACATACACGGAGAAGGAGGAACTGCTCGTACTAAGTGTAGAGCTGATATGATGAATACAGTTCAAGGACATTTACACACCCAATGCTATACAGAACACTATGTAGGTAAGAAGTTCAGAGTGTATGGAACGCAAGTTGGTTGTGGTATAAATCACAAGTCATATGCTATGGCGTATGCAAAATATGGTAAAAGACCTGCTGTTGGCTGTGCAGTTGTGCTAAATAACGGTCAAACCCCCCTCAATTTGTTAATGCCTTTATAGGTTTTTAACGCTTTTTTCAACTAATTTCAATCTTTTTTTAAATTTATTTTAGTATCATTTACTAGATAAGGGATAACTTTTTTTAATATTTTTAGTTAAAAAGTATGTTAAAAGTTTGGTTAGTAAGTTTTTTATTGTATCTTTGTACCATAATTAATAACAAAAAACACAAAAAAAATGACAAATTTAGCACAAGAAATCTCACAAGCAATTGAAAATCAAGCAGTTAAGTCAGTTTGGTTAACAGAAATCCTTAATGACATCTGCTTTTCAGAAGGTGGCTCAGTAGATGTAGAGTTTGACAGAATCGTTTTATCTAGTGACAACGGAAGACATGAATTCTTTAAAGGTACTGACTCTCAAGCATCTTGTTTTGAATCTCACTTAGACAGATTAACAAACGAATTACTAAACAAATAATAATAACAGGGGGGGGGCAACCCCCCACTAAAAAACTTAACAAAATGAAAACAGTAAATGAACAAATTAAAGAACTAAAAAATATAAATCAACTAATTGAGTTTGTATATTTAAAAGAACATATAACTGATTTACAAATTGATACTATTGTAAAAGAGTTTAGACAATTGCAATCAATTAGAGAAAAAAATAATATTCAGGTAGTAGAATCACATAAAACAAAATTAACTTAAATTAAAAAAAATGTCAGAATTAAAAATGTACGAAGTAGGAGTAGAGGTTATTGAGAACCCAAGTAAAGAACCAAACAAAATTACTTACACTACTTATGAGGTAGAAGCAACATCAGAATCAAAAGCAAGAAGCAAAGCATCTGATTTATGTTTAGATGAATTTGACCACTTACCTTACACTACAGAAATTATATAATTAATCAGGGGGTGTAAAAACCCCCACAAATAATCAAGAAATGGAAAACTTTAAAACAGTAAACAAAAACACAAACGCAACTTATTTTTTAAATGAAGATGAATTAATAAACTTTTTCAAAAAAAATAGAGTTCAAAATTACAGTATTACAAATTTAACAAAGCAAAAGAGAACAAGAACAAACAAGATGCTAGACGTAGTTGCTCACTTATGTATAATAGGAGCTTCAATATTAGCTACATTACTTTACATTCAAAACTATTAAGATGACTAGACAAGACGCAGAATACTTAGAATTTTCTACATACGTAGATTACAGCGAGCCTAAGATTTCTTTTATTACAGGTAAGCTAATAGACGACACTAAAGTAATAGCTGAACATTGGCTTTTAAAACCTCAATACATTCCTGCTATGGTAACAAGTTCAGGCGGTAACGACTTAGCTTATAACAGCCGTTCAGTTGTTGTTATAGGAACTACTTTACAATGCTACAGAAAGGCTTGTGAAATGCTAAAGACTAAAGGGTGGCAACAGAAAGACTGTTGGGATGTAGAGCTTAAACCAATCTATAAAAAACACTACAAGAATAATGGCAATTTGCCTGTAATAATAAACCTTAAATAAAATGAATTTAGAAAAATTAAAAACAGAGATACCTTTTAAATGGAGGGTTCAATCAGCTAATAAATACGGAGCATCTTGTGTAGCTTATATAGACGCAAGAGATTGCCAAGACATATTAGACAACGTATGTGGTCAGGAAAATTGGCAGACTATATATTACGAAAGTGCAGGATTATTATTCTGTAAAGTAGGAATAAAAATAGAAGAAGATGAATGGGTATGGAAGTCAGATACAGGTACAGAATCTAATGTAGAGAAAAACAAAGGACACGTTTCAGATGCTTTTAAAAGAGCTTGTGTGAATTGGGGTATAGGAAGATTTCTTTATAGTAAGACTATTGTAAAGCTACCTGTAAAAGAAAAAAATGGTAGGTTTGCACCTTACTCAGAAAAGACAGGTAAGTTCATATATGGAGATGACATAACAAAATGGTGTAACTCAATTAGTAACAAATAATTTAATTAATAAAGACCTGCAAAAACAGGCACAATAAAAATGGAAGTGACAGGAAAACTAGTAAAGAAACTTGAATTAGAAACAGGAACATCTAAAGCAGGTAAAGAATGGCAAAAGCAATCAATCGTAATTGATACAGGTGGAGAGTTTAACAATGAAGTCTGTGTTAGTGCCTTTGGTGATAAATTAAAGCAAATGAACAAGCTAGAAATAGGTATGGAAGTATCAGTACTTTGCAATGTTTATTCTAGAGAATACAACGGAAGATATTTTCACAATATAGACGGCTACTTTTTTACTAATCAGAGTAACGCTTCATCAGAAAAGATACAGAATGGAGAAGCTGAAGAAGATATGCCTTTCTAAGATGAATTCAGAAGATAACTTTAAAAACCTTTGCGACCTTACTACAAGTTTAGTAGGGTTGCCTAAAGGCTCTCTAGCTTTAAAATCTAGAAAGACAGAATACCAAGTGCCTAGAATGGTTGCGGCTATGGTTGCAAGACTAGAAGATAAAACGCATAGGGAGGTAATAGCTAAAGTCTTGGATAGGAACAGAACTAGCGTAAATCACTATGAAAGATGTCACTCAGCGAACTATTCATCATTTCCTATGTATAGAGAAACGTTTATAAAAGTATTTAACGCTTATACGGAAATAAAAGACGCTAAATTAACTTTTATTGACTTGTATAACTTACAAGAACACCTGAGGAAAAACGGAATACAAGACAGCTCAAAACATCAGACAACTATTCGTATTGTTTCAGGTAAATTTGGTAAAGATGTTAAAGTTTCTTACAAAGACTTTTACAAACAATTAAAATTATGTAAGTTAGCCCTTCAAAATTATCAACACGAAATTGAAGTTATATGAAACATTTACTAAGTAGTTCAGCTTTTTTAATAGTGAACAAGCAATTGGCGAAGCAGGTAGGGTTGAAGGGTGCAGTCTTACTTGCTGACCTAATTAGCAAAGAAGAATACTTTATAGCTAACGGAATGACTGACGGATGGTTTTTTAATACTGAAGCCAATATAGAACGAGACACTACACTAACTTCATATCAGCAAAGAAAGTGTCTTAAAACGCTTAAAAAGTATGAAATAATAGAAACTAAGCGTAAAGGAATACCTGCAAAGCAATACTTTAAGATTAATGAGGCTAACTTATTGAATATCTTAAGTTGTGAAGAAACTAAAGAACTAGTTATTAAGAAACTTAATGACTTGTCAGAAACAAACTTAACAACTATTAATAAGAATAAAGAAATAAAAATAAATAATAATACTATATCTAATAGGCGTAATGATTTTGTATTTGAGGTTTTGTCTTTTGATTATGATGAAAGTATTTTAAACGGATTTATAGACTATTGGACAGAACCTAATAAGTCAAATACCAAAATGAAATATGAATTAAATAAAACTTGGAGTACAAAGCTCAGACTGAAGACTTGGGCGAACAATCAAAAGAAATGGGATAAACCTAAGTCTAATAAAAAAACAATGTCTAAAATTCATCAGCACCTACAAAAGAATTTAAATGTAAAAGAAAAACTAAAAAAACAATTTGAAAATGAGATTAATTAAAACAATGTCAAAAGAAGATTTAATATTATCTTCAGTTGATTTAGTAAGTAAGACTTACATAGAGTTAGGACAAAATAATGTAGAAGAAGAAACTATTGAAATAATGGCTACAAGTTTAGCTGCTGACTTAGCTAGAATGTATAAGAACTTTTACTTTGAAGATGCACAGAAAGCTTTTAATTTAGGTGTACGAAGTCCTATTACAAATGACTTTATACACTTAACCGTTCCTACTTACATGAAGTGGCTTAGAAAACATAAAGACTTAGTATGGGAAGCTAGGGCAAGAGTTGATAGAGGGGAAAACCCTAAAGCTGTTCCAAATTACAGACCTGAACCAAAACTATTAAGATGATAGGTTGGGTATTAATAACAGCCGTTGTAATGTGGCTAATAAGAAAATTGAAATGAAGATATTAAATTTATATTCAGGTATTGGTGGTAATAGAAAGCTTTGGGGAAATGAACATAAAATTACAGCAGTTGAATTTAATGAAAAGATAGCTGATAAGTATAGGGAATTATACCCTAACGACAATGTAATAGTAGCAGATGCACACGAATACTTATTAGACCATTATAAAGAATTTGATTTTATATGGACATCACCACCCTGTCAATCACATAGCACAACAAATTATTTTACACAGCATATAAGAAAAAGACCTGTTTACCCTTCAATGAAGTTATATGAAGAAATAATATTTTTAGATAATTTCTACAAAGGGAAGTATTGTGTAGAAAATGTAGTTAGTTACTATGAACCTTTAGTAAAGCCAATTAAGATAGGAAGACATTATTTATGGTCTAATTTTAATATACCTTTAATTAATCAGCCTAAAGATGATGTAGGTTCTATGGAGCCAAAATATGGAAATAAAGCTTGTAAAAAACCTTTAGAAGAAAGAAACGCAGTAAATTCAGAACTAGGACTACATGTACTGAACCAAGCTTTAGGAATTATAATAGAAAATAAAGTTGAACAAAACAAACTATTTTAAAATGAAGATATTAACAATCGTATGGGGAATAATAATTGTACTTTGTATTTTAGAAGCAATATTTTGTACTAAGTTTGAAAATGAAATTTGAAAGAAAAGCACATAGAGAAAGACAGAATAAAGCTTTAACTCAGTTTTGCAATCACTTTGGTTTAACTTATGGTTCACATCAGGAATATGCTCACATTGACGCAGTTCTTTATAACAAAGGAAAGATAACAGGATTTGCTGAAGTAAAAGGAGTACATAAAAATATAGAGGACAAGCAAGATGTTATTGTTGCTATGCGTAAAATAGTAAGAGCTCAACAGCTTCAAGTCAATAGTGGTAAACCTGTAGCAATTATATGGGCTTTCAATAACGCTATTGTCTATGAAAGAATAAACAACTTAAAAGGTATCTTCTATTATGGTGGTCGTGAAGTTAGAGAAGGAAGCACCTTTGACCAAGAAATGCTCATTAAAGTATTAATCAAAAACTTAATAAGAATTGAAGAAGACAATCAGTAAATTAAAAAAGGAACTTGACAAGTGGTTCAGTCTTTACATAAGACTTAGAGAAGCTAACGAATACGGAATGTGCCAATGCTTTACCTGTGGAGTAGTCAGACACTATAAAGACGGTATGCAAAACGGACACTTTCAAAGCAGGAAACATTTATCTACAAGATTTGATGAGGAGAATTGTCAGGTGCAATGTGTTAAATGTAATGTCTATGCTTGGGGTGAACAGTATAAATTCAGTTTAGCGTTAGACGGAAAGTATGGAGAAGGTAAAGCTGAAGAATTACAATACTTAGCTAGAACAACTTTGAAGTTAAGTAGGTATGATTACGAAGATAAGATAAGTTATTACGGTACACTTGTTGAAAAGTTAAAAAAAGAAAAAGGAATTGAGTAAACTTTTTTATTAAGTTTGGCGTATGATAGAACCGATTTACGCAAGTGAAGAACACAAGCAAATAATTGAAACTTATATAGCTATGTGTACTGAGTTTGCAAAAGATGTAAGTTCAAAAACAAGATACAATAATTTTTTAGATGTAGTAGATGTTGTTTTAGAATATCACAACAACTACGGCAAAGGAGTTAAGGAGAACAATTGGTATGATTGGCTAATGATAATACCAACAAATCTTTCAGTTGCAACAAATGGTTTCTTTGCAGGGCTTGAAACTAAAACTAACGCATCAGTTATAAGAGCATATAAAGTTGTACTTAGTGAAATGGTTCATGATGTAGTAGATAAAATTGACGCTTTAGAACAAATAAATGACTGAGATATATACAGAAATATCTAAGCTAAGTTCTTTCTTTAGAAACATGTGTTATGGTATTACTCAAGATGAAGAAGCTATTAATGACGCTGTTCAGGAACTTATGATTTATTTCTTACAAATGAACCCTGAAACACTAAAAGGTATTTGGAAGAAAGACGGACAAGAAGGATTAATCAGATATAGTGCTGTAGTATTGAGAAGAAGTTTAACAAGTACAAGAAGTCCTTTTTATTATAAATATAAAAAATATTACACGCATATACAGAATTATTATGAAACAGATTTTACTCATATATCAGGAACATATAAAAATATATACAATATGCCTGAAGTTGTGGAAGAATACAAATGGGAAAGGTTAGAAGAAATTGACAAAGTATTAGATAAGCAAACTTGGTACGATAAAAAAGTATTTGAGCTTTACTACTCAGGTGAAACTTTAGACAGTTTAGCTAGTAAGACAGGAATAAGTAGAAACAGTTTATTTACTACAATAGATAAGGTAAGAGAAATACTTAAAAAAGAATTGAATGAAGATTACTAATGAATGTAATATTGAATTAATGGCTAGATATAAAGATAATCATTTTGACTTAGCAATAGTTGACCCTCCTTATGGGTTAGGGTTAAAAATGCAAAAATTTACAAAACCAAGCAGACCAAATTCATACAAAACACCCCCTAAGCACAAAGGATTTAATGATACTAATAGACCTAGTAAGAAATATTTTAAAGAATTAAAAAGAATTTCAAAAAATCAGATAATTTGGGGAGGACAATATTTTTGTGATTTATTACCAATAAATGGAAGTTGGATTTTTTGGAATAAAATGAACGGAGAAGGTTCACATTTCGCAGACGGAGAACTTGCTTATACATCATTTAAAAAATCTTTAAAAATGTTTTCTGTTAGCACTTTTCATAATACAAGAGGTGGAAAAGATAGAATACACCCTACACAAAAACCTGTAAAACTTTATGAATGGCTTTTAATGAATTACGCAAAAGAAGGAGATAAAATACTAGACACACATCTTGGAAGTGGAAGCATTGCTATTGCTTGTCATAATCTTCAATATGATTTAACTGCTTGTGAATTAGATAAGGAGTATTTTGAAGCAGCTATGAAAAGACTTAATAATCATACAGCACAATTAAGGATAATATGAATAGATTTTTTGTACCTAATGAAATTTATAAAGATAGGATTACGATTTGTAAGTCTTGTGTTTATTATTTTAAACCTACAGGAAATTGCAAGATTTGTACCTGCTTTATGAAAGTTAAGGCAAGAATAAGTAGTCAGTCTTGTCCTCAAAAGTATTGGGATAAAACAACAGAAGTAGAAACACCTGATACTTTACCGCAGGAAATAGTAGATGAAATATTAGATATGTGGAAAGACTTAAAAACAGGTAGAGCAAAAGACCAAACAGCTAAAAAGAGAATGATTGAAACTTATAATACAATATACAATACTAACTACAGTCCTAGAACGAATTGTGGTTCGTGTATATCAACGTGCTTTGATGGAATAAAAAAACTATATAAAGAATATGCTAAGGGCTAAACTTAACTTAAATAACAAAGCGGTTATTTTCTTATTTTTTTCTGAACCCTTAGCGTATTTAAAACTAAAATAATAGATATGAAAAGAACTTACAAAACAATTAAGTGGGTATTGAACAGCCACGTTAAAAAGAATGTCAGAAGTCTTTGGACTTGGGAAAACGATAACTTTACCTGTATCTTTGAAAACTATGATGGTGATAGCAGGATATATACACCGCACCAACTTTTAAAACTATTAAATAATGACACAGAACGACAAACTAATTAAAAACCTAGAAAATATGTCACCAATTGAAGTAGATTACAAAGCAACCCCTGAACCAAGTTACTATTCAGGCAAGAAGTACGGTTACTCAGCAAGAAAAGTAGTTGAGGACTTTCAGCCTGATAGCTACAACTTAGGAACTGCAATTACTTACTTATTAAGAGCAGGTAAAAAAGAAGGCAATCCTGCTGAACAAGATATACAGAAAGCAATTAATCACTTACACTTTGAACTAGATAGATTACACAATGACACTTTATAGTTGCGAATGCGGTAAAGAAGAAAAAGAAGTTGGCAAAGCTACAATAGTTTTAAGGGATAAAAAGTGGGTATGCAAAGAAGCTCAATGCAGTTGCGGCAAGTATATGGATAGTAAACCAACAGACGGTATGCCTAGTCTTAAAAGAACCGAACCTAGTTTAAGTAAACAAAGAGACAAGCTTTGGGCAGGAGCAAAAGAAAAACTAATAGGTGAAAGAGGAATAAATGAAGACTACTAAATGAAGTTTGTAATAAAAGACAATAGAGATAAGCAAAGCCTATTTAGTTACCTAAAAGAATTAGAGAACGACTACATAGTAAGTGTAAAGAAACAAAGAAACACAAGAAGCAATATGCAGAACAGTTACTATTGGAAATGTATCATACAGGGACTAGCAGAAGAACTAGGATATTTTCCAAATGAAATGCACGATGCTTTAAGAGCTAAGTTCTTGTCTGAATATGAAATGATAAGTTATAACGATAATCAAATAGCAATAAATAAAATAGGAAGTACAACAGCTTTAAACACTAAAGCCTTTGAGCAATACACAGAGCAAATAAGAGTATGGGCTTTAACTGAATTAGGCATAAGGCTTATGCTTCCAAATGAATACGAATGAAAATAACTAACGAATGTAATATGGAGTTAATGTCAAGGTATGAAGATAATCACTTTGACTTAGCAATAGTAGACCCTCCTTATGGGATAGGTGTTACTAAAAATAAAAGATTAAATAATATATCTGATAAGGATTGGGATAATGAAATTCCTAAAAAAGAGTATTTTGAAGAATTAAAAAGAGTAAGTAAAAACCAAATCATTTGGGGAGGTAATTATTTTATAGAGCATTTAAGTAATACAAGATGTTATCTAAATTGGGATAAATTAAACCATTCTGATACTTATGCTGATTGTGAAATGGCTTGGACTTCTTTTGATAAAAATGCAAAGATTTTTAAATATATGTGGGATGGTAATAGATATGGTTTTATTGGAGCTATAAAAGGTGTAGGTAAAAAAAGTATAAGAATGCACCCAACTCAAAAGCCTATTGCATTGTACGAATGGCTATTAATGAACTACGCAAAGGAAGGAGATAAGATACTAGACACGCATTTAGGTAGTGGAAGTATTGCTTTAGCTTGTCATAACTTAGGTTACGACCTTACAGCTTGTGAACTTGACAAAGAATACTACAATGCAGCTATGGAAAGAATAGAAAGACATAAGCAGCAATTAACTATGTTTTAAATAAATAACAATTATTTCTATTATATAACATAGGATTGAATAATCAATCTATTTCAATTATGGATAAACGAATAAACAATGGCGGTGCTAGGAAAGGAGCAGGACGCAAAAGTAAAGCAGCAGAACAAAAGTTAATAGAGAACTTAACACCAATGAACGAGAAGGCTTTAAAGTCTTTAGAAAGTGGTATTGACAAGAAAGAGCAATGGGCAGTCAAACTGTTCTTTGAATACTTTTATGGTAAACCTCAACAAAGGGTAGATGTTACAACAAATGATGATAGTATCAATATGCCTTTAATAACATTTGTAGAAACTGATACTGAGTAATAAATATAACCCTCTATTTAATTCTGACGCTAGATACTTTATAATTACAGGTGGTAGGGGTTCAGGTAAGTCTTTTGCTGTTACAGTCTTTTTGACTTTACTTACTATGTCTAAGAACATAAGGGTATTGTTTACAAGATTTACAATGGTGTCAGCTCACCTATCAATCATTCCTGAGTTCTTAGAAAAGATTAGTCTTTTAGGGTTTGAAAACATCTTTAGTGTAAACAAAGCTGAGGTAGTTAATTTAGGAAACAAATCAGACATTCTATTTAGAGGTATTAAGACATCAGCAGGAAATCAGACAGCAAGTCTAAAGTCATTACAGGGAATAAGCACTTGGGTACTTGATGAAGCCGAAGAACTTATTGATGAAGATATATTTGACACTATTGATTTAAGTATTAGAGAAAAGGGAATACAGAACAGAATTATACTTATACTTAATCCTGTAACTAAAGAGCATTGGATATACAAACGCTTTTTTGAGGACAAAGGAGTTGAAGCAGGTTTTAACGGCTTTAAAGACAATGTATGCTATATACATAGTACATACCTAGACAATAAAGATAATCTCTCTCAGAGCTTCCTAGAGCGTATTAAGACTATAAAGCACAGAAACTTTAAAAAGTATCAACACAAAATCTTAGGAGGGTGGTTAGACAAAGCAGAAGGAGTAGTATTTGAGAATTGGAGTATAGGTGAATTTAATCCTGACGGACTTCAGACATCTTGTGGAATGGACTTTGGTTTTAGTGTAGACCCTGACAGCCTTACAGAAGTAGCTATAGACAAAAGGAAGCGTAAGATATATTTAAAAGAACATATCTATAAGAACGGATTAAAGTCAAACGAACTAGCTCAAATCATATTAGACAAAGTAGATAATAAACTTATCATTGCAGACTCAGCAGAGCCAAGACTAATAGCAGACCTTAGACATTTAGGAGTAAACATAAAACCTGTTAAAAAAGGAACTATTGAAAGTGGAATTACTCGTATGCAAGACTATGAACTTATCATAACTCCTGAAAGCACTAATATAGCTAAAGAATTAAACAATTATATATATGCAGATAAAGGCTCGAAATTATATCATGATTCATTTAATCACGCAATAGACGGTGTTAGGTATAATGTTATTTATCACCTAGACAACCCGAACGCAGGTAAGTATTATGTGCAGTAAACTAAAAACAACAAATTTCTATTATATAACAGATGAAAGTAAAAGTTAAAAAAGAAGGTAAGGTAAAAGAGTTCAAACTTATAAGCAGTTGGGAAGAAGTAACTTTAGAGAAGTGGTTAAAACTTATTGATTTTGAAACAGGTACAAAGACAGAAGAAGCAACTGAAACAATAGCGGCTTTGTCTAATATTCCTAAGCAGTTAGTTAAGGAATTAGCTTTAAAAGATGTAGCAGTATTAATGAGTAAAATTGCAAAGCTACAGCAGAAGCAAGACACTAATCTTAAAAAGATAATTGAAATAGAAGGAGTTGAGTACGGCTTTCATCCTGATTTAGACAGTATAACATTAGGCGAGTATGCAGACTTAGAAACATTTATTAAGGGTGGAATAGAAAAGCATTTACCTGAAGTAATGGCTGTATTGTATAGACCAATAAAAGAAAAGAAAAATGACATTTATATTATTGACGCTTATGATGGTAATATACGGCTCAGAGCAGAAGAAATGAAAAAGATGTCAGCTCAACAAGTGCAAAGTGCGTTGGTTTTTTTTTACACTTTCGGGAAGGAGTTGTCAGCGATTTTGCCATTGTTTTTGATGGAGCAGCTGAAGGAAATGCAGACGCAATAGCAACAGAAAGTTTTGCTGATAAGTGGGGATGGTTTGGCGTAATGTATAGATTGACAAATGGTGAAATAGTAAACTTAGAAAGAATAACGAATTTAGGACTGTTAGAATGCTTGACTTGGTTAAGTTATGAAACAGACTTAAACTCACAAAATAAAGTTAAAAGAAATGGTGAACAATAAATCTTATAA
>Ga0213869_10002408_pt1 | contig 12980 bp, 10 predicted proteins | sample PICome_10_FD_160083 | JGI IMG/M metagenome (GOLD analysis project Ga0213869, IMG submission 160083) | Coastal seawater microbial communities near Pivers Island, North Carolina, United States - PICO132 | ecosystem: Environmental > Aquatic > Marine > Coastal | place: USA: North Carolina...
TTTTGTGGATCCAACACATGTTAAATGACCCGCCACATCAATATTATACTCTTTCGCGATTACAGAAACAGCTGATTGTGTCAGTTCACGAGTTGAACCACCTGCCCCATAAGTTACCGAAATAAAGTTAGGGTTTAGTTTTTCTAGCACTTCAATAGTACGCCAAAGTTTAAAACTTGCCTTTAAATTTCGTGGAGGAAAGATCTCAAAAGAAAGCCCAAAGTTTTTATGATTTATATCCATAATAATACCTTTTTTTATTTATTACTTAAAAAATCTACTTGAATCAAATTCATATTTTTAATAAATAATATGAAAATTATTAATATGGATATTAAATGTATTTAGAATTTCGTCATTTAAAAACAATAAAAGCTATCCACGAATATGGGGGCCTTGCCAGAGCTGCTGATATTCTTTGTATATCCCAATCTGCATTATCACATCAGGTCAAAGCATTAGAAGATCAGGTTGGAATGGAATTGTTCCTTCGTAGATCAAAACCCTTAAAGCTTTCAAAAGCTGGACATAAACTTTTGGAATTGGCAGAAAAAATATTACCCCAAGTATCAGAACTTGAAGAAGATTTTGCGGGACTGATAAGTGGCTTAGGAGGAAGATTGCATATTGCAATTGAATGTCACGCTTGCTTTGAATGGCTATTTCCAGTTTTGGAGAATTTCCGCAAAAACTGGCCTGATATTGATATTGATATCAAACCTGGGCTATCGTTCGATGCATTGCCAGCCCTACAGCGCGAAGAAGTAGATATTGTAATCTCATCTGATCCTGAAGAATTAAAAGGCGTAGTTTTCAAACCACTATTTGAGTATACTCCAACATTTGTTTGCGCGGAAAATCATCCCTATGCGCAAAAAGAATACATAGATGCGGAAGATTTTCGTGATCAAACACTCATAACTTATCCAGTTGATAAAAATCGATTAGACATTTTTTCTCAGCTACTAACACCAGCTCATGTTGAGCCAGCAGCCATCAGGCAAGCAGAATTGACAGCAGTAATTATATTACTTGTTGCTTCTGGACGCGGTATCTCAGTTTTACCTGATTGGGTGGTTAAAGATCAAAAATATAAACATAACTTTGTAACAAAACCTGTTACCGTAAATGGCTTAAGCCGTAAATTATATGCTGCAATAAGGCAATCTGAGGCTGAAACACCATTTATGAAAGACTTTGTCAGCTTAACAACTAAACAAAGAATTTAATTTTCCGCTTGGTATATTCATCTCGACAGCATATAGGTTCAAAATCCGAGTATCAGAGGTAATTCACATGACACAATGGTCTGCAAATATTAATGTAATGTTGAAAGCAATTCGCGTCGCAGGTCGTGCTATGATGCGTGATTTTAAAGAAGTGGATAAATTACAAGTTTCTAAAAAAGGTCCAAACGATTTTGCTAAGCGCGCTGACCAGCGTGCGGAAGAAATATTGCAAGAAATGTTATTTGAAGCCAGACCTAATTATGGATTTGTTGGCACAGGTGGACGCGAAACTAAAGTCGAAGACCCAACACGTCGCTGGATTGCTCAACCATTAGATGGTTTGGACAATTTCATTCATGGCTTACCACATTGGTCACTATCTATTGCTCTTGAATACAAAGGTTCTATAGTGGCAGCAGTGATTTTAAGCCCAGTGATTGAAGAAATATTTTTAGCAGAAAAAGGTGCCGGGACTTGGTTAAATGAGCAACGCGTTCGTGTATCCGGGCGTACAGCTTTAGATCAAATGGTGTTTGCGACTGAGTTTCCATCAGGTAACAAAGGTGATCTGCCTACTCATTTAAAAGATATTGCGAGAATTGCACCTAGCGCAGGTGGTGTTCGAAGCTTGGGAGCTATTGGCTTAGACTTAGCTTACACTGCTGCAGGCCGCTACGATGGCATCTGGGCTAGAGAACTGAAATATTGGGAGATGGCAGCAGGCTTACTACTAGTTCAAGAGGCTGGCGGATTATGCGAAGCTATAGTTAAGCACGAAGACCCGATGCAGACTGGAACAATTATAGCTGCAAATGGTGAGGGACATGCTAAGTTTTCTAAATTAGTTCGTGATAAATAATTTTAGCAGTATCTGCTTTCATATCATTGGATACTCGGTCAAACCTGAGATAGGCAATTGCCATTCCATTTGACTGAGTGAATATTTGTCCAACAACTTTATCATTTGATATTATATCTGTGCCAATAGGTGCTGATCCATCAATTTGAACTTTAACAAAACCTTTTTTTAGTTCAACTTTATGCTTCATTCGTGCTGTAACTTCTTGACCTACATAACACCCTTTTCGAAAATCAACTCCAGATAATTTTTCAAAATTTGCTTCTAATATGTAAGTTTCATCAATTATAAGTTCTATGCCAGTTTCAGGAATACAATTTTCAACTCTGATTTGGTCCCAATTTATTAATGAATCCTCTGTTTGAGTAGGGTTGTAGATCCTATATCCAAGTTGATCACTTCGAGGATCTTGGAATGCTTGTTCTGATATAGGCCCTATACCTCTACCAACCTTTATATCTGTTTCTTCAATGGTTACATCTGCACGTAATTTATATAAATTTAATCTTTGGATTAATTGATATGCGTTATCAGATGAAATATCTATTAAATATCCATCCGAGTGCGAAATAATAAAAAAATCAAACAAATATTTGCCTTTTGGCGATAATAGCGCTGTATATATTAATTCAGTTTTTGCGCGAGAAACATCATTGGTAATTAAACTTTGTAAAAAACTTTCTGAGTCATTGCCTGATACTTTTAATATGCTTCTATTTTTTATAATTTCTGAACACATCTTCTTAACTCAATCAATATTATTGTATATGATGTATATACTTAGCCACAATCATTCAGGATTACCAATATAAATGCCAGCGCTTCTATCAATTGTTATTCCTACACTCAATTCTGCTGAAACAATTAATCGTACTTTATTATCTTTATCTGAAGGCATAATATCTGGCCTAATAAAGGAACTCATCATCTCTGATGGAAATTCAGAAGATGATATAGAAAAATTATCTAAAGAAATTGGTGCAGTTTTCATAAAAGGTGAAAAAGGAAGAGGCAAACAACTCCATAGAGGCGCAGTCCAATCGAATGCAAAATGGATATTTTTTATTCATTCTGATACAATATTACCACTTGGATGGTCTCAAATATTCCTTGAACATATTATCAATCAAGAAAGTGCAGGCTATTGTAAATTGAGTTTTGACGACACAAGTATAATGGCAAAAATAATAAGTTTTAGCGCAAATTTAAGGTCGAATATATTTAAACTTCCATATGGTGATCAGGGCTTACTAATTTCAAAAAAACTTTATAACAAAATTGGTGGATACCCCGATTTACCCCTTATGGAGGATGTAGAAATTGCAAAATTACTCAAGAAAAAAATTCGGCTAATTCCAGCAACCATAAAAACTTCAGCTTATAAATATAAAAGAGATGGCTGGTTTAAAAGAAGTATAAATAATATAATTTTTTTAATGAAATTTAAGTGTGGAGTTGATCCATACAAATTAGCTAAATCATATTATAAAAATTAAAGTCCTAAGAATTTAGACAACCGAAATAGTGGGTTAGACCAATTGCTTTTATTCGTTCCAGAGAAAGATCTATTTCTTTTTTCACTGTCGTTCTTTGGGCTCATATCAAATTGTAAATTAAATAATTCTGCATAAATACCACCTCGCGCAAGTAGCTCTGCATGTGTTCCTTGATCAACAATTTTACCTTGATCCATTACAATTATTTGATCAGCATCTAATATTGTAGATAATCTGTGAGCAATTATAAGTGTTGTTCTATTTTTTGAAAGTTCATCCAAGGCTTTACGGATTTGATTTTCAGACTGTGCATCAAGTGCAGACGTTGGCTCATCTAAAAGCAAAATTGGAGAGTCTCTTAGTATTGCACGAGCTATAGAAAGTCTCTGTTTTTCTCCACCAGAAAATTTAATTTTGGAAGGGTCAATTTTAGTATCATAACCATCTTTAAGTTTTGTAATAAATGCATTAGCCGCAGACGCTTTTGCAGCAGATATACAATCTTCCCTACTTGCACCTTCTCTGCCAAAACCAATATTATCCAAAACTGTTCCTGTAAGTAAAATACTGTCTTGGCTAACCACAGATATCTGGTCCCTCAAAGTAGATACCTTATAATCTAGAAGTGATCTGCCATCCAAACTAATCTGGCCTTTAGTCGAATCAAATAATCTTGATAACAAATTAAATATTGTCGACTTACCTGCTCCAGATCGCCCTACAAACGCATATGATTTTCCAGCTTCTATATTTAAATTTATGCTATGTAGAGCTTGGTAGCCATCAGGGTATGTGAAATCTACATCGGAAAAAATTAAGTTCCCTTCAGATTTTTCATTACCACTATAACTGAAAGACCCATCTTTAATTTTATTTGGCGTATCAAATAGTTCGTAAACCCGCTCTAATGCTGCAATACCTTGCAATGCAGATGCATATGCCCCACCTAGCTTCCTAGCAGGATTGGTAGCAACACCAAGTGCCGTTAGAAGCCCAATAAAACCTGCTAGATCAATAGCTCCTACCTGCATTCTAAGAGCTACAAGAAGCAAAAGAAGGCCAATAGCAATTGCGCCCAAAATCTCCATTAGTGGAGATACACTTGATTGCCATTTAACAATAGATAAGCGTAATTTAAATAAACGTTCAAATGTTGCAAATGCACTTTCAGACAATCTTTTTTCCAGACGGTAAGTTCGAACCATACGAATGCCTGCTAAGCCCTCATTTACAGTCTCAGTCATGTGAGCAATTTCTTTTTGGGTGCTAACAGAAATTTTTCTTACTTTTGCTCCAACTATACCAACTGGGCCAAAAGCTAATAGAAAGATGAAAATCAAACTTATGGTTAAAGTCCAGTCGATTGAAAGCATCACGCCAAAAGTGGCAATAATTGTTAAAATTGCAGTTATTGAGCCTAAAATGGAATTCGTGGAACCTCTAATAAGTTCAATATCTGCAGAAAATCGTGTTGCAAGGGCAGCCGGAGACTCTGCCAAGAGATTGGCTAAATCCATATGAACCAACGAATTAAACATTTTATATTGAAGGTTTGCCTGCACTCGAGAAAGAATTCTGTTCTGCATCAATAACTGACCATATTGGCTCATACCTTTTATGATTGCTAATGAAATAATTCCAACTGGACCCCACCATATAACGCTAGCTGAATTCGTTTCAAATGCAGATATTATTAGTTGTATAAATTTAGCATATCCAGCAGCCGAAATTGCTACAAAAAACATAAGAACAAAAGTTATGGCTAAGCTGAAGGAATGCTCCTTAAGCCATTCATTCCATAGACGGCTGTAAGCATCTCTTGCAGATAATACCTTAGGATTTTTTTCAGCCATCAAATCTACTTTGCAATGATTCATTCATAAACATACATGTACAGTTATGCCATTCCAACGAAATAATGTCCTACAGGCCAATACCTAATCGAAACTACTAATTTCTAGCTTTTTCTAATGCTATTGGAAATGCCTTTGCAAAATGTTCAATATCTTCTGGTATCCCAACTGATACCCTGAGGCATCTATCTTGAGGAGCAACGAATGCCATACGTACAAATATACCCATTCCAACCAATTCAGCCAAAACTTTACGGGTAAAATCGCCATTTAAACCACAATCAACAGCAACAAAATTTGTAGATGAAGCTATTGTTTTTAAACCATTTTCTTTCGCAATTTGATTAATTCTCTCACGGCCAAGTTCAATAGAATTGCGAACTTGAGAAATATACTTTTGATCTTTTAATGCCGCCAGAGCAGCTTTTTGACCAATAGTATTAACGCCAAAATGATTCCTGATTTTATCGAATGACTTCACCAAATCTACATGTCCAATCGCATAGCCAACTCGTGCACCAGCCAAACCATAAGCTTTAGAGAATGTTCTAAGCCTTATTACATTTTTATTTAAAACATCTAATTTTGGAGCTACGCCATCCGGTGCCAATTCAATATATGCTTCATCAAGAACCAATAAGCTCTCGTTAGGCACAGAATCAATCATTCGCTGGATCACCTCTGCACTGTGGTGTGTTCCCATTGGATTATCAGGATTAGCTAGATAAATCATCTTGGCTTTAAGAAGCTTAGCCTTTGCAATTAAAGCATCAGGATCTTCATAATCTGCCAAGTATGGAACAGTTTCTAAAACCCCTCCAACACCTTTTACTTGATAATTGAATGTTGGGTATGCTCCATTTGAGGTTACAACAGTATCACCCTCTTCAAGCATCAATCTGCATAATATCCCCATTAAACCATCTATGCCTTCCCCAACAATGATGTTTTGACTTGGTATTTGTAAATGTTTTTCAAGTTCTTTTTTTAAATCAAAGGCGTCAGGATCGCCATATTTAAAAACATCAGAAGTAGATTCTGCAATAATTTTCTTAACTTTTGGCGATGGTCCAAAGCTACTTTCGTTAGCACCTAGCCGTGCAATGAACGGAATTCCTGAGAGGCGCTCAGTCATTTCTGGTGCAACAAAAGGTACACTAGATGGGAGTGAATTCGCCAATGTTGTTAATCTTGGATATAGATTTTTATTATTACTCATTATTCAATCCAATATAATCTCATTTATAACTTTAACTAAAATTAACCACATTAACTGGTTAAATGAAATCATAGAATATAAGATTTAGAACATTTCCATAACTCTTTTTAATGCAGCTTGAAGCGTAAGCAATTCTTTGCCACCAATTTCTATACGGGTTCTATTTTCAAGTATTACAGCAGCGGGTGCGTTTGAAATAAATTTATCATTTGAAAGCTTTTGGTTTATAGAATTCAATTCTTTTTCAAGCTTATCTATTGCTTTATTTAAGCGAGCTTTTTCAGCCTCTAAATCAATAATATCTGCAAGTGGTAGACAAAACTGCCCACCTTCTACTGGCAATGTCACAGCACCATTTGGTGCTTCAGATGCAAGTGTTACGCTTTCAACTCTAGCCAAACGCATTATCATTAACTTATTATTATCTAAAGCTTTTTGAGCAATGGTATCCAAGGATAATTGGATCATTGGAATTTTTGCACCTGCATTAACACGCATTTCAGATCGTACAGAACGGATTTGTTCAATCAAAGAAATTACCCAATTCATTTCCTTATCTGCTTCTTCATTTACATATTCAAGTGAAGTATATTTTGGCCATTCAGCATGAGTTAATAATTTTTTACGCAAACCAGTCTCATCCCATAGACTTTCTGTAATGAAAGGCATTATCGGATGTAAGAGGATATATGATTGATCCAAAACCCAAGCTAATGTTTCTTTGGTTTCAAGCACAGCTGTAAGATCTTCGCCTTGTAATAATGGCTTTGAAAGCTCAACATACCAATCGCAAACTTTGTTCCAAACAAATACGTAAAGTGCATTAGCAGCATCATTAAATCTATATTGCTCAAGAGAATTGTCGACTGCTTCACGCACCAAAGCAGTTTCACCTATTATCCATTTATTTAATGTTTGCTTTACAGATTTAGGATCAAAATCATTATTGGGAGATGCCTCATTAAACTCAGCAAATCGAGTTGCATTCCATAATTTTGTTCCGAAATTACGATATCCCTCAATGCGATTTTCTGAAAGCTTTAAGTCACGGCCCATTGCAGCCATAGCAGTTAAAGTAAACCGAACAGCATCAGCACCATACTTATCTATCAAATCTAGTGGATCCATTACATTTCCAGTAGATTTTGACATTTTTTTACCATGCTCGTCTCGTACTAATGGATGAACATATACTGTTTCAAAAGGAACTTTACCCATTGTCTCAATACCCATCATCATCATTCTGGCGACCCAGAAGAAAATAATATCAAAACCAGTTATTAGTGTTCTGTTGAGATTGTTGGAAGTGTAATAGCGTTCAAGTTCTTTTGAATTTTCAGGCCACCCAAGTGTCCCAAATGGCCATAAACCTGAAGAAAACCATGTATCTAATACATCTGGATCTCTTGAAAGGACAATAGTCTTTGTCTTTCCATCATCTTCATCTAAAGAATTATTATTTGGATTATCATCAACCAAAATTTTGATATTGGCATTTGGATATTTGGATTGGTATTTATTTAATGCCTTCTCAATGGCCTCTTCTTCTGAAGTTGCGCAATAAGCATTACCCTCAAGATCGTTCCATACCGGCACTTGATGGCCCCACCATAATTGACGAGAAATACACCAAGGCTCAATATTTTCGAGCCAATGGAAATAAACCTTTTTATCTCCTTCAGGTAAAATTTTTGTTGTCCCATCTTTAACCGCATCAATTGCAGGCTGAACAATTTTAGCAGTATCAACAAACCATTGGTCTGTAAGTGCTGGTTCAATAACTACTTTCGATCGATCACCAAAAGGTTGCATTACTTTTTTATTTTCAATTTTGATCATTAGGCCTAAAGCATCAATATCAGCCACAACAGCTTTACGAGCTTCAAATCGATCCATTCCTTGATATTTTAGTGGTACAAAATTATCTTCATGGTCGTCAGATCGCATTGCACCTTTTGTATCTAATAATGAATACATTGGAATGCTGTTACGTTTTGCTACTTGGTAGTCATTAAAATCATGTGCACCCGTTATTTTAACAGCACCTGATCCAAAATCTGGATCAGGATACTCATCTACAATCACAGGAATTGTTCTATTACACAAAGGTAAGTGAACACTTTTTCCTACTATAGGTGCATATCTCTCATCTTTTGTGAACACTGCTACTGCCCCGTCACCCAACATAGTTTCAGGGCGCGTTGTAGCTATAGAAATATAGTTTCTCTCTTCGCTTAATGTTATGTTGTTATCTTCATCTTTTTCAATGTAAGTATATGTTTCTCCATCAGCTAATGGATATTTAAAGTGCCACATATGGCCGTCAACTTCAATATTTTCAACTTCCAAATCAGAAATTGCTGTTTCGAAATGTGGATCCCAGTTAACTAATCTTTTACCTTTGTATATTAATCCTTTGTCATAAAAATCAACAAAAGTTTTTAAAACTGCGTCATGGAAATTAGCACTATTTTCATGACCTGTTTTTGTGTCACCATGCGCACCTGCCATAGTAAATGCTGTACGAGAAAAATCGCATGATGCACCTAATCGTTTAAGCTGGTTAATAATCGTACCACCAGATTGTTCTTTCCATTTCCAAACTTTTTCCAGGAATGCATCACGCCCTAATTCAGATCTTGATGGCTCATTATTTTTTGCTAATTCACGTTCAACAACCATCTGTGTAGCAATACCTGCATGGTCAGTGCCTGGTTGCCAGAGCGTATCAAATCCTCTCATTCTATGCCAACGAATTAGAATATCTTGAAGTGTATTATTAAAGGCATGACCCATATGTAAAACACCAGTAACATTTGGAGGTGGAATCATTATTGCGTAACCGCTTGCATCAGGTGAAGCATTCGCACCAGCTTTGAATGCATTTGCATCTTCCCATTTTTTCCAAATCTTAGCTTCTTTAGAAGCTGCATCAAAGTTTTTTTCCATAGCCATTTGTCTTGCCTTTAAAACATTATTGTACGCTTCATACAGTGCGAACAAAGCAAGGGAAAGTCTCTTGGATCATATCTGGGAAATTATATTCAATGACAGACTTTTGGCCTTAAATATAACTTATACCCTTCTACCATTGACGGTTATATAAATGAAAAATTTTATGAGTTAAATAATATTAACTAAGTCTTTTCAATAATGATGAAGTATCCCATCTACCACCACCCATTTTTTGGACATCTTTATAAAATTGATCGACTAATGCAGTAATAGGAAGGCTTGCACCATTTTCATTTGCAGTATTCAAGCATATCCCTAAATCTTTACGCATCCAATCAACTGCGAAACCATGTTCATATTGATCATCTAACATAGTCTCAAATCTATTTGCCATTTGCCAGCTACCAGCAGCTCCTTGACTAATTACTTCAACTACATCACGCCCATCCAAACCAGCTTTTTGGGCAAAGTGAAGAGCTTCAGACAACCCTTGCACTAAACCTGCAATAGCAATCTGATTGCACATTTTTGTTAATTGACCTGCACCACTTTCGCCAATTCTTTTGCATAATTTGGCGTAAATATTCATTATTTTTTCTGCTTCGATGTAGTGGTTTTGTGATCCACCACACATAATTGAAAGTTGTCCGTTTTCTGCACCAGCTTGCCCCCCAGAGACTGGTGCATCAACAAATGAAATTCCATGAGATTTTGCAATATCGTGTAATTCTTTAGTAACAGCTGCAGAAACTGTAGTATGATCTATGAATAAACTGCCAGGTTTCATAGATGAAAACGCACCATCTTCACCTAAGCATACTGACCTTAAATCATCATCATTTCCAACACAAGCAATAACAATATCCACTCCATCTGAAGCCTCTGAAGGTGTTTTCCCATAATTGCCCCCATATTCTTTAGTCCATTTAACAGCCTTACTTGTCGTACGGTTATAAACTTTAACGTTATGACCTGCATTAAATAGATGCCCAGCCATCGGGTATCCCATTACTCCAAGTCCAAGAAAAGCCAGTTTTGTCATTTTATTTCCTTTTAATTATAATAAGTCCTCAGGAGTTTTTCCTGCAAAATACGAATCTAAGTTATCAAGTGCCCGAAAACCCATAGCATCTCGAGTTTTTACAGTAGCACTGCCAATGTGAGGAAGCATAAAAATATTTTTAAAATTTGAAAATTTAGGGTTACCTCCAGGCTCATCTTGATAACAATCGAGTCCAACCCCCGAAATTTGTCCCGAACTTAAAGCATCGATTAAAGCTTCTTCATCAATCAATGATCCCCTTGCTGTATTTACTAGAATAGCTCCAAATGGCATTATATTTAATCGCTGTGCATCGATTAATAATTTTGTTTCTGGCGTAGCTGGACAGTGTAATGATAAAAAATCAGATACTTTTAAAAGGCTTTCTATAGTATCATGGTATGTTGCACCTAAAGAAACACTATCACTTAGTTTGGTTCTATTAAAATAATGAATATCCATATCAAATCCACGGGCTTTTTTTGCGAAAGCTTGCCCAACGCGCCCCATACCAATAATTCCTATCCTTGAACCCGTAAGTTGCTTTCCAACCATAAAAGAGGGTGACCAGTTTTTCCAATTTCCAGTTCTGACAATTTCATCTCCCAAAACAGCATGTCTAGCTGCACCTAGCATCAACAGCATCGCTATTTCTGCTGTAGCGTCCGATAAAACATCTGGAGTGTTTGTTACAAGTATGTTCTTTTCTTTGAGAGCCACTAAATCACAATGATCAACACCAACAGAATGATTTGCTATAATTTTTAATCTTGGCCCAAAGTTGGAGACAACGTCAGAAGAAAACACTTCCGAATGGCAAGGAACAATAGCATCAAATTCAAAACTTGCAGAAATTATTTCTTCTTTAGTGCCAGGTTGATCTTCTAAATTCACTTCAACTTCATAATCTTTTTGAGCACGTTCTAAAGTAGCATCCGACAGTTTTCGCGTAATCCATATGCGCGGTTTATTCATTTCTTTCGAACACACTCAGACCAAAAGTCATAAATAGCAGCAGCACAGACAATAATTGCAATAATCATAAATGGTAATCCACCTGAAAACCCTGCAAATCCTGTAGAAATCGAATGCGATAAACCTCCTATAAATATTATGAAGATTCCAACACCTATAAATCCAACTAATAACTTAATATTATACGACATGTTATTCCCTTTTATTTGGCATCTTTACTGAGATACTGTTGTAACCAATTTGCTGTTCTTAACAAACGACCATCTTGTTCTGCTTCTCCAATTAATTGAACACCAATTGGCATTTCGTTTTCACCAACAAGAAGTGGAAGAGTAACTGTTGGAAGCCCAGCCAAAGTCCACAGCGTGCAAAAAATTGGATCACCAGTTGTCGCTTCACTGATAAATGGCGCTTCACCTATTGCTGAAGGCGCGATGATAGCATCATATTCTGTAAAAAAATCAGCAAAGAAATCTTGTGCGGATAACTTAACTGCCAAAGCATCAGTGTATTCATCTGAACTGATTTTACGCGCACGTTTAATCACCGATTTAAGAGTATCGCTTAAACCATCCCAATTTTGGTCAAATACATCACTTTGATGTTTGCAAATTTCATATTCATGTATCCTAGCTTGCACAGCAACTAAATTTGAGAGCTGGTCAGCAGCAGTCATTTTAGAAACTTGTGCACCTAAAATATCATTTATTGCATCTAACCCTTCTCGTGTTTCTGAAGCTAAACGATCATAAAAAGGTAAATCTAACCAAGCTATATTTGGTGTAACAGGTGGATCTGATAATGCTCCATCATACATTTTAGGACGCGGCCTAGAAAAACTATTTATGTCGTTCTGGTCATAAGATCCAAGAACATCGCCTAGCAACCCAATATCAGCTAGGGAGCGGCCAAAACATCCAACCTGATCCAAAGTTTCAGAAGTTTGAAGTATGCCAGATCTTGATATAATACCCGCAGTAGGTTTAAAGCCATATGTTCCACAAAATGAGGCAGGACGAATAACAGAACCATTAGTTTGTGTCCCAACAGCAATTGGAATATGATTTGCCGCTACTGCAGCAGCAGAACCACTTGAAGATCCACCCGGAGTTCTCTCTAAGTTGTGTGGGTTGCGCGTCTTGCTTGGATGCAAAAATGCCAATTCAGTAGTAACAGTTTTACCCATTATTACAGCTCCAGCCTCACGCAACCTTTCAACTAATCTTGCATCTTTTTTTGTTTGACGTCCTTCAAAAACAGCATTGCCAAGTTGAGTTGGCATATCGACCGTATCAATTATATCCTTCAAACCAACTGGCACACCATGAAGTCGCCCAATTGACTTTCCTTGC
>Ga0213869_10002409_pt1 | contig 12980 bp, 11 predicted proteins | sample PICome_10_FD_160083 | JGI IMG/M metagenome (GOLD analysis project Ga0213869, IMG submission 160083) | Coastal seawater microbial communities near Pivers Island, North Carolina, United States - PICO132 | ecosystem: Environmental > Aquatic > Marine > Coastal | place: USA: North Carolina...
TCAATATTATTTGCCTTAATATTTTATATTGTAATGAGTCAATTGTAAATCATTTTAAATAATCATAAATAATTATACTTTATTCTTACTTATACTTATTAATCAAGTTTATTCTCATTTATTCTTTTGTATTCTTATTGATATCAACTTCTTTACAACATTGTAAAAACTTTTGATAATATAAATCATAACATTTGTCGAAAGTTTCACCCTTTTCTATACATTTGTCATAATTTACAAGATATTGACCACATGTATTTACTTTTTTACTAATATTTTCTGCTCCTGATATTTTCAACATAAAATTTAAATAATCGTTTCTATTATTCGTAGACATTATATTATTGTTATTGTTATATAATCTTATATTGATAAATAAAAATTAAAAATTTAAATATACGATATCAAAATAATAAATTATTCTTCACTTTGTGGTGCTAAACAAAGTTTAATTACCCCAAGAGTGGCGACTTCACATTGAATAATCAATGGGAAATCATTTTTAATATGAATTCTAATTGTACTACTTAAGTTAGCACATTTACTAAATTGTACTAAATGTTTTAAATCGAAAACTCCTTGAATAATTTGATTAGGATTATCATTAGTTTCGTATTTCATTCCTGATGCTGCTGGTTTTACTTTAATTCCTTGTTTAACATTTGTATTATATCCTTTAAAAATAAGTTGACTTCCGACACTTGTAATCTCAATTTTATCACTAAATTGACTAATTTCACGACAAATCTTTTGAAATCTTTGACTTGAAAGAACAATAACACTCTCAAATTTAGCTGGTGGAATTGATCTTTCGTATAATGGAATATCCATTAAACTGAGATAAATAGTATTAGTAATGTTCTCTTCTTTATTATGTCTCTCAATACCAATATGATTTTCATTATCTTTTTCAACATATAATCTTAATGTATCAAGAGTTTCCATATTTTTTATAATCTTAAAAAAATCTTCAAGATTAAGACCTAAAACTATTGGTTTTTCACATTGATATTCTTCAAATTTACTAGCAAAAAGTTTCAAATGTACTAAAACTGTTCTAGTTGGATCAACTGATAGTAATTTAATACCATCTTCATTACATTCTAAGTTACCTTCAGTTAAAAGATCTCTTAATAACTCAGATAGATATTTAATTGGTGGTGTTTTAGATGTCCATAAATGGAAATTATATTCAGATGATTCTGTAGTGTCTAATTCAGTCATATTTATAATAATATTTTAGTCTTAGTTTTAAATTAAATAAAATAAACTTACTAATTAAAAAATTGTTTTATTTTTATACATATGAAAATAAAATTAAATTAAAAGATAAATCATTTTAATAAATAAAACATTTTAATAAAATAGATTAATAAATAAAGCAATTAACAAGTATACTATATAATGACTAATTTAACTGAACCTAAATTACTAAATAAGTTAATATCAAATATTGATACTGATTGGAAAAATATTATAGATAATATTTATCAGGAAAATATTTCTCAACTGGATAAAATGAATGATTTACTATATAATAATCATAAAATATATCCTCCTAAAAATTTAATTTTTAATTCATTTAACAAATTTAATTTTATAGATACAAAGGTTGTAATTTTAGGACAAGATCCATATCATCAAAAAGATCAAGCAATGGGATTAGCATTTTCAATTAATAAAGGAATAAAAAATCCACCATCTTTAAAGAACATTATTAAAGAGATAAAAAATAATTATACATCTTCAAATATTGAAGATTACAAAGGAGATCTTACTTATTTAAGTGATCAGGGAGTATTATTATTGAATAGTTCTTTAACTGTATTAGATAGTAAACCAGGATGTCATATAAAAAACTGGGAACACTTTACCGATAATGTAATCAAATATATTTCTGATAATCATCATAATATAGTTTTTATATTATGGGGTAATTATGCTAAAAGTAAAAAAAAAATTATTGATTTACAAAAACATAAAATATTAGAATCAGTACACCCTAGTCCTTTAAGTGCTAGTAGAGGGTTCTTTGGTTGTAACCACTTTTTATTATGCAATGAATATTTGAAAAAACATAATATTACTACTATTAAATGGTAAAAATACTACTATTATATAGTAATGAAATATTAATTTTAATAAATAAATTTTTTAATAGATATAAATATTGATAAAGGACGCCCCTACTAATAAGAAGAAAGCCAAAAATAATATTAATAAACTTTGTTCACCATATTTTGCTAATAATACAATACTTATAATTATTAAAATAATTATAGAGTAAAATGCTGCTAATTCATTCATCTTTAATTAATGTATATAAAAAAACTTAAAAAAATATAAGTAATTTATTTTTATTTTTTATCTTTGTCTTTCTCACGACTTAAATATGTTTGATGTAATTTAAATACTTTTTCATTATTATTTAATTTAAATCCATCAGGTAAAACATATTCAGCTAACACTATTGGTTCTTTAAACCATAATTTAATAATATTAAAGTTCTTTTTTGGACTAATACTTATTCCATTAATTACTTCATCTTTCATTAAATTATTAGTAATTAAATATCCAATTAGATCAGTCCAATAAGTATAAGAAATCCTTTTATCTACTTTCCAACTAATGTATCCACCATCTTTATTTAAATCATCTTCCCAAATCGGTAATACATCATCTTTCATTACAAAGAACATTCCTTCTTCAATCATTTCTTTACCAATAAAATAATCTAAAGTCCAGAATTCTTCAAAATTAGTAAAAGATAAGATTTGATGATAACTATCTTGAGTCCAACTAGTATCGTTTGGGTTATGATACCATAAAGTAAATTCGTTATTTAATTTTTGAGTATCCATACTATTATTTAATGATACCTTATTTTTAAATTTATTTTTTCTTTTATATATATAAAATGAATTCATTATTACCAATTTTATTATTATTAATTCTTGGAGTCCTTTTTGCTGCTACACAAAACAATTCTAATACCAGATTATGTTCAGTTGCCGTATTACTATTGATAGTAATTGTATTCTGTTATTTAAGAATGAGAGAAACTTTCGCTAATTTTGCAGCAGTAGACTATTCATTAGGTAAGTGTGGAGGATTAAACTATGCAGGAAGACAAGATGCTCTTCCAATAACTGGAAATTATGATAATCTTAGATTATCCTCAAGAACTAAACCAAATTATCCATTAGTATCTGATGTTACTATTTTCTCTCCAGTTGGTGATGGTATTAAATTAACTTCTGATCCTGCTTCACATAGATTCCCAACTGTTGATGGTAAACCAAATTCTGCTAGACATCTCTTCATGTTAGCTCATAACCAATCAAAACCAGAATGCTGCCCATCAACATTCTCTAGTAGTTTAGGATGTGTATGCATGTCACAATCTCAAAGAGATATGATTAATCAAAGAGGTAGTAACAAAACTCATCCAGGTAGACCATCTATCTAAATTACCTTTTATTTAACCTTTTGATATTTATATATTATCTTATAATAAATGATACATCCTTTATGGTATGTTTGTATAGTTGTTCGCCTTTTTTTAGCCTATAGTATTTCTAAATATAGTAAATATTCTAAATATTTAAAATTAATTATATTATTTATAGGTTTAGGTTTTGGATATAAAGCATTAACTGGTTCCAATAATGAAACACAAGTAGCTAAAGTATTTTGGCACAATACAAGAATAATACATTCAGTATTATTCTTATCAGCATATATTGTAACTGATCCTAAAAATTCTACAAGGATTTTGGTATGTGATGTTATCTTTTCAATTATATATAGAACCTACTTAGAAACCAATTAAAAAAATTTTATTTTAGTTTTTGCACTTATTCTCAATAATTTAGTACCATTTAAAAATTTAAAAAATTATAAATTTAAAACATATTTAAAAAAGTTTAATAAAATTATTGACTTAACTATACATTCCGAATGGAGGTGGACTATTACCATTACCTCTCTTTAATACTAAATCATCAACAATATTTTTAGTAATTTCAATTGGAAAGTTATCAATATTAATATTTTTTAAACTAGTATGAATATCATTACTATTCTTACCTGTTAATAAAACAATATTTAACTTAGAAATTATATTTTCAAATCTTCTAATCACATTACGAATACCTTTTTCTTCTTTATGACAATCTTTATAATTAACAATATAATCAATAATTTCAGGATTAAATAATAATTGATCTTTATTGATATTGTAAGTATTTAATAACCTAGGAATTATATAGTCTGTTACAATTACTTTTTTTTCATCTAATTTAAAATTATCAACCTCAATTAATTCCATACGATCTAATAAAATTTTATTAACCTTTTGAATATCATTAAATGAAAACACAAATATTGATTTAGAAATATCAAAGTGAATTCCACTAAAGTATTTATCTTGGAATAAACTATTTTGACTATTATCAGTTAAATGAATTAACATATTGACAATCTCCTCACCTTTATTACTATTACTAATTTTATCTAATTCATCAAAATAGAATATAGGGTTCATACATTTGCTTTGTTTTAAACAGTCTACAATTTTACCATTTATACTACCTTCATAAGTATAACTATGACCATCTAAATAACTACTATCAGTAGCACCACCTAAAGAAATGAAATTAAAAGGGATTCCTAAAGCTTTAGACATGCCTTCTTTAATTATAGTAGTTTTACCTGTACCTGGAGCACCATAAATGGCAAATACATTACCAGATTTAGATGGATTACTAATCATTTTAGCAATAATTTGAATAATTTGATCTTTTGTAGAATTTTGACCATATATTACTTTATTCATACTATCTTTAGCATTTTTAAGAAAATTATACACATTTTCTGGTTTATCATCCTTTTTAATAGCTAATGTAGCATGTTTATTCCAAGGAATATCTAAAAGTGATTGAATCCAGTTATTAAGTTTATGGTATTCACCTGCTCCTACTTCCATTGATGATAATGTTTGTATTTTTTGTAAAATAATTTTTTTTGTATATTCATTAATATCACTTTGTACCACCTTAAAAAACATAGGAGTTAAATCTGATTGATGTACCTGTATATTTTTCAAATGTTGAATAATTTCTTGTTTTTTCTTATGTCCCAATTCTATAAAATAATCCAAATTTGACTTATTATCTTTTGTTTTAGTTAAATCTATAAAGGTGTCAATAATTTTTAAATCCTTTTTTTTAATAGAGTCTGATACCTCTTTACCTTGATAAATACTTTTTGCATATTCCTTAGGATTAAGATTTTGAAAACTGTTTTTAATAATATTTTTTTCAATCATTCTAATATTTTTTTGATAAGATTTACTTAATTCATCATCTTCACTATATTCTTCTGAATAATCTGTATCATCTTCTACAATGTATTCAGAATCATTATCTTCATCTTCTTCTTCTTCTGAATAATCTAAAGACATTGTAACTGTTTTATCTAATTGATAAAGTTTTTTATTGATGTAATCTAATTCATTATCTAAAGTATATCTAATATCATCAATATCTTTATTTACACTAGTATTAAAATTTTTGTTCTTAGTTTCATCTTTATTAAACTTTTTACTAAGATTTTGTAAAGATGATTCAAGAGATTTGATTCTTTTTTCTTGCTTATCAACAACTTCATTTAAATCAAGCTTTCTTTTCTTATTATTTTTTTCAGAACTATTATCATCTGATGGTAATTTAGATTTGGACATATACAAATAATTTATATTTATATTTATAATTTTATTTTTATATTAATAACAATTTGAATTTAAATGATATAATACCTAACTTTAAAATAAAAGATAAAGGGATTTAATATTATTATAAAAATAATATAATTTATTTAATTTTTTAAATAATTTTTATTATGTTTATGCTAATTTTTAATAAATAAAATTAAATTAATTAATTATTTAAAAAACTAATTGTAAAAATTGAAATTTAAAAATAAATTATTCTTTAAAAAATAGTTGCTTATATTATAAATGTCAAGTCAAACAAATTATAATCAAGAATTTGAATATAGCGAAATTGTTGGAGTTGGATTTAGTACTTATAGTCCAGAACAAATTAAAAATATTTCAGTAGCAAATATTACTAAAACTCAGTTATATGATAGTAATGGAGAACCAACTATTGGTGGTCTATTCGATCCTAAAATGGGTTATATTGAACAGGGCAAAAGATGTAAAACTTGTTTTCAAACATTTATTACATGTCCTGGTCACCCTGGTCATATTGAATTAGCTAAACCAATTTTTAATATTCAATATGAAAATGAAATTGTAAAAATATTAAAATGTGTTTGTATTAAATGTAGTAGACTTTTGATTAATAAAAATAGTCCACTTATTAAGAATTTAATTAATAATACTAAACTTAATAGAAAAGAGAGATTTGAAAAAATTCATACCATTATTAAATCTAAAGTTAAAAGGTGCGGTGGTATGAATGAAAAACCTGGTAGTATCTTAGATTTCGAAGGTTGTGGAGCGATTCAACCTAGCAAATATATTAATAGTATTAAAACTGACTCACAAATTATCGCTGAATGGAAAGGCGAATTAGTTGAAGGTAATCAGAATGATATTACTCAAAATATAAATGCTGAAATTCTATTATCAATATTCAAAAGAATTACTGAAGAAGATGCTTTGGTAATGGGTTTTGGAAAAGATTGGTGTTTACCATGGTGGTTAATAATTAGTGTCTTACCCGTATGTCCACCATGTGTTAGACCTTCGGTTAGACAATATAATAACCAGAGAAGTGAAGACGATTTAACTCATAAATATAATGATATTATTAAATATAATGATATTTTGAAAGAAAAATTAGCTTCAGGTAATAGTCTTACTCCTGATCATATTAAACATTATACTGATATGGTTCAATATCACGTGTCAACATTATTTAATAATGATATTAAAGGTATTTCACCTGCAACTACAAGAAGTGGTAGACCAATGAAGACATTTACTGAACGTCTTAAAGGTAAGGAGGGTCGTATCAGACATAATCTTATGGGTAAACGTGTAGATTATTCTGCCCGTTCTGTAATTTCTCCTGATGCTAATCTTGATATAGATCAATTAGGAGTACCATATAGAGTGGCTATGAATTTAACATTTCCAGAAAATGTAAATCAATATAACATTAATGATTTATATAAAAAAGTTCGTAATGGTAATAAAACCTATCCAGGAGCTAAAAGTATTAAGAGTGTTAAAGATGGTAAAACTAGACTTTTAGATTATCAAGATACTAACAAAATAGTTCTCGAAATTGGAGATATTGTTAATAGACACTTAATTAATGATGATATTGTCTTATTTAATAGGCAACCATCACTTCACAAGATGAGTATGATGGGACACAGAGTTCGCGTTATGGATGGTAATACTTTCCGCCTTAATGTTGATGTTTGTTCTCCATACAATGCTGATTTTGATGGTGATGAAATGAATATGCACGTACCACAAAGTATTCAAACTGCTATGGAATTAAAAGAATTAACTCTTGTTTCAAGACATATTATTAGTCCAAGTAGTTCTGATCCTATTATTAAACCATCACAAGATAACCTTTTAGGTCTTTACAAAATTACTGAAAATGGTATTCTATTTACTCATAAAGAAGTAATGAATATGATGATGGGTGTAAATAAATTTAATGGTAAACTCCCAGAACCTGATGTTAAAGAAGGTTCTTATGTAAGATGGACAGGTAAACAAGTATTCTCTACTGTATTACCTAACATTAGTCTTAAGAGCAAAGTTGATAAAGCCTTTTTAGAAGATGTAATTATTGATAATGGTATTTTAAAACAAGGTCAAGTTAATAAAGGAGTGTCGGATGCTGCTCTTCATATGATTTTTAATGAATATGGTCATAAAGAGGCTACTAGGTATCTTAATGATTTACAAAAAATTATTACTAGATTCATGACTAGATGTGGTTTCAGTGTAGGTATTAGTGACCTATTCTTACACAATGATATTAAAAAACGTAATCAAGAAAAGATTGTAGAGGCTAAGAAAGAAGTTATTGATATTACTAAAAAGTCACATCTTAATATTCTTACTGAAGTATCAAATGGTTTAGATAACATTTACGATGCTAAAGTAAGAAAAGTTGCTGCAACTACTACTAAAAATATTACCAATGATAATATTGCTATGTTAACCAATAAAAATAGAATTAATTTTATGGTTAATAGTGGTTCAAAAGGTAAGAGTATTAATATTCAGCAAATGATGTATTTACTTGGTGAACAAGTTATTGATGGTAAACGAGTACCACTTGGATTCTCAAATAGAACACTTCCTCATTATCCAAAATATGAAAATGGTATTGAAAGTAGAGGTTTTATTGCCAGTAATTTCATTGATGGATTAAACCCACAAGAGTTCTTCTTCCATGCTATGTCTGGTAGAGAGGGTATTATTGATACTGCTGTAAAAACTGCCAGTTCTGGTTATATCCAGAGGAAACTCGTTAAAGCTACTGAAGATTTAAAGGCTAATCATGACTTTACAGTTAGAAGTAGTAATCTTGATGTAGTACAATTTATCTATGCTGATGATGGATTTTATCCTTCATTTTTAGAAAGACAAAGTACTAGATTGGTTGATATTACTCAAGAAGATTTAGATAAACATTACATTATTAATGATATTAAACTATTTGAAAAACTTGTACTTAAAAAGGAATTTAACAAAGTAGAAGTATCAGATTTTAAGAAAGAAGTAACAGATTTTAATAAAATGGTTACAGATTCATTACATATAATGTATAATTGCTATATTAATTATTTCAAAGATATGGGAAGTTTACAATTATACTATCCAACTAATTTTAGAAAACTAATTAATAATACTACAATCCAATATAATTTAAATACAAAATCAAAATCTGATTTACATCCAATTGATATTATTAAAGGTATTAAAGATGTTTATAATTATTGTAGTGTTAATGGATTTCATAATAACGCTTTACTAATCCTATTATGTGATAATTTATCACCAATTAGACTTCTCAGAGATGTTGGTATGAATAAAATTGCTTTCAAACATGTTTGCAATAATGTTAAAATGCGATTCGAAAACTCATTAGTTGAGGGTGCTGAAATGGTTGGACCACTAGCTGCACAAAGTATTGGGGAAGTATCAACTCAGTTAACTCTTAACACTTTCCACTTGGCAGGTGTAGGTGAAAAGACTAACGTTACAAAAGGTGTACCTCGTTTAACAGAGTTATTAAGTAATACTAAGAATCCAAAACAACCTATGTGTAATATTTACTTAGAATCCAAGTATAGATATAATCTTGATATGGCAGCTAAAGTAGGTAATAATATTGAGTCTAATATTATTGGTGATTTACTTGAAAGCGAAGCAATTTACTTAGATCCTAGTAACAATTTAGATAATATGTTAGATGAGGATAAAGAAATGATGAAAATTTATCAAGTATTTAGTGAACTAGATAATCAACACGAACAAATTCCTGATAATCCATGGATTATTAGATTAGAGTTTGATAGAAAAAAAATTATTGAAAAGAAAATTACTATGGATGATATTCATAACATTTTAAGTAATAAATATCCTACTGCTGTTCTAATGTTTTCAGATGATAATTCAAGCAAACTTGTATTTAGATTAAGAATGCCATTTGCTACAAACAAAGAAAAAGCTGATGATGATATCTTGTACTTAAAACAAAAGATTGACGAAATTAGTCAAATTAACATTAAAGGTATTGTTGGAATTTCTAAAGTTTATACTCCAAAGAAATCACCAATTTATAATAAACAAGGTGATGTCTATATTAAAAAGGATGAATATATTTTGGAAACTGACGGATCAAATTTATTTGAATTATTGACAAGAGATGAAGTTGATGCTACACGCACGTATTCTATCGATCCAAATGAAATGCTCACAACCTTTGGTATTGAAGCAGCTAGATTTATGATTCAAAACCAATTGAAAGATGTATTTGGTGATAAAACTAATGATAGACATATTGGTGTTCTCTGTGATAGAATGAATCGCGGAGGAGAATTCATGTCAGTTGATAGACACGGTATTAATAAAGAGAACATTGGTCCTCTTGCTAAATCTAGTTTTGAAGAGACTACTGATCAATTACAAGAAGCCAGTTTATTCGGTGCTATTGACGATATTAGTGGTGTATCAAGTAACATTATGGTAGGGCAAATTCCTCCTTGTGGTACTGGTGATAGTATGGTACTCCTTGATGAAGAAATGTTACTCCAACAAGATGATGTTGATGAAGATGCAGAAGATGATGATATCAATAAATATTTCGAAAGCAGTGAATTCTGTGCTGAAAATGATGATATCAAATTTAATCTTAATGCTGTTGAAGATGAAAATCTTGATGTTAATGTTATCCCTGAAGTAGTTGTTTCATAAATAAATTGTAAAATTTTAATATATTAATTAAATTATTTTTTTTAAATTTATAATTAAATTTAAGTTTGATATAGTTAAAAAAATAAAAACCTTTATTATAATTATTATTATAAATTTTATTTATTTTGTTTCAATTTTCTTTCCTTCTTAATTCTTGACGAACTGCAAAATAATAACCATCTTTGCCTCTACTCTTTAATAAATTTTTAATTTTATTTGGTTCTCTTATGTTTTTTCTTAAAATTTCATTTACTAAATTGTTAACTTGTCTTTTACTATTTTCCTTTTCTCTTTGTTTTTTTATTCTTTCATCTTTTATTATTTTAAATAGATCTGGAAGATCATTTTCTAAATCTATGTATCTACCTAAATTATTATCTATAATACATTTTCTAGCATTTTCGGAATTGACTAAAAGTAATCCATTAGTTTTAAAATAATGATATAATCCCATTCTATGTCTACCATCAGATAATCTTAAATATTCTTTTTTTGATTTATTATAGTTAGGATCTACTGGTTGAATTTCAGTTTCGGGTATAGTTACTTTCCCATTATTATTAAAGTAGTAACAAATAAATGAATTAGATATGCCTTCCATTTCAATAAAATCATGTAATCCAAGTAATAACCATGATAATAATTCTGGACTATCACGTTCAAAAATTTTTAGATGAGCAATATCTTTTTTAGATTGTCCTACAAATTCAACAAATTTATCTATATCTATATACATTAAATTTTTATAGCTCTTGCTTTTATTAACAAAATCTGTAATATTATATCTCCATTTATATTCTTTATTTTTATAAATACTGTCAAAGATTTTATTATATTTGAATCCTTCTAAAGTCTCTTTATTTTTCTCTAAATTTAATAACATATCTAATAATTCTGATTTTACTTTTTGATCTGAAGGTAAATCTGCAGAACTACAATGATGTTCTTTATTAATACACATTGCTAGTTGTTGTCCATCATCACAAAATTTTTTATCGTCTGTACATTTTTTTAATTTATTAACCATAACCATTCTATTTTGTACTTTACTTCTACATTTTAATCTATTATTATTGTTATCATTATTGTTGTTATTGTTATTTCCACCATAAATATTTCTTTTTATTGTTCTTTTTGTTTTCCTTTTTATTGTACTTTTTTGTTTTCTATTATTTTTTTTACTTTGTTTAAGATATTTAGCTTTTTTATTTTTGTAAGTAATACCCATTTATATAATATAAATAAAAAATAAATTATAAAGAGAGATTAATTATAAAAAAATTAATTATGTTTAAAAACATATTGATATATTTTTTTACTAGCAACTAATCCTAATTTTCTAGTCTTTCCAGTTTTTGTAGTCAATTCAATATTACATAATAACTTTTCTTTTTCAGTTTCATCATTAATACTATTATATTTTTGATATAAACACCCTATGTTTTTATATTCTTTAAACACTTCATTAGCAATCGCAACACTAATTCCTGGAATATTGGATAAAGCTATTAATTCCCAATTACTAGGTGTAATATTATTCTTCTTTTTTGTTTTTATAGTAGATAAATATTCTAGATTTACATTATCATTTGTATTATTTGAGATCACCTTCGTATTGTGTTGTTCAATGTTAGTTTGTTGAATATTAGTTTGTTGAACATTGGTTTGTTCTTCACATTGTTGATTAATAATATTTTGTTCTTCACATTGTTGATTAATAATATTTTGTTCATTATTTTTATTCTTCTTTCCTTTACCTTTACTTGTGTCTAGATTAATAATTTTATATTGTTGATTATTATTATCATTATTATTGTTATTATTTGTGTCATTATTTGTAATATTTATATCATTATTTTCATTAATATTTGTACTATTTTTATCTAGACTATGGTATTGATTGATATTAGAGTTAATAGATTCGTTTAAATTATTACTTTCAGTAGATGTTAAAGAATCATTTAAATTATTATTAAAGAATTGAGTAGCATCTTTTTGTAAACGCATTAACAATCTAATAATTAAACTGACTGTTTCGTCCATATTACTAGTTCTGAATACAGGAATTCTATCTCTTAAAGTAGTACTAATCCATGATCCGTAATATATATTTTCTTCATTATGGTTTCTGAATTTATTAATACCTTCTATTATATACATAATCTGTGAACTGGGATCTTTATGAATTTGTGATTGTAACCTTATTTTTTGTTCCTTATATCTACCATCTTTAATACTAGACACTAAATCTGGAACACTTTTTCTTTCTATATAAAAAGAATATTTATCGTATTGTACTATTATATCTGCAATATCTAAATTTCTAACTTCTAAAATATCTATTATTTTCTGAGATGCTTTTAGTTTATCTATAATGCGTTTTTCTCTATAATCAACTATTAATTTAGAATTCATATCTAGATATTAAAATAAAAAATTATTTATATTAAAAATAAACGAATTGTTTTCTCTACTTATATTAAATAATAAATGGCAACCT
>Ga0213869_10002410_pt1 | contig 12975 bp, 11 predicted proteins | sample PICome_10_FD_160083 | JGI IMG/M metagenome (GOLD analysis project Ga0213869, IMG submission 160083) | Coastal seawater microbial communities near Pivers Island, North Carolina, United States - PICO132 | ecosystem: Environmental > Aquatic > Marine > Coastal | place: USA: North Carolina...
ATCGGTCATTTTAACTGCGAGATACGCTACCTCTAAGCGGTATGCGGTCAGCGTATTGCTAGCGATGACATTTAGTTGGCTGGGAATGACCGCCATGTCCGTATCCTTTGCTCTAACGAATGAGGACTTGACTAACGGCGAGGTGGTTGGATGGGGAAGAGGCATCGAACACGCATTTTTAACCTTCCCATCTCTTGCTCTTTTGGCGCTTCTTTTCAGGCCTTTGTGGGCTGTAGGCTCTTGGATTGCCTTATGTCTAATAGTCCCAGTCGACTACCTCCTTAGTATAAGGACCTACGAACAGCTGTATTTTACAAAAGATCAATACGTACTCGCTGTTGATGGCAACGCTATCAACATGACAGTTATGGAATTACAAGTTGTATTTATATCCGCATTTATTGCCGGCATTATCGGCCTCGCAATATTTCAACGCTGGGCATTGAAATCTTCAATTGATCTTGAAAAATCAAAGGAAAATTATCGTCGTTATTTCTCACCGGAAATTGGCGATGAGATAGAAAACGGTGATCTAGTTATTGGACAAGATGGCTCTCGCCTGACTCCGGTGGCGGTTCTTTTTACTGACATATCGGGCTTTACGAAACTCTCCGAAAAGATGGATCCAGAAGACGTCCTAGATCTGCTCAGCGCCTATCAGACATTAATGGTAGACGCGATTTTTCAACATAAAGGCACGGTAGATAAGTTCATCGGTGATGCCGTTATGGCTAACTTCGGCACTCCAAGATCACACGGTAATGACGCTCAGAATGCGTTTAATTGTGGCGTTCTGATGAATCGTAAGCTCGGCGAGTGGAATGAGGAACGTCAAGGAGCAGGCCTACCAGTGATACACCATCGAATCGGGATCCATTTTGGCACATGCGTAGTGGGTAATATGGGTAGTGAGCAAAGACTCGAGTTCGCCGTCATTGGTGATGCAGTGAACGTAGCGAGTCGTATTTGTGATGCATGCAAAGACTTCGACAGCAATTTTTTAATCAGCGCAGATGTAGCTAGCCGCATTACACATGAACTGCCCTCAGAGGATGTGCCTGATGTGAGAATTCGGGGGCGTGAGGGGAGCATAGACCTAGTTAAGATCTCCACTGATCCGCTCGTAGGCTGAGGTCGTCAAGACTCGTTCGCTAACAGGGTTAACCCCTTTCTAATGTATCTGGGCGGTAACCATCACAAGCACAACGGCGGTTACCCCTTTTTCCAAATTCAGCTTTTAAGTGTGTCAGCAGAACCCTCTGTATCAACGACAGGTAATAGCCCCTCCTCCGGCCCCTATGACGCTCTAGGTCAGCGCCTAACTTGGCAGACTAGTTGGGCAGCGGTGTAATAAAGGGCTGCTGTTAAACAACCTTGTATGACTAAGGGGACTAAATTGGCCCCTTTTTCCAGAATTTGTGCTCTCACAAGTCTCAGTGGATACTGCAGTGCACAAGCCGACCAAAAAGGGGGGACGGGGTACCTAAAGCTGGACGATTCGATTTACTCGGCCAGCGATCCCAAGCACTGACCTGCCCCTGCCGGGTGGGCTCTCACCCCCATAAACATTAGGTTTTAAGCCAAAAAAGGGGCATTTTAGGCCCTCCTGACCCAAACTCTGACTCAAAAAAAAATCAAGCTTTTGCAGAATCCGGCGCCTCATGGCGTGTGTTTTCGTGGCGACGTAGCTCAGCTGCTTAACGCACAATATTCATAATGCTGGGGGCAACGGTGCAAGTCCACGCGCTGCTATCACGCTTTCATCTTTCCTTACTTATTCAGCAGTTTGGCGCGGCCTGTCAACGAGCGAGGTGTTGGCACGGCGTTTGCTTTGTTACTTTGCAGGACGCAACGCGACGGCATAAAAAATGCAACGCCTCAACGAAAAGCGACGCTGGTGAAGCCAGTGATGGAACAACATTATGGATAATGACCCTAAAGTTCGATCAGCGTTGCTTGCTGTATTGGATCAAACCGTGCCCCCGCTGTTCACCACTCGATACGTCCCCGATACCTATGATCTAGATCGCTTGGCCTTGACGATCCATTTGCTTGTGCAAACGAGCGCCTCGGGGGCACTGTCCAACTTTGGTCAAGCCGCACCTAGGCGCACCGAAATGGTGCATTGGCGCCAAGTGAGTGCGCCAGTGAAATCGACCTGGTTGCAAGACGGGTCTTGCGGTGCACCAACTGCGTCAGAGAACGAGCTGTGTGCTCCGGGAACTCAGTCTGAGACTGAAAAAGCGCGAGCGCGCTGTTGGCGCAGTGAAATGAACCGACAACCCAACGGCCGGTCCGCGACGCGACATGCGGCGCTCAGTGCGCTGCTACTGCGTCAGGCATGCGATTTTGATGCCGGTTTTAAATGGCGCGGGCAACAGCAGGAGCCCCAGGTAGAGCGAATAGGCAGTCATTGTCCCGAAACAACACTCTCGACAATGACTCGTCATGGGGTAGCCAATTTTATGTTGCACTATCAGCGGCACTCATTACACGCGCGCAAAATGCCGGCAGACCCGGCCAATGTTGTCTGGGAACTGGACAGAGGCCGTTCCCTTAAACGCCTGCGTCCGGCGAGGGTAGCAGCATGAGTACCGCTGTGATTTACACCGATCTCGATGGCACTTTGCTGGATCACCACACCTACTCGTTCGAAGCAGCCAGCCCAGCGCTCGCAATGCTAAGAAAAAACGGCACCCCCGTCATTCCCTGCACCAGCAAAACCCTTGCTGAAACAACGCATCTGATGCGGGCACTTGAGCTCGACGGGCCCATGATCGTAGAGAACGGAGCAGCGATCTGGGTGCCACAGGATTGGGGCTTGGTCCGGCCCGAACATGCTGAAGGCGATGCCAGGTCCTGGTGCCATAATTTCGGACCGCCTCGCAGCCTGATCAGTCGGCAGTTAGCCACACTCGGCGTCGAGTGGAATAACCGCTACGAGCCCTTATCTGAGCTTTCTGACAAACAGGTCGCAGCCGTGACAGGACTGGATCTTGCCAACGCAGCGCGCGCAAAGCAGCGTCACTATTGCGAAACCCTCGTCTGGCTTGGGACACCTGCAGACCGCAGGGCTTTTGCAGAACAGGTTGAATCCTTGGGTATGCAATGCCTGCAAGGAGGCCGCTTCGTTCACGTTTTAGCGTCGGGAGGTAAAGCCCAGGCGGTGAGTTGGTTGCACCGCAAGATTCGCGCAGAACGACCGGAATATGCGGCGGCCGTTAGCATTGCGGCCGGCGATGCAGAAAACGATTTAGAGATGCTCGAAATGACGGATCTGGCCTTGTTGGTGCGTTCGCCAGTCAATGAGCTACCCACACTTAACCGTCGCAGCGGAATCTTGGTCAGCGAGGCATTGGGTCCAGCGGGCTGGGCACAGGGCATCGGAGCACTGATTGCACGAGCAGAAAAGGAGAGCGACCATGACCGACTTTTATCAAAACGGCTCGATAACCACGCTGCATAACCTGGGAGAGCGATCGACTGCCGACCTAGAGCAGGACTTGATGCAATTCAGCGAGCGAAGGCCACTCGGCCTGATATTGCCCTCACTGTATTCAGAGATCGATACGCCTGCGCTACCCGCCATCATCAAAGAGCTGCAGTCAGTCCCGTATCTATCCCAAATTGTGATCGGTCTCGATCGTGCGACTGAGGAGGAGTATCGGCACTCACTGAGCTTCTTTGCCGATCTCCCCCAACATCATCGTGTCCTTTGGAATGACGGCCCTCGACTCAAGGCCCTTGACGCCCGATTGCAGTCAGCAGGCCTCGCACCCAAGGAGCTGGGTAAGGGCCGCAATGTCTGGTACTGCATGGGCTATGCGTTGGCCACAGGGCGGGCAGAGGCCATTGCGCTGCATGATTGCGATATTCTGACCTACGAGCGTAGTCTGCTCGCTCGGTTGATTTATCCCGTTGCGCATCCCATTTTTGGCTACGAATTTTGCAAAGGCTACTACCCTCGGGTGTCCGACAACAAGATCAATGGACGGGTCTGCCGGCTGCTCGTGACGCCGATGATTCGGGCGCTGAAACGAATCGTAGGTGAGTCGCCTTATCTGAATTATCTCGATAGCTATCGATATATCCTCGCAGGCGAATTTGCATTCAGGAAACGGTTGCTGGGCGATCTCAGAATTCCCACAGACTGGGGTCTAGAGATCGGGGTGGTCTCAGAGGTGTATCGCAACAACAGCAACAAGCAAATATGTCAGGTGGATATCGCCGACAATTATGATCACAAGCACCAAGATTTGTCGCTGGATGACCAAAATGCGGGCTTGTCTCGTATGTCCATGGATATCGCCCGCTCGCTTTACCGCAAGCTCGCTATTCAGGGAACCGTACTGAATCAGGAAACGTTCCGCACTTTAAAGGCAACGTATTACCGTATGGCGCTTGACCTGATCGAGACCTACCGAAATGACGCCATTATGAACGGCCTGAGTTTTGACATTCATCAAGAGGAAGAGGCGATCGAGCTATTTGCCCAGAACATCCTTGAGGCGGGCGATCAGTTCTTAGAGCGCTCGTCTGAAGCGCCCTTTATTCCAACCTGGAATCGTGTATTCAGTGCGATGCCAGATATATTTGATGAATTGGTCAAAGCGGTAGAAGCGGATCATCAGGAATTTTCCACCACTCAGGATTTAGTGTAAGTCGCTCACGGATGATGCTCACCCTGTCACAGCGGTTGCGGGAGCATCTCGCAGCGATCTATAAAGGTACGCCTCACCAGTCGTTTCTTGACGACTGGGTTGGTCGGCTACTGAGCGCTGCTCATCTCAGCGAAGATCATGCGCCGCCGCCGGCGCACCGCAATCTGTGGGATGAAAGCGACGTGGCGGTGATTACCTACGGTGATTCACTTCTCGACGACAATGAGGTGCCTCTTAAGACACTGCATCGCTTTTTGACTCGGCAGCTCGGTACACTCGTGTCCTGGGTGCATATCCTACCATTTCATCCGTGGACCTCCGACGATGGTTTTGCCGTTCTGGATTACTCCAGCGTCAACGAGGCCCTTGGCACATGGTCGGACATTACCCGATTAGGTATCGACTATCGTCTGATGGCAGATCTTGTTCTCAACCATTGCTCGAGTCGATCCGCCTGGTTCGAAAACTTCCGTCAGGGAGAGGCGCCTGGCAACGATTATTTTTTTACGCCGGATGAGACTTTCGACACCCGCAAAGTGGTCCGCCCTCGAACTTCTCCGCTGCTCAATACAGTGACTACCGCACAAGGGGACCGAGCTGTGTGGTGCACCTTTGGCCCCGATCAAGTGGATTTTAATTTTACGAACCCTGCGGTGGTCGTGGAATTTATCGCGATTATTAGAGCGCTACTTGATGCTGGCGTAAGGATCTTCCGGCTAGACGCGGTTGCCTTTTTGTGGAAAGAGAGCGGAACAACCTGCATGAACCTGCCTCAAACTCATGAGTTGATTCGGCTGTTTCGGTTGATCATCGAGTGTGCGCAGGCCGATGCGATTGTCATCACTGAGACCAACGTTCCCAACCGCGAAAACCTCTCTTACTTTGGCAATAGCAATGAGGCGCATGGCATTTACAACTTTTCTCTGCCGCCACTATTGATACACGCGCTCGTCACGGGCAATAGCCGGCACTTGTCTACCTGGATGATGAGCATGCCTCCTGCTCTAGATGGCACCGTATATTTTAATTTTATCGCTTCTCATGACGGCATCGGTCTTCGCCCAGTTGAGGGATTACTAGAACAAGAGGAAGTGGATCAATTACTGACGACAATGGAGCAGTTTGGAGGACGCATATCCTGGCGTAAAATTGCCGGATCTGCCGCCAAACCTTATGAAATTAATATTGCCCTGAGAGACGCGTTGCAGGGCACCGTCGAAGGCAAAGACCAGTGGGGGCTTGAACGGTTCCTGTGCGCCCACGCCATCATGCTCGGGCTTGAGGGCGTGCCGGCGTTCTACATTCATTCTTTATTAGGCACCCGTAATGATCTAGAGCGACTGGCCCACACTAGCCACAACCGGTCCATCAATCGGCATCAGTGGGAGCTGAGCCAACTCAGTGCCGCACTGGATGACACCACTTCAGATCATCACGCTGTATTTGACTCGCTTAAGCGCCTTATTTTTCTGAGAAAGGAGCAGCGTGCATTTCATCCCAATGCGACTCAGCTCACCCTGCACCTCGGCGATCATCTCTTCGGCTTTTGGCGGCAGTCGCTCGACCGCCGGCAGAGTTTATTTTGCATTCACAATCTCAGCGCGATGGAACAGACTTTGCCACTCAGTCAGCTCAACCTCGTGCTCAACTGCAGTTGGCGCGATCTTATTTCAGGGGAATCCGTAGAGGTCGAGCTGGCAGAATGGACGCTCGACCCCTATCAATCTCTGTGGATTACCAACAGATGACGACCAACGCCGTCGATTGCAGGTTCGAGTCCTGCCGGTCGGGCCCACGAGGACCCTGAACCGACACAGTATTAGGGTTTAGTGATCCAGACCCCCTACCCTATCTCCAAACCTACCGCCTCTCCGAGCCCCTGTTAATCTGGCGCTTTGGATGTTCAGGGCATACCTAGGATTTGGTGAGGGCCCTAAGGATGCCAAAGAGGATTGACAAAACAGCCACGAACGCGATGGGCGCGGTCTGCGGGGAATCAAGCTATATGTCGTCGTAATCGGCATCCCGCGATGCACTGTATTGGGTTTGTAGGCAAATGGTTGTATCGCACACCCACGGGACGTCGTCATCATGAAAACCTGTGCTAAACCCACCCTCTCCCATCTCAAGTGAGTGGAGCCCTTGGGGCTCTGATACGTATGAGCTGCCGCTTTCGTTTGGCCTATGTGGACCAAATGCATTTTCCAAAACAGCAAAAAGGACCCGCGCTTTCTTCGTGAGAGATTCGCCCAATTTATGTTCTGACAGCTCTTCAGAGCAGCGATCATAAAAGCCCAGCAAAATCATCGCATCCCCAGCATCGTCGACGAACATTCTGGCCTTATCCACTCTTACGCCGCCGACAGTAGGCACATTTGCGGATTCAGACTCATCGAACCAATAAGTGTGGGCGCCGTGGAATTCTTCGTGTATCCATACGGGTCCGCTGAGATCAAACTGCTCTACGTAGGTGATGAACTCGTCCATCGTCCCAGCAGAGTCAAACCCCTTTATTTTGAAAGGCGATGTTTCGTTTGTCGTCTTCATCGCAAACTACGCACGATCCGGCTGCTTCAGTATTTTCATCGATCCCCTCCGACACGTCCTAAGTGCCTCAACTCAAGCCTTATTGAGCGCCTTTTTGAAGTTGAAGTAAACCCACTCAAGACCACACCTTCAGAGGCGTTGGTAAATGCTAGCACCGGAGTAACCATCCCAGCCTGAGGCAAAAAGGGCGCGAGAGCTAACCACAGGCATACCGCTCTGAAAAAGGCTTTGGATGAAGTCCAGCTGCAACGCCTGGTTGAGCAAAAAGAGGCCTCACCGCTGTGCGCAGCATACCGACGAGGACTAGATTGGCCCGCGTGTTTCGTCTCGGTGTGAGTTTTTTTGGCGCCGCAACAACAAACGGCTGTCAGGCGCTAATGGCGGCACCACCAAGCCTTGTGGACATGCCATTCAACCTGAGGCGCCGAGCAACCCACCGATATCGTCTGCTGATAAAAGATAGGGGGAATGCGAGTGCAACAACCCGGCATAAATTTGTCCATCCTTGATCACAACAGGAATGTTGTCCGGATTCTGCAACACGGTAATGTCTTCGAGCGGATTGCCGTTAACGATGACCATATCCGCCAACTGACCAGGCTCCAGTGTCCCTAAATTCCCACCCGGCATAAAGGCCTCACCACCGTGCTTGGTAGCGGCCTGCAACGCTTCGGCCGGACTAAAGCCAAAGTCGCGGGTAAAATACTCGAGCTCTTTGGCATAACTGCCGTGTGGCGTGATATTCAGACCATAGTCGCCGCCGATCAGCACGCGTATCCCCGCCTCTCGCATTCTTTTTACTGAGTCTTTAGTCGCCTCGAGCTCTGCCGCATAACCCTGGTGCTCAGGACCGCCCTCCTCGAAGCCGAACTGACGGAAATGCTCGACAAACGTCATCTCCCAAGCGACCGCGGGGCCCACAAAAATCCGATCTTTGTGTTGCTCTAACAACGCAAGCGCCTCATCGTCGAGGTAATTAGCATGGCCGATAAAATCGACCCCCGCTCTGACCGCTTGCTTCACCGCCGCGGCTGATCGGGCGTGGCTGGCGACTCTCATGCCGCGGTGATGCGCTTCTGACACCAGCACCTCTAATTCCTCATCGGTGAAGCCCAAGACACCCGGTTTAATGCCACCGCCGCCCGAGAGCAGCTCACCGTCAACCATCACTTTCACCACGTCGACCCCATTTTTAGACAGGGTCCTGACCGCCTTTCTGACCTCCCATGGACCATCGGTGATCATCCCCAGGCCATCGATCTTGAGCTGGGCATAATCAGGGTGAAGATCTGCATTACTGCCGGTAGAGCCAATATCGCGACCGCCAGCGAGTAGCCGAGGGCCAACGATGTCACCACGATCGATCCCGGCTTTTAAAAACGCATCGACGCGGTGCACAGACCCAAAGCCAATCGCCGCAGTGAAGCCCGAGCCCAACATAATGCGCGCGTTATTAATGGTTTTGATCATGACCTCCTCAACAGGAGACTTGTCCAACTCGAGTGGTCCGTTATTGGTGTAGGACAAATGGGCATGTGATTCGACCATACCGGGCATTAGGAAAGCCCCTTTCCCGTCGACTACGGTGGCATCGGGCGGTAGCTCTGGACGCGCCTCACGAGACCCAGCGTAGCGGATGATGTTGCCCTCAATCACCACTGACCCGGCCGGGTAATATTGATCGGCATGACCCATAAACAGCGCAATATTGTCGATGACTATCACGTTAACCTCAGCAATTTTTTGGCGTTATCTGCCAGTAAAGCGGCCTCGTCACCCAAGACTTCAGGCGTATCAAAACCGCCAAGATTCGTACCAAATACCAGCCGCTCATGGCTCACAGACTCCCACAGCAACTGTCGTGCAAGGTCGCCTTTAACGTGACTGTCAAACCACAAACGACCCAGCTCAGTGGCAAAGCCGTTCTGTTTTACCCCCTCCGAGGCAGTGCCGTCAAAGCGCGCGATCTGCTCAAACTTTTCTGCTAGAAAACTCACGCATCCGCCACCGTGAGAGAAGCAAATATCCAACCGAGGATGACGATCTAAAACCCCTCCCATAATGATACTCGCCACCGCCAAGGTTTCCTCATAGGCGTATCCCAAACTGAGAGACAACGCATGCGCACCTAATCGAGGGTCAGCGAGTCCTCCCACACCGTCAGTCGAACTGGGATGAACAAACAGTGGCACATCCAATGCTACCAAGGCCTCATACAGTGGATCGAGTTGCGGATTCGCAAACCCCCCGGGAAAATCGGTGCCAATCGCAACCCCCGACAAACCCAGCTCTCTTACCACTCGCTCCAGTTCGTGGCACGACGCTGTAATGCTCTGCATCGGGAGTGAACCCAGCCCTAACAAGCGATGTGGATGCTCCCCGATGGCGGACGCCATGAGATCATTTTGCTGCCGGCAAAAGGAAACCGCGGTGGCCGCATCGATGCCATGAAACATCGTGAGTGGATTGGCCGACAAGACCTGCACATCAATGCCCAATCGATCCATATGCTCTAGGCGCAAGGCCATGTCGATAAAGACAGAACCCTCATAAGACAGCGGCTTAAGTTGGTATTCTCCAATACGAAAGAAATTGACCCCCTGATCATCAACCGCCGCCTCAGGCCCATGAGGGCCAGCCGCACCATGGAGCTTCTCAAAAACAATGTGGGCGTGCACATCAATGACGGGGGACTGCTGCGTCATGGGGTCTCTTACGTCTCTTCGAACTCTCTCATCGTAATGCTAAAAGTATCCCTATAAAACCCACGTTATCGCGCGGTGCCTGACATGAACATTGAGTCTGCCATTACCGGCTTTGCCATTGAGGCCCGCCAACATAACGGTCCACTCGTAAACCTCGATGCACTTATCCCCGCAAACGCCCTCCGAGAATCCGGAGGGTAAGACATCACTGCATTGCTGGGCTGTGTTGGGTTCGCATGCTGGGTTTGCGTGTTGGGTTCACGTGCTGAGCTAGCGCGCTGGCATGAGCAATACGCAGCAAAATGCGCATTATTAGTAAGATGCCGATAAAGGGCACGCGACAAAGGGGTGTGGCACGTCCCTGACAATACTGCTGGAATATTAGAACAGCGCCTTCGACCCTCGCGGAGGCGCTCGAAGAAGTCTTAGTTAACCAATGCATCCGCCTCGAGCGCCTCTACTGCTCTTTTGACCCAAAGGTCACACTGTACGTGAACCCACCTTTTCATCACTTCGTCCACTCCAAGGGTTTCACATGCCGGATGTGACCATGACATCCTGTAGAACTGTGGTCCGTCGGCCATTATCACGCCCTGAACAAAGTCGTTGCGTTCGCCTTCCATAATGGGCGCCGTCGCAAGCAGTTTATTGTGCTTCTCTTGATCTTCCCTATCCCTGTAAGTGCCAGGCGCATGCTCCAGAAGCAGATACGAGGACCACTTAGTGGTTACCGCTGCCTCCGTCAGCAAATATTCGCGATTTTTCCAGCCGTCACCCTCGGTCTCGCGTCGCCGGCCAACTGTCCACAACTCAAAGTGACTGGTAAGAGAACGATCGCTAAACTCACTGCTTATTTTCAACACCACATCTTTCATAGACAACTCTCCCTGTTAAACAATCCTATTTCTCGTAGCTGCTTTGACTGGTCAGTCTCAGCTCCAAAACCATGCTTGGCTCATTTATTCTTGGCAGGCCGTTGTGCCCCAACATCGTTATTATGTCTATTGTGAGCGGTTATATTTTCCAATAACCCAGTTTTGCTGGCTGCATTGGCAGAACGAATAACGTGCTGACTTAATCAGGTAAATCAAAAAAACTCATGTTTTGTCAGAGCGATTCCGTGTCAGGGACGGGAGCCTCTGTCCCGCGAAAAAGGAATCATCGTATCGGCTTTAGACCGGGCTAGGTTGATCGCCTAAAGGACCGCTAGCTCAATGTCTCTATGCCGTTGCGCAATGGCTGTATTTTTAATCTGAGTCGATGAGGTTCTTAGGTCATAAACGATCTTGACAACTTTTTTCCCCTTGGCTTTTAAGTGCGCCTCCACCGCAATATTATGCGGTTTCACGCCCCAATCCTCTCCTACCACAAAGACATCTGCGTTCAGCGCATTACAGCCAGAGATATACTCCAGCTTGTAATAGGGGCGAACGATATCCACACACTTCAACGCCATCAGCATTTCCAGCCTCTGATCGAGCGGGATAACGGGTGCATTGGGCTTGTAGGAACTCACTACGCTATCCGCAGCGACACCTACTGCAACGGTGCCTCCGAGAGACCCGCAATATTCTAACAATGCCAGGTGGCCAACATGAAGAAGGTCAAAGGTGCCAACTGTATATACCACCATTTTTTTGCCTTTGACCGGACCAAGTATTTCGTTCATCTCGCTAGCCTTATTTACGCTGCGAGTTTGAAAAAATAGAACGCAGTAATGAAAAGCGTGTAAGTCGCGAGCAGGTAAACGTTTATAGAGTTGCCAGAGAGCTTGGGCGTTTTAATGCGGGAAACATTTAATGCGGAAAGCGTCATACAGGTCGCATAAAGAATAATGCTGAAAACACCTACTGGAAAAGCCGCTTCGAATAAAAAAACTGCCACGAGAATAATATTATTATTGTCTAATGCCAGCCCAGTATATTGAGCACTACTATCAAGACCATATACGCTAAAAAAACTTAGTCGCATTGCGCTGGCTGATAAAATGACAAAAGACCCGATTAAAAATAACGGTTGAAATTGTCCGTAGCTTAAAAGTAATACCGCCGGCGTTACGCCGTAACTAATAATATCAATGACGACATCGAGCTGCGCTCCAAAAGCCGAGTCTGTGCCAGTCCTCCCTTGCATCCGTCTTGCCAGCAGGCCATCCGCCCAGTCGAATGCGACCGCCCAGATCATGCCAATCATAGCTGCCGAATAAATGCCCAAAATACTGAAGTAGATGGCGAGAAGCGTGCACGCAAGGCCCGCTAGCGAACAGAGGTTCGGCAGATCCTTGAGGTATGACAAAATGGTAGGTTGGCTGGGAAGCGGGTTTTCTGCCTTCGAGCCCACACTTTCGTGTCGAGAGGAAGCGCAACCGGCGTATCTTTTTTGAAGACGGCGTGGCTCCGGCAATGCGATGGCAGCGGTTATTTCGATATCAATACCTCGGGGCTAGACAGCCCGGCCTGATGCGATGGGTTTGGCTACAGTTACCTGACCCCCAAAACCTAGGGACGGCTGGCTCGCTAACCACTTACGACCCAAATTTCCATAGGTTATATAATAGCATTATTTTAATAACGAAACGTAATAAATTAACGGGGCCCGTTAGTCACCTTTTTGCGCAAGATTCGCACCTTGAGCACGCTAGCCCCCCAGCCTGGTCATCACCACGGTGACAAGGCAACGCGAAACGCAGCTTGACGCGCACCCGACCCCACGATCTGTGCTCGGCGACCCGCCCAGAACTGGGTGAGTAACCAACACACCCGAGCCATACGCAGTGCGGCGAACCGCAGGGTCGTGGCACGCTCTGAACCTGCTTTTGTTGGCTAAGCGCCGACACGAGGGAGCTGACATCATTAAAAAGGGTTAGGCGAGACCCATGGCTCTTGAACACTGCCCTCCTCAGGATGTTGCCTGCCAGAAGTGCCTTGTTTTGCTCAATTGAAGACTTAGCTTGATTGGCGGCCTAGCTTGATTGGCGGCCTAGCTTGATTGGCGGCTCAGCTTGGCTCAGGACCTCAGTGATTGGACGACAAGGCTACCGGGCGCGGCCATGCATTCATCTC
>Ga0213869_10002411_pt1 | contig 12974 bp, 8 predicted proteins | sample PICome_10_FD_160083 | JGI IMG/M metagenome (GOLD analysis project Ga0213869, IMG submission 160083) | Coastal seawater microbial communities near Pivers Island, North Carolina, United States - PICO132 | ecosystem: Environmental > Aquatic > Marine > Coastal | place: USA: North Carolina...
AAATCGTATTGAAGGAGTTGCAGGATGGACAAGGTTTGAAACTAATGGGTCATTTCATTCTGTTACTGCTATTGGCAATCGTGTTTTTGCTGTTATTAAAACAAATCTAGGCTCAGGAACAAAAAGTTTTGTGTTTACTGAATTAAATCAGAATGTAAGTTTAGATCTTGGGAACACATATACTGGTACGGCAGGAGTCTTCACTGTATCAAACTTTTTTGAGAATGGTGCAGAGGTCGATGTAATAAGCTCAACAGACTATTTAGGTAAGTTTACTGTGTCTGGTGGTCAGATTAACGTTTCGGCTGTAGACGCTTCTCTCACAAGCTGTCAGGTAGGCTTTGGTTTTGATGTAGAGTTGAAGACTAATCCTATAGATGTTAATACTGCAATCGGCCCAGAAACAGGGCAGCCTAGAAGTTTAAGTAGGGTTATACTTGATATGTCTGAAACATTATCCGTATCAGTAAACAACAAAAAATTAATTATAAGAAAAGTAAACAATGACTTTAGCCAACCAAGGCAAGCTGTCACAGGCAAAAGGGAGTTCTATTTATTGGGATATAATAAAGATCCTCAGATTACAGTAACTCAAACTGCACCTATGTTTATACAAGTTAATGGTTTAGTCGCGGAGGTATCTTTCTGATGTTACCCTTAATAGTAGCAGGTTTAAGTATTGTAGGTACTTTAAAACAGAGAAGTGCAGAGAAAAAAGCTGCGGAAGAAAGAAAAAAAGTTGGTCAGCTTGAGGCTCGTCAGTATGTTTCTGAGCTATTCTTAGCAAAAGCTCAGGCTATAGACGCAAGTAATAGAAGAATAAATGAAGCACTAGAAGCTGAAAAACAGAACACTGCTTTTTTTAGTGCAAAAATCGCCTCTTCTCAAAGATCTGTAGATGCTTACCTTAAGAAAAACAGAGAGATAATGGGAGAAGATATTGGTAATATAGAAAGACAATCTGGACTTCTTGAGGCAAAGTATGCAGCCCAAGCTGCAACATCTTATACATATGGTCAAAATGCAGCGGCAGGAATGAGAGCTACATCTAATGCTAACTTCTTAACTAATCTAGCTGACATAGCTATTAATATGCCCCCGTCTGTTAGCAATATATTTAAAAGTAATAAGGACGTAGGCTAATGCCAGTAATAAGAGAAAGATTGGGAAGTACTTCAGTTGGACCTGTTGGTGTTAGGGCTGTAAATACTGGTGGTGTAGAAAAGTATAGTGGAATTGGTAGAGCAGCTAATCAAATTGTCCAAGCATCTATTAAAGAAATGGGTGCTCAAGCTACTAAAGAAGGTACAGAGCTAGCATTTCAAGCTGACTCAAAGTCTATTGTTAATATTAATCCTTTAACTGGAAAACCAGAAGCACTAAACGAACTAAATGGGGAAGGCTTTCTAGGAAGAACAGCAGGAGAAGCTTACCAAAGAGTAATACTGGACAGGTATCAAAACGAAGTATCAATTGACATACAAAGAAAAACAAATGAACTTGTTCTAAAGTATCAAGACGACCCTGATAACATTGGTAAAGTTACTGGTGCTTTAAATGAATACCTTAAGAACATGGCGTTTAGTACTGAACAAAATGGCAAGCCAACTATTTACACAAATTATATAGAACAACAGGGAGCATTAGAGCTTGCTAAAACAGAGCTGTCTTTAGGTAAGTTAAATGCTAGTAGACAAAGAACAAAGCTTGGTGAACATATTCTTTTATCAAATAAAGATGATAAAAAAACAGCTTATGAATTTGGTAAAACAAATCAAAATTCTGAAAAACTAAAAGCGTTTATAGAAGCAAGAGTTGCTAAGAATGAAGATGGTGAAAAAGCATTTTTATTAAAAGAAGGTACTGGCAAAAGACACGGTGTTGAACTGCAAGTTGCCTATGTGTTTGGTAAAATAGAAGGACTTTATCCTAAGTTTATGATGAACGACTATCAGAGAACTCAATTTGAGTTAGCTATAAGAACTGATGGTAAAATAACAACGAATCTAAATAATGAATACCTTGATGATTTAGAAGATGTTTTAAAATTTACAAAAGACTTACCCCAAGAAGATTTAGAAAATGTAATGACATATGCAGAAAGACTTTCTGCTGATTATCGAGATGCTGAACTTGCTGAGCTTGCTGAACGTCAACGAATAATTGACACACAAAAAGATGATTTAGAAGAATTAAAAGATGAAGCGACTCTTGACTACGATCAATTTAAATTAAGAGTAGAGACAAATATTGGTGCTTTTAGTGCAGGTACATATAATAATCTTAATTCTGCCTACAATAATTTTGGTAAACCAGAATCAAATGCTGATGCTTTAATAACATTAAATTCATCAATAACTAACTCAATGAATAAAATAGAAGACTTAACTAACAATTTTGATCGTTATTTAAAAGCTGGGGTTAAACCTGACCCAAGTATTATTTCAAATATTAAATCAGAAGAGCTTAGAAACTATTTAGCTATAGCAGCAAGGGATGGTGAAGTTGATTCCTTAAGACTAGCAATTATATCTCCTGATAATGATGGTATTCAGAACCTAACATCTTTCCAAAAAGAAGTAGTAAGAAAAATTAAAGCATCTGGATTGTATGACTCTAATCAAACAAATACTGTTACAAATTTTTTGAGCGAAGTAACAAATACAACTAGAGAAAATGTAAATAACTATATTGCAAAAAAAGTTTTGCAAGATGAAGGCAATAATATTTCTCAAGCCGCAAGATCTGGCTCATTAACAAGAGAAGAATTAGAAAAGTTTGGCGCTAAAATTATTCGTACACCTAACAATATTTTAAGCGATTCTGAAAAAGATAATATTATAAATGGAGTTAAATTATCAGGTGCAGAGGGATTAATAAATAATACTCAAAATGCAAGCTCTCAAGATCTTAATGCAATGAGTTTATTTATTCAAAGTGATGGTAAAAATGATGATCCTGCAATAGCAAATTTAAGTAAAAGCAATAAAGAAATAGCAGAAGAGCTTACAACTCTTATTCGTAACTTTCCAGAAGGTAAAAAAGAAATAATGAGGGTTCTTGAAAAAAGAGAAACTGACATACGCACTGCAGAACAGGAACGCAAAGAAGAAAAGAAAAAAAGAGATAAGGAAATACAGCTAAGAAAAGAAGTTCTTAAAGCAGGAAATACAAAAAAGACTCAAGAGCATAGAGAAGATATGGATACAGTCATGTCAGATCGTCTTGGCATTTCTTCTGCTGCTGATCCAAAATCTTTAACACCTGCATTTTATCCACTAGCTAGAATTACAATGCCAGAAAGTTTAATATCTGGTCTTAACAATTTTTTAAATGGCACTGCACCAGAAGTCGACCATGATGTATTGCTCCAACATGCTGAACAATTATTAAATGACGAAAGCCCTGTTGGTCCTGTTAATAGATTTGGAGATATTTTTAGTAAAAATGAAGCTCTTCTTAGAGAAGTAGTTGTACGAAAAAACTTTTTTGGTGATAGTAAAACAGCAAATGAAATACTTGCAGAAATAAAACAACAAGAAGATTCTCCCGCTGCTGCTGAAAATGTTAGAAGAGTTTTTGCAGATGGCAAGCCAAATGAATTTGTTAGAGAAAAAATAACAAGTGATATAACTGTCGTTGCTGAGTTAGCTCCTATTGCAGAAATGTATGCAAGGATGGGTAAGGATTCAGAAGAAATAACTACAGAATTAAAAAATTATGTTGAACGTAATTATAAACCATCTGAACATGTTATAGATCCTAATGCTCCTTTTAAACGTGGTGAAAGTTTATCTAAAATGGCATTAGATATTGTTTTTCCAGACCCAGAAGAAAAAGTTGAATTTATTAAATTAATAAATCAACAGTTGCCCAGAGAGTTTAGGCTAGGAGAACCACAAGATATATTTTATTTTGAAAATGTTGAACGTAAATCAAGAAGTGGTAAAACAATTACTTCAAAATCTAAAGTTGTTACTGGTCAAACAAAAGAAGTTTTTCTTGTGCCATTTGAGGGTGGTGATGTTCCTCAGTTTTATGCTTACTTTAGAGATGAAAACAATGAAATAAGGCCATTAATTTATGATAGACCAATTGATGAATTTGGTTCTTCTGAGCTTACATGGCCTTTGTTTGACACAAGTATGACTGAAACATTTGCAAAAAATAAATACAATCAATTACTAAGATCTATAGAAGCTGAAGCAAGGGAAACAGAAAGAAAAGCAAGAGAAGATGGTGGCAAACCATTTATACCAGAAGATAGTATACTTAGGCGACTTCCTATAGTTAAATTTTATGGTTGGGATAACAGGTAATGAAAAATGCCTTAACAACAAAACCTGTTATTGAATATCTGCCTGACAGACCAGTAGAAGAACAAGAAGGCCCTGAGTTTATGGAGGTGGTCGGCTCTATGCTTGGTATGAGGTACGATCATGTTATTGATAAAATTAGAGAAGTTAATAAATTTGGTTGGAATCCTGAAATTGAAGAAGGATTTAGTGCAGTTGATAATGTTTCAGAAGATTTAAAAATGTATTCTGTTGAGCTTGCTAAAGCAAGCAACATGACACATTTAAGGCAATTAGAAAAAGATTTAAGAGATAACATTGCTAGAAGAGATGTTTATGGCAATGCTTCGATCGGTATGCAAATCGGAGCAGAGTTTTTTGATGTTATCAACTATGTACCACTCCCTTTTATAAAAGGTGGTAGTCTTACTTATAAAGCATTTAAAACTGGAGCTGCGACTAGTGGTGTTGTTGCTGCACAAGAATCAATACGATATCCATTTGATCCTTTAGCTACAAAACAAGAGGCTGCTATAAATGTTGGTAGTGCTTTTGTTTTTGGCGCTGCTCTTCAAGGTTTGATTTCTATACCTGTAACTAGAAGAGCAAGAGCAACTAGAGAAGCAGAAATAGAAATAAATAATCTTAGACAGTCTATTGATCCTACATACAAACCTACAATTGTAGATGAAGGTTTTGACAAGAATCAAAAGTTATCTGACTTCGATACTGTTGGAGATCCTTCTACAGCAACTACAGATTTAAATATTGCTGATAGTATTTTTACGAACTCATGGCTTTACAAGTCTGTAACAACTCCAATGAAAAGAATACTTCAAGATAAAAATATTCCTGACAGCGTAAAGCTTACAACATTAGAGATAGCAAATGATTCTGGAATACTGCTTGCTGCGAATAAGGCAGGTAAATCATTAAGACCTTCTGTGCATCAGAACGCTAAATTACTAGATGGTGAAATGGTTCAAGTTTATGATGATCTTGTGCAGATTTGGGGCAAATCAACAGGCAAAGGTGCAATCAAACCATTAGACTATCTTCACAAAAGATCTGATTTTGAGTCATGGGTTGAAAGAGTAGATGCAAAAATAATACGTGGAGAAAAGGCTGCTGATAATTTTGAGTCGGAAGCAATGTCTGCATTAAACAAGTTTTATGATGATTGGGAAGTTAGATTACGTGAAGAAGGCATGATTGGCAGCAATGCTTTTTATAAAACTGATATTAAGAAACGACAGAACAGAATAGATTTCTTAGAAAAAAAACTTAAGACTGCAAAAACCAAAGATGCAAAAGCTGCAATAAATAGATCTATTGCTAGGCAAAGGCAAACAATGGAAATGCATCAGTCTATTCTTGATGAGGCAGGGCCAGAACCAAAGGTAAACCCAAGAAACGAATCTATATTTAGACCTAGATATTGGGATAGAGATTATATTAAGAAGAACAGAGATAAGTTTGAAACTGTTTTGGCTAGATGGTTTAAAGACAACCCTTCTGAAATAGAAAGAATGACAAAAGATGGTGTTGAAACTTTTGCATTGTCTACAAGAACAAGCGATGTAAATGCTAGAGTTAAAAACATTACTGATAGAATTATAAACAACGGTGATCCTTTAGATTTTGACCAAGCGTTTTTTGGCATGGGCAAATCAAAACATTTTAAACATCGAATGATTGATATACCAAACTCAGAAGTATTAGAGTTTATACACACTAATCCCATTCAAGTAATGAGAGCTTACACTACAAGAACTGGATCTAGGTATGAGTTTTCTAAGCAGTTTGGTGGTCGATCTATTGATGAATTGTTAGACGATCAAGAACTAGATCTAATAGATGCAGGAGTAAAAGAAAAAAAAAGAAACGCTGTACTAAAAGATCAAAGGCATCTTTATGAAAGAATCGCAGGAAGCGTTATACACAGAGACCCTAGCTCTTGGGATTATAAAGCAGCCGAAGTATTAAGAACCGCAGCGCAGCTTGGGTACTTAGGCTCAGCAGGTATTGCGACACTTACTGAACCTGCAAAGATTATTATGGAGCATGGGCTTGGTAAAACCATGAGAGGTTTGTTTGGTGTTATGCAAAACAACCAAATTAAACTTGGTGGTAAAGAGGCTAGAATAGCAGGTGAAGCATTAGAAATATTGTTTGGTAGTGTGCATTTAAGATTAGTAGATGATTTAGGTAATAACCCCTTACGTTCTAATATCTTTGATAAATCTAAGAATGCATTTTATTTATTAAATGGCTTGGCTCCATTAACAAGAATATTCAAAGACTTTGACGCTATGATGCGTAGTCATACTTTGATAGATTATTCTGTTCGGCTTTCTGAAGGCAAGGCTACTAAAATGGAGCAAGAATATTTAGCTAGATATTTGATTGATGTTCCTATTGCTAATAGAATTGCAAAGCAACAAGGCAACTGGCAAAAGGGTGACTCTGGTTTATATTTAGCAAACTCAGATACATGGACAGATGAGCTTGCTCAAAATAGATTTAGAAATGCATTAGGCTCTGGTGTTGCAAACACTATTCTAATGGGAACTCCTGCTGATAAACCGATTATTACAGATGGTATTGCATACATTCCTATGCATGTTGCTAGAAAATTTGGCATGAAAGAAGATCCTAAGTATAGAGGGTATGCTAGAATAGAAAGCGGATTGCTTGGACTACCATTTCAATTCTATAGTTATAGTCTTGCTGCTGTTAATAAAACAATGGGTGCTTTTGCTCATGGTCAAATAAAGAGCCAGTTTATTGGAACTGCTGCGGCTCTTGGATTAGGCTATATGGTATTGCAGGTAAGAACACCTGATTATGTAGAGCTTAGTTATCAAGACCAATTTGCTAGAGCATTTGATTACTCTGGGTTAGCACCACTTTATAGCGATCTGTTTTATACTTCTATGGCCACCTCTCTTGCTCTTGGTGGGCCTAACATAACAAATGGTATTCTTGCGCCTAAATATCCACAAGAACCAAATATTGCTGATGCTGTTACTGCTGTTGCAGGTGCAGGTCCTTCTGTTGGGTTAGATTATTATAGAGCTTTTGAAAATCTTCTTACTGGCAATATAGGAGAAGGCACAAAAGATTTAGGCAGAGTTCTGCCTTTTGCTCAACTATTTTGGTTAAAGGGTTTTACTAACAATTTGACTAGGGCTGTAGACGACAACGTAGGATCTATAGGAATAGGTAGATTTTAATTGTGCGGATAGAATTGCTTTTTGTGCGTTGCAGCTTTTCGAATTGATTTATATTCTGCACACAAATGAGGATTTACTATGACAATTAACATTGCAGACAATTCGCCACGTATTTCTTATGCAGTAGCACAGGGGGCAACCCAAACAAGTTTTGCAGTACCATTCGAATTTTTTGATAATGCAGATCTTAATGTTTTTGTAGATGGGACACTCAAAACAATTACTACTCACTACACTGTTTCGGGTGGCGATGGTTCTACTGGTACTGTTTCTATTTCTGTCACAGGTATCACTGGTGGGTCTACTGTTGTTATTACCCGTGATATTGCCTTAGAGAGAACAACTGATTTTCCTGTTTCTGGTGCATTTAATATTGTAGCTTTGAATACAGAGTTAGATAGAATTGTTGGTATTGCTGCTGACCTCGAAGATAAAGCTAGTCGAGCTTTGCAACTTACAGATTTTGATGCTGCTGTGTCTCTTGTCCTCCCTACAGTAGACACTCGTAAAGGTAAGACTCTTGCTTTTAACGCATCGACTGGCGCGGTAGAAGCAGGTCCAAGCATTAGTGATGTTCAAACTGTTTCTGCTGCGTCTACAGACATAGCGTTACTTGCTGATATACAAGATGGTACTACAGCAACTAATGCTATTACCACTGCTGCAAGTAATAATGCTAATATTGCAACAGTTGCAGGAATATCTTCAAATGTAACAACGGTAGCAGGTAACAATGCTAACGTTACAACAGTTGCTACAGATTTAAGCGGATCAGATACTATTGGAACTGTTGCAGGTTCTATATCAAATGTTAATACAGTTGGTGGTAGTATTTCTAATGTAAATACAGTAGCTACTGATTTAAGCGGTTCTAATAATATAGGAACTGTCGTTACCAATATTGCAAATATAAATACTGTTGGTGGTATTTCGAGCAACGTTACTACAGTTGCAGGTATCTCAAGTAATATAACTACTTTGGCGGGAATAAGTTCTGACATTACAGCAGTTGCTAATGTAAATACTGAGCTTACAGCCGTAAGTGCTAAAATTACAGAGGTGCAAACAGTTGCTAATGATCTTAATGAAAGCATTTCTGAAATAGAAACTGTTGCTAATGATTTAACTTCTGGAAGTTTTACCGCAGGAACAGCGTATGATTTTGGATCTATAACAAACGCAACTACTGGGACATCTGGTTCTCCTGATGGTTTTATAGTTACTGTTTATAACAATCTTTCTGATATTACTTCTGTTGCAGGGCAAGTTTCAAACATATCAACTGTTGGTTCTATATCTAGCAATGTAAGTACAGTTGCAGGAATCTCAAGCAATGTAACAACAGTTGCAGGAATATCCGCTAATGTGACTAGCGTTGCGGGTGTAAGCTCTAGCATTCCTACAGTAGCGGGTATTTCTAGTGATGTGTCTACAGTAGCAGGTATTTCAAGCAATGTTTCTACAGTAGCTTCTAATGTTTCTAGCATAAATGATTTTGCTGCTCGTTACAGAGTTGGCTCATCTGAACCGTCCACAAGCCTTGATAATGGTGATTTATTTTACAACACGTCCACAACGACTCTTAAAGTATATAATGGTTCTGCTTGGGAGGCGGGTGTAACGGCAGGTTCTGGTTTCTTAGCACAGTCAAGTAACTTATCTGATTTACAGAGTGCTTCTACTGCGAGGACGAATTTAGGTTTGGGAACTGCGGCAACATCTGCAACAGGTGATTTTGCGGCTGCTTCTCATACACATACATTATCTAATATAACGGATAGTGGAACTATGGCATCTCAAAATGCCAATAATGTAAATATAACTGGCGGCATCATTGATGGCGGCTCAATCGTGTAAGGAATAAATTATGGCAACTTCTATTAGATTACGCGGCGGTACAACATCACAGCACTCATCATTTACTGGTGCTGCTAAAGAAGTAACCGTCGATACAACTAAAAATACTATTGTAGTTCATGATGGTTCTACAGCAGGTGGTATTCCTCTTGCAAAAGCAAGTGAAGTATTTGGTGGTACATATACAGGTGATGTAGATATTACTGGTGAATTAATTGTTGATAGCTACAACGAAACTTATGCAGCAGTAACATCTAGTTCTAACGCTACTACGGTAAACTGTGAGGCGGCTAATGCCTTCAGTCACGTACTGACAGAGAACACCACGTTTACTTTTAGCAATCCCCCTGCGTCTGGCACAGCATTTAGCTTTAGCATTGAAATTATACAGGACGCATCAGCATCAGGCTTTAGCGTGACATGGCCTGCCTCTGTAGATTGGCCTAGCGCCACCGCACCTACTCTGACAGCTACAGCAAGTGCGAAAGATATATTCGTGTTCTACACGAGGGATGGCGGTACAAACTTCTACGGATTTACGGCAGGTCAGGCGTTAGGATAAACCAACATGGCAAGTAAAAAGAAATTACTCCAAGCAGCCGCAGGTAGCGCAGGAGGTGCAGGTCTTGATGTAAATGAGGTGTTCAGCACTTATTTGTATGACGGTACAGGATCTGCACAAACTATTACCAACAATATTGACCTTAGTGGCGAAGGTGGTTTGTGTTGGATAAAAGGCAGAATGGCAGGGGGTTTTAGTCACTATTGGTTTGATACTGAAAGGGGTGTGACTAAATACATTAGATCAAATGAAACAAATGCGGAAGGAACAGATAGTAATACTTTAACTGCTTTTAACAGCAACGGTTTTACTGTTGGAAGTGCTAATGCTACAAACTATAATACAGGTGATTTCGTCTCTTGGACATTTCGCAAAACTAAAAAGTTCTTTGACATTGTGACTTATACTGGGACGGGAGGTTCTAGAACACTTAACCACAATTTGGGTTCCACACCTGGCATGATAATTGTTAAAGACTATTCTAATAATGGGGAAAACTGGACAGTTTATCATAGAGGCATTGATGTTAATGGAGATAACGCCCCAGAAACAGATGGCATTTATCTTAACACAACAGATGCGGCAGGTGATGAATCAGGCTTCTGGAACGATACTGCTCCAACATCTACACAGTTTACTGTAGGTGGTAATTTAAATAGTAGTTTTGGTGGTGGCGCTAATTACGTAGCCTACCTCTTCGCACACAACAACAATGACGGTGAGTTCGGCCCTGATAGTGACCAAGATATTATTAAGTGTGGATCAATTAGCCACACAAATGGTAGCGACACAACAGTTGATTTAGGTTTTGAGCCTCAATGGTTAATGGTTAAATGTTCTTCAACTTCTGGAAACTGGTTTTTAGTTGATAACATGCGTGGCATTACGACAGGAGGAAATGATGCAAGGTTATATGCTGATAGCAATGCCGCAGAATCGGAAGCCAATAGTTTTGACTTAACTTCTTCTGGGTTTATTTTAAAAAGTGGATTTGACACACACACCTACATCTACATGGCAATAAGACGTGGCCCTCTTGCTCCACCTGAGAGTGCGACTGATGTGTTTGCTATTGATCTTGCCGATGCAAGCGGTACGTACACAGCACAATCAGGTTTTCCTGTTGATACTATAATTTATGGTGGAAGAACAGGCACAGATAAGTTTTATAGTTTCAATAGGCTTACTGGGTCTAAATACCTAAAACCAAACACTACTGATGCAGAAAGTACTTACACAGCAGATTTTGATAAAATGGAAAGCGTTCAGTTTCCTTCATCTACGGGTAATTACAGTAATTATATAAATTGGATGTGGAAACGTGCACCCTCCTATTTTGATGTGGTTGCTTACACAGGCACAGGAAGCGCAAGAACTGTAAGCCATAACCTTGGTGCAGTACCTGAGATGATGTGGGTGAAGAATAGAAGTGCAGTAACTACTTGGCAAGTTTATCATTCTGCTTTAGGCAATCAAGCTTACCTATATTTAAATGCTACTGATGCTGTATCTGGAACAAACAATAATAGATGGAATGCTACTACACCAACAGCAAGTGTTTTTACAGTTGGTACTTCAGCAAATGTTAATGGCTCAAGTAACAACATTATAGCCTACCTTTTCGCTACCGTAGAAGGTGTATCCAAGGTGGGAAGCTATACTGGATCAGGATCTGATCAAAATATAGACTGTGGCTTTAGTAGTGGTGCTAGATTTGTTTTGATAAAAAATGCAAGTAATAGCGATAACTGGGGTTTATTTGATTCTACTAGAGGAATTGTTGCAGGTAATGATGCTCATTTAAGTTTAAATTCCACTCACGCAGAAGCGAGTAACACTGATTATGTTGATCCACATAGTTCTGGCTTTGCTGTTGTGGGCAATGATACCATGGTAAATGCATCAAGTGACACATATATCTTCTACGCAATCGCATAACAAATCAACTGACAAAAAGGAGTATCAACTAATGTCAGAATATAGAGAAAGAACAACAGGCGAAGTTAAAAGCCAAGGCGAGTGGAGATCAGCCTTTAAGAATATGTCTCTTCCAAAAGTGTGGAACAGTAACGTCTGTGACGCAATGAATATTGACCCAGTGTTAGCAAGTCCTGCTGCTAAAACTAGTGCATATCAAACAAGTGTACGTGATGGTGTAGAGCAGAATAGCAATAAAGACTGGGTTGAGAAGTACGTAGCTAAAGATATGTTTGCTGATACCACAGATAAAGATGGTAAGAAAACTACTAAAGAAGACCACGAGAAAGCTTATCAGGCTACACTAGATGCTAACACTGCAGCAGGTCATCGTAGTACACGAGACAGCAAACTATCTGAAACAGATTGGACTGCTATGTCGGATGTTACTATGGCAGACAAAATGAAGACATACAGACAAGCATTACGTGATCTACCTGATCACAAAAACTGGCCTAACCTAGAAGAGGATGACTGGCCTACAAAACCATAACACAAAGGAGAATGGTACAATGGGAAAAGATAAAAAGACCCCAATCACTATCAACGACAAAGAGTATATCATTGAGGATATGACTCCAGAACAGCGAACAATGATCAACCATATTGCTGACTTAGAAAGAAAGCTTAACACAGCACAGTTCAATATGGATCAGTTACGTGTAGGCAAGGATGCATTTGTAAATATACTAACTGCTAAATTGGCAGAAGAGGAAAAAGAGGCTGCATAGCAGTCTAACTTGAAAGGACTTTAACTTATGACTAGAGCAAGAGATTTAGCTGACTATATTTCAACAGGTGTTTCAGACACTGAGCTTGATGTATTGGACGGTGTTACAGCAGGTACTGTTACAGCATCTAAGGCTCTAGTCGTAGACGCAAACAAAGATATAGCAACTATTAGGAATATAACATCAAGTGGAACTATAACAGGTGTAACTTCACTTACCGTTGATGACATTACAATTGACGGCTCAACTATATCTGATGCTGCCGATCTAACTATAGATGTTGGTGGTGACATTATACTTGATGCTGATAGTGGAG
>Ga0213869_10002413_pt1 | contig 12962 bp, 10 predicted proteins | sample PICome_10_FD_160083 | JGI IMG/M metagenome (GOLD analysis project Ga0213869, IMG submission 160083) | Coastal seawater microbial communities near Pivers Island, North Carolina, United States - PICO132 | ecosystem: Environmental > Aquatic > Marine > Coastal | place: USA: North Carolina...
ACAACGCCTATTGATGTGTTGGATGCGGCTACGCGTTTGCCAATGATGAGCGACAAACAAGTCGTAATTGTCAAAGAAGCACAGGAATACAAAAAAACGTCTCAATGGGAGATTTTTGAGCAGTATTTTGAATCACCTTCGAAGTCTACCGTGCTCATATTTGCTTATAAGTATAAGAAATTTGACAAGCGTTCAAGAGTCCATAAAATTCTTAAGAAAAACGCAATTATATTTGAGTCCGAAGGCGTTAAAGAATATCAATTGGGAGGATGGATTACCAATTATATCAACGAAAAAAAATACCAAATTACCGCAAAGGCAACCGCCCTATTAGTTGAGTTTATTGGGAATGATCTTTCCAGAATTGCAAATGAATTAGAAAAGCTCTTCATCCTTGTGCCGCAAGGAGATCAGGTCAATGAAATGCACATTGAAAAACACATTGGCATTAGTAAAGATTATAACGTGTTTGAATTGGTGAATGCTATCTTAGAAAAAGACGTTTTAAAAGCGAATAAAATTGTTCGCTATTTTGGTCAAAATCCAAAAGCAGCTCACATTACCATTGTCCTAGCAAATTTGCATATCCTATATCAGCGACTCTTCAAGTCCCATTTTGCTAAAACGGAAGATCCAAGACAGTTGGCGTCCTTGTTGAAAATTCATCCTTATCCAGCTAAAGAATTGCTGCGGAATAAACGAAAACATCCAGCAAAAATGATTTCTCGCAATTTTAGTTTATTGCGAGAATACGACCTCATGGCAAAAGGAGTCAACAATGCAGGAGTGCCAGAAAAGGAACTTCTAAGAGAGTTGGTGTATAAATTATTGCACTAAAACGCAGGTTATTCGAGGATTGCTACAGTTGGATAAGCCAGCCGACATAATTGTAAAGGAAAACGTTTAATTGGCTATATTTGCGCTCTTAAAATATACACGTATGATCAGAGGTTTACTTCTAATTTTTATCATGTCTTTGACTGGCTTTGTTTTTTCACAAGGAACTGTAAGAGGAATTGTCACGAATGTAGATGATGGAAACTCTGTCCCTTTTGCAACAATAGCCCTAATTGGCACTGAAAAAGTTACCTCATCTGATGAAGACGGTTTGTTTTCAATTCCCAAGGTGGCAAATGGAACGTATACTTTAATTATTCGAGCATTAGATTTTGATGAGTACAAACAAGAAATTGTCATTAAAACGGACGTCATCATTGAGCTTTCAATCGAACTTGTTTCAGGAAAAACATTGACAAAAGTAAATGTAGATTTTCGCGATAAAGAACGCAAGATTGACCCAGCTATATCAGTTGTGAAAATTACACAAAAAGATATTTTACGCGTACCCGTTACAGGAGGTGTTGCAGATATTGCCGGATATTTTCAAACAGTTCCGGGAGTTGTTAGTACAGGTGATCAAGGTGGACAGGTTTATGTAAGAGGAGGGACTCCGATTCAAAATAAAATATTGTTAGACGGAATGACCATTTATAATCCGTTCCACTCCATTGGATTCTTTTCTGTGTTTGAAACCGATTTAATTCGTTCTGCAGACATTTACACAGGGGGTTATAATGCGAAGTATGGTGGTCGTATTTCATCAATCATGGACATTACTTATAGAGATGGTAACTCGAAAAGATTTGGTGGAAAAATTGGTGTTTCACCATTTACTTCGAGCCTTTTATTAGAAGGTCCTATTTCGCGTGCAAACAATGTTTCATTTGTATTGGCTGGAAAGGCTTCTGTATTAGAGCAAACTTCAAGAGCACTCTATCCATACATCAACGAAGGAGACGGACTGCCATTCAATTTTTACGATTTATACGGTAAGGTTTCAATAAAAGGAGATGGATCAAACAAATTGTCATTATTTGGTTTCTCTTTTAATGATCAAGTGACTTATCAAGCTATTTCAAACTTGCAATGGAATAGTTTTGGTGGAGGAAGTAACTTCATTTTTGTTCCTCAAAACTCGGAACTTTTCATGAAAGGTCGATTAAACTTTTCATCTTATGATATTAAGTTGTCAGAAGAAAATTTAGAAGACAGAACTAGTGGGATTTTTGGAGCTGAAATGGCTTTTGATTTCACCTATTATCTGGAAGGAAAAAGTAGGTTAGATTATGGGTTTGGATTTAACTTATTCCGAACAGATTTCAACACGTTTAACGAGGTTAACCGTCCAATTGAGGTGAGCTCAAACACAAATGAGGCAGGTGCTTATATTAGTTATCGTCATGTCACGAACAATCGCCGTTTAATTTTAGAACCTAGCATTCGCTTTCAAGGTTATTCATCTGTGGGGCAAGTTACTGCTGAACCAAGATTTAGTGGTAAATATAATGTAACTGATTTTTTAAGAATTAAAGCCGCCGGGGGATATTACACGCAAAACTTTACAAGTACAACTTCTGACAAAGATGTGGTGAATCTATTCTATGGTTTTATTACAGCTCCTGAAAACTTGCCTTCTAAATTTGTTACACCTGACGGATCTGAGAGAGATATCAATAATGGATTACAAAAAGCTTGGCATGCAATTGCTGGAACAGAGGTTGACCTTTCTGATCATGTTTCTTTACAAGTTGAGGCCTACTACAAGTGGTTTACACAAATGACTAATATTAATAGAAACAAAATCTTTGAAGACACAGATGACAATTCTCAAATTGATGATTTATATAAAAAGGATTTTATTGTAGAAAGTGGTCAAGCCTATGGAGGTGATATTGTTTTAACTTATAACTCAGAAAAGCTTTATTTATGGGGAGTTTATTCTTTAGGTAAAGTAACGAGATGGAATGGTTTTGAAACTTACGCACCGGTATTTGATAGACGACATAACATTAACTTTATTGGGACTTATACATTTGGTAAAAACGCCGATTGGGAAGTGACAGCACGTTGGAACTTAGGATCAGGTTTGCCGTTTAGACAAACAGTTGGTGTTTATGAAGAGCCGGTAATCGGATCAATTGATGACGACTATGTGAATGGCAATCCTTCTGAATTAACGTTCTTATATGACAATCAAAATAATGGAAGACTCCCAACCTATCACCGTTTCGATATGAACCTCAAAAAGACCTTCGAATCAAAGCGTTACAAAAACATGAAATGGGAAATTATTACAGGTGTTACCAACATGTATAGCCGCCAAAATATTTTCTACGTAAACCGTGTTACAAACGAAAAAGTCTACCAGTTACCGATTATGCCAAGTGCGGCGGTTTCTTTAAAGTTCTAGTCGTAAGTTTCTTTAATTCGAGCCTTCAAATTCTAATTTTCGAATGACAAGTTACATCTTTCGCCTATCTGCCAAAAGTCAGGGGAATACACATCACACACACAATATTGAACATAGGAAGCACGCCACACGACGGACGACATACAAAACTCAACACTCTATACTAACGACTAGTCACTATTAAATCGGCACGTTCTTTGCCTTACATAACGTAAATTAGCAGTATGAAACGGATTGTAGTAGCGATAGCGGTCTTAACCGCAAGTGTAGGTTTTTCGAACCCGATAGAGCCAATTGTTTTTGATTCAAATTCAATTGAAACGGATTTATTTAAGAAAAGAAAAAAGCTAAAATTCAATCGGCGGGTGCAATACCCGGCCGGTTTTAATATCTATGCTGCTGGTCCGGTTGGATTAGTTGGGCTTTCCTTTGATTATTTTATAACACCAAAAATTGCTTTAGAAGTTGGGAGTGGAATACGAAACTTGGCGCCTGATATTGGATTTTTTGGCGGAGGGAGATATCATTTTTTTGGTAAAACACCATTGAATCTTACCCCTTACGTTGGGATTTACTCTGGTTTCGAATATACCGGTAATGATATCCGAAATTATAATTTATATATACCCGTTGGTATTCAGCGCATTAAGAAAAATCGAATAGCTTGGTCGCTCGAGGTGGCTTATCAGCGCAATTCTTATGATAAAGGCAACAACATTTATGGTGGCGGCAAATTAGGTTTTAGATTTTAAATTCCGGTATCACAGCGTTGGGCTGATTTTTAGTCTAGCAATCAAAAAATAATTCAGTTTTAATGACGCTTTTATGACTCAGAATTAAGGATAGTTTTATATCTTTGCCTTATTAATAATCATTCTAAATAAGTGTTGAATTTAATCCTAGCTGAAGAAAACGAGTTGGTAAGAATTGGTCTAAGAACCATCTTTAAAAATTCGGATGTCCAAATTATTGGTGAAGCTTCAAATTCAAGAGATTTATTAAGTCAAATCAAGTCTTTTAAACCAGACGTTGTTCTTATTGACTATACTGGAGAAGGATTTACAATTGATGTCATTCCAAAAGCACTAAAGATATCCTCAGATATTCGCTTTGTTGCCATAACACCAATGCAAACTGGTCAAACGTTGGTTCACGCCCTTAAAAGTGGTGTAAGATCATATGTTAAAAAAGATTGTAGTATTTCCGAGATTCTAGACTCAGTTAATGAAACGTTCTTGGGTAAAAAGTTCTTTTGCGGGCAAATTTTAGAAACTATTCATAAAGAAGGGATTGACGTTGAAGAGTTAAGTGACTCCGAGTTTAATTGTGAACCAATTGTACTCTCTGGTCGCGAAATAGAAGTCATTACTTTAATTGCCGAGGGGTATACAAATGTCGAGATTAGCGAAAAACTATTTCTAAGTAAACATACCGTAAATACGCACCGCAAGAACATCATGGCAAAATTGGGTGTTAAAAACACAGCGGGAATTGTCATGTATGCAGTAAAAGAAAAACATACGACCCCAAATAAATACCTCTTTTCTACGGAATAGGAATTGCATTTTAAAAACGCCTCTTATTTTTTTCAAAACTAATTCTTGGTATCTTCGGTTTTTCAAGTATCCAATGTTTTTTCTTGCTTATCTAATTTTATTAGGTTTGTATTTTAAACTATAAATTATGTTATTCAGTTCAATCGGTTTTCTTTTTATTGTTGCATTAGTTGCTGTGCTCACAGGCGGTCTCATTTATTGGATTCTCAAAGAAAAAAGTAAAATGGCACTTAACTTTAGCGCTGGAATAGGTGTGTCCGTCGCGGTAATTCTTGGAGCGCTGGTTTTTAGCATTCGAACAAACGTTATAGTTATTGAAGATGGTAATGCAAAAAAAGCACTCCATGATTGGAACCGCAGATTTTGAATTTAAAAACGGAACAACTGAAACACTGCCTAAGCTTGATAATGGCGAATTAGTTGTTAATAATACGGATAAGACATGCATCATCAAAAGGTTCGACTATTAAGGAAATCTATCTCAAGAGGATGAAGATTTGTTGTCTGTTGGATTACAGGTGAATCCAAATTCATATTTCTCTTTACATGGAAAGAAAATTGAATACCTGTTTGAAGAGTCACCAGAGTATCTTGAATTTGATCAAAATGCAAGTAGCAGTTCTATGGTTAAATATGAACTTCATTATTTAGAAGATGCAGATTGGGACGTTTATTATTTATATGATGGGCCAGTTATTGATGGGATTCCAAATGGGGTAGGAACATATTATTGGACACTCACCAATTATTATGCAGGAGATATGGTCGACGGAAGGTTTGAAGGGCAAGGGAAAATGATTTATGACGAATATGAGTATCATCAGCGCTCCGGTTAAGGTTTCTATCAATATGAACGAATCTACTTATCAAGGCGGTTGGAAAGCAGATAAAAAACATGGTTATGGTGTTCGAAAGTATTCAAATGGAGATATCTACCGAGGCGATTATAAAAATGGCGAAATGCACGGAGACGGAAAATATACATTTTCAGACGGCGACTACTACAAAGGAGAATTTGAAGATGGATATTTTCAAGGAGAAGGAAAATGGCACTATGCCGATTCTGACACCTATAAAGAAGGTACTTGGTTTGAAGATGAGTATATAGGAGAGTAGGGGATTCAATTAGTTGAACAACTTCATAGCACGTTAAACTTCTCAGCCCTTTACGCCAAACCATAATCCAGGTTGCATCAAATTTCAAAGCATAAAAAAACGGGACTAACATAAATTATCCCGTTTTTAATATATTTTTTATAATTCAAATCCGCCTTAGGCCGAGAAAGATTAAACCAATCCTTGATCGATCATTGAATCTGCAACTTTGACAAATCCTGCAACGTTCGCTCCTTTTACATAGTTTATATAATCTCCTTCTGAACCATACTCAACACATGCTTCGTGAATTGAAATCATAATGTTGTGTAATTTCTCATCAACCTCTTCTCTTGTCCAAGAAAGACGCAATGAATTTTGAGACATTTCTAAACCTGAAGTTGCAACACCCCCTGCATTAGAAGCCTTACCTGGCGCAAAAGGAATTTTCGCATCATGAAAAATTGCTATAGCTTCTGGCGTTGAAGGCATATTAGCGCCTTCCGCAACAAGCATTAATCCTTTATCAACTAAAGTTTTTGCATCATTTAAATCAAGCTCATTTTGTGTTGCACACGGCAACGCAACTTGAATATCGCATGGTGCATTCCATACTCTTTCACCTTCAAAAAACTGAACATCTTCAAATGCTTCAGCCATTTCTTTAATTCTTCCTCTTTTAACGTTCTTCAATTCCTTCAAAAAGTCTAATTTCTCAGTGTGAATTCCGTTTTCGCAATAAACATATCCTGATGAGTCAGATGCAGTAACAACTTTTCCACCTAAATGTAAAATCTTTTCAATGGCATATTGAGCAACATTTCCAGATCCTGAAACAGCAACTGTTTTACCATGAATTGAATCGTTATTCGCTTTGAACATTTCTTCAGCGAAATATACCGTGCCGTATCCAGTTGCTTCTGGTCTGATCAAAGATCCACCCCAGTTTCTGCCTTTTCCAGTTAAAACACCAGTAAATTCGTTTCTTAAACGTTTGTATTGACCGAACATATAACCGATCTCACGTCCACCAACACCAATATCTCCAGCAGGAACATCTGTATCAGGTCCTATATGTCTTTGTAATTCTGTCATGAATGATTGACAAAACTTCATGACTTCGTTATCTGATTTTCCTTTAGGATTAAAGTCTGATCCACCTTTTCCACCACCCATAGGTAGTGTCGTCAATGAATTCTTAAATACTTGCTCAAATCCTAAAAACTTAAGAATAGATAAGTTCACAGATGGGTGAAATCTTAATCCTCCTTTATAAGGTCCAATCGCCGAGTTAAACTCAACTCTAAATCCTCTATTTACTTGGATTTTTCCTGCATCATCTAACCATGGCACTCTGAATATTAAAGTTCTTTCCGGCTCAACCATTCTCTCTAAAAGATTGATTCCAGTGTACTTAGGGTTTTCATCAATGAATGGGATAATAGCTTCCGCTACTTCCTCAACAGCTTGTAAAAATTCAGTCTCGTGACCATTTAAAATTTTTACTTTTTCCATGAACTCATTAATCTGAGCGCTATATTTTTCTGACATGGTGAATAGTTTAATTCTTAATATTAGGTTGACAAATTTAGATAATTTTTGAATAGAAACTATCGCTTTAGTTTTTTTTGAGTAATTATTTTAAAATGAATTGGATTGCTGACTTGAAATGAATCCGTAAATCATTTCAAATCCGCAAAGTTTAGAGAGGTTGTGATGCGAGAAAAGTAGGTCTATTTTCGAATGCAATTAACACTATTTTGCTACCTTTTTAAAATCAATAATCAACTAATGTCCATCTAAATCCGTCTCAATTCCAATACAGAGAGTCGATATAATTTCTTAAATTGCAATGATGCTGCGTTTACAACGGATAATTTTAGTGTGTTTTGTCTTTATAACTGGCGCAAGCTGGGGACAAGAGGTAGATGTGCCTCAAGGCGATTACGAATTCTTCGAAAACAAAGGGCAATGGCCAAATGGCGTGCTCTATCGTGCTAAGTTACCTTCTGGTAGTATTTGGTTAGAACAAGGCAGAATTCTTTACCATTTCATGGATTATTCTGAACTACAACATTCGCACGCCAATCCAGAATATTCGAATCATAAGAACGATTCACTTGTATTTCAGCAAGATCTCATAGCAGCAAGCTTTGTTGGAGCAAATCTGAATGTAACAACCAGTAAAAAATATCAAACCGCCTATTACAATAATTACTTTTTAGGAAACAATGAGCAGCATTGGGCTACCGGGGTTTATGGTTATCACCATATTACTTATCATGAATTATACAATGGCATTGATCTATTATTTTTAGAGCAAGAAGGTGCACTTAAATATGAATTTCATGTGGTCCCAGAAAGTAATCCCGATCAAATTCAAATTAAATATGAGGGACACGAAAAAATTAGACTCAACAATCATGGAAATCTTATCGTAACGTCTAATTTAGGAGAGGTCCACGAGAAAAAGCCTTACGCCTACCAAATTAAGAACGGTAAAATTATTGAAATTGAATGTGCATTTGTTCTAAACCAAGATGTGCTTACCTATGCAATTGGTGATTATGATTCGGATGTAGAGTTGATTATTGATCCTGAATTAATATTTGCTACCTACAGTGGTTCTACAACTGATAATTTTGGAATGACTGCAACCTACGCTTATGATAGGAAAGGATATAGCGCCGGAACGATCTATGGAAATACTTATCCAACTCCAGGTCCTGCATGGAACACCACACCAAATATTACAATGATTCTAGTTGGTTCTCCAACAACAGATGTTTTTGTCTCGAAGTATAGTGAGGACGGAACAACCATGTTATGGACTAATTTTATTGGTGGTGGAGATAATACACAAGGAACAGAAACCGTGCATAGTTTAATTTGTGATAAGGACAATAACGTGTATCTATATGGAGCAACCTCAAGTACCGATTTTCCAATTGAAGATGGTTTTCAAGATGTTTTTGGCGGCGGAGACCCTTTTAGTGTGCTTTATAATGGAACGAATTTCGGCACAACTGGTACAGATATTTATATTGCTAAGTTCAGTTCAGATGGCTTAAATTTAATGGGTTCGACATATGTCGGTGGAAGTGGAAATGATGGTGTGAATTATAAAATTTCTTCAGGGAACTATTCCTCAGCTGCTGCTTACGATTCTTTGACAACAAATTATGGGGATCAATTTCGAGGTGAAATCATGATTGATTCGCTCAATAATATCATTGTGACCTCAAGTACTTGGTCAGATGATTTTCCAGTTGAAAGTGGATTTCAAATGACCAATGGAGGTTATCAAGATGCTGTCGTATTTAAAGTAGCCGCTGATTTTTCAAGTTTAATTTGGTCCAGTTATTATGGGGGGTCTAATAATGATGCAGGTTACTCTGTGAAGATAGATTCTAGTTACAATGTAATATTTGCCGGTGGCACCACTTCGAATGACCTTTCAGGAACAGCAGGCGGAATTCAACCTGCGGCTAGTGGCGGAAAAGCAGATGGTTATATTGTTAAAATAAATGAGGATGGGGACGCGATTATCCAGGCAACTTATGTAGGAACTTCTTTATACGATCAAGTCTTTTTTGTAGAGGTTGACCGTTGGAATAATGTGTATATCGTTGGGCAAAGTATAGGAGTTATGCCAACAAGTCCAGGGGCTTACTCGAATCCGGGTAGTTCGCAGTTTATTTGGAAATTGAATCCAGATTTGGATGATACAGATTATACCACTGTTTTTGGAAATGGATCAAGTACTACAGATATTTCACCTTCGGCATTTTTAGTAGATTTTTGTGGAAATGTATATGTTTCAGGTTGGGGCGGAAATATATTGCCAGGTGGTGCAGCTACTGAAGACATGCCAACGACGGATGGGGCCTTTTTAGAGGAATCCCCAAATGGATTTGATTTTTACATGATTGTTTTAGAACGAGATGCTGAAGATATTCTTTACGGCACTTATATGGGCGGTTCATCAGCAGATGAACACGTTGATGGAGGGACTTCACGATTTGACAAATATGGGGTGGTTTACCAATCTGTATGCGGCGGTTGTGGCGGATTTAGTGATTTCCCTACAAGTGATGGGGCTTGGTCGGCTGAAAACTTGAGTTCAAATTGTAATAATATTTTGTACAAATTTGATTTTGAAATTGTACCAGTCGCAAATTTTGAAGTGGCCTTGCTCGAAGGGTGCGCCCCGTTTACTTTAACATTTGAAAACGAAAGTAATGATACCGTCAATTTTGACTGGTTTTTCGGTCCTGGAAGTGAGATTTTAGTGGATGGTGCTAGTCCTGTGGTTTTATTTACTGAGCCTGGTTCTTATGAAGTAATCTTGACCATTGAAGACACCATTTGCGGACTAACTGATACAGCCGTGAAAGTAATTACCGTGTACCCTGAATTGCAATTAGAGGTCGCAAATGACACAGTAGTTTGTGACGATTTTACTTATGATATTTGGGCAAATTCATTTGGTTCAGCAACTTCCTTTATTTGGTCTGATGATCCTGATTTTGGAACCACGTTAAATGATGATGATATGGATTCAGTCATTACTGTTACTCCTATTGAGACAACAACTTATTATGTAAAAGTTTCAAATGGATGGGAACTCTGTGACTTGATCGATTCAGTCACCGTCACCCATGTTAGTGGAGCAATTAACGTGCTTGGAGATACGACTATTTGTTCGGGAGATACGGTGCAGTTATTTGCCGAAAATTTAGTTCCAGAAGTGGATGTGGAGTTTGATTGGTCACCTAATACCTATATCATTGATGAATTAGATGGGTATGCATCTGCAAATCCGCCAAGCTCAATGTATTTCTATTTAACCGCCGTAACTGATTTGGGCTGCACCATTTATGATTCTGTTTGGGTGGAGGTTATTGTAATCGACCCAGCATCTGTTTATGCTACAGCTACACCTCCAATTGTGCCTGAGGGCGGAACGACAACTTTAGAAGCATTTCCTATTGGGTTTGATTATTTGTGGATTCCCCCAACTGGAGTGATGAATCCTACTTCAAGAGTGACTGATGCAACTGTGAGTCAAGATCGAACTTATACGGTGGTCATGACGAATGGTGTATGTGAAACATCTGCAGAGGTTACCGTAACCACTTATGAATACCTTTGTGGTGAGGTTTACATTTATGTACCAAACGCTTTTTCTCCAAATGGAGACAATAACAATGACATATTATATGTGCGTGGATTGAATTTGGAAGAAATTCAATTTAAAGTATTCGATCGTTGGGGAGAACTTGTTTTTGAATCAACTGATCAATCTGTGGGTTGGGATGGAACCTATAAAGGTAAACCCGTCGACCCAGATGTTTATGTCTATCATCTACAAGTGATTTGTTTTGATGGTCAAGAAAATTTGATAAAAGGAAACGTAACTGTGTTGAAATAATAAATTGAAAAGGATACTCGCCATATTGTTCATTTGTTTTGGGTTATCTTCTCAAGCGCAGGATATTCACTTTTCACAGTTTTATATGAATCCGGTGTATTTGAACCCGGCGCTAACAGGTGATTTTGATGGAGATTGGAGATTTACAGCCAATCAACGTAGCCAATGGCGTGCAGTTTCACGTCCATTTAATACCATGGCAATTTCAGCGGAAAATCGTGAAGGATTAATTTTGCCCGGACTTTATCATGCCGTCAATATTTTTCATGATGCTGCAGGTGATGGTAACTACCGAACGATTGAAATGAACTTATCTTCAAGCTATCAACGTTTTTTAGATATGGATTCAATTCACTCCGTAACGGCTGGACTGCAAGTTGGCTTTAATCATAAGCGGATCGATTTTTCACAATTTAGTTTTGACGATCAATTCAATGGTATTTATTACGATCCAGATTTGCCAACAATTGAGGCCTTAACCACAACAAGTCGCACTGGACTGAATTTGTCTATCGGTGCAATTTATACCTATCAACCCGAAGCAAGAAAAAAAATTACTGCGGGCTTGGCTTGGTTTAACCTGCCACAAGCCAAACAAAGCTTTTACGGAAACGAACTAATTAAACGCGATAAAAGAGTTGTGATTCACGCTAAAGCAATTTATGAGCTAAATTTTGAGTGGGATTTGCAGCCTGGTATCTTTATGCAGTTTCAAGGTAAATATAAAGAACTGGTTATTGGATCAAATGTTCGTTATTTGTATAAAGACAAAAAGGGAGAATTTATAGCACCTTACGCTGGGTTATGGTTCAGAAATAAAGATGCAGTTTATATTACGGCGGGAGCGTATTACAATGATTGGACGGCAGGAATTAGTTATGACGTAAATGTATCGCAATTGTCACCGGCAAGTAATGTTAGAGGTGGACTTGAATTCTCAGTACAGTATATTTTACATCTTTTTAAACCAAAAGAAATTCAACATAGAATTTGTCCCGACTACTTGTAAATATGATCTTGATTAAATCGACTAAAAAATTTACGGTTAAATTATTACTCGGCTTTCTCCTTTTAGGACTAGCGCCGCATAGTAGCACGGCTCAATCTTTTACACAAATGATGGAGTTTGCAGATGAAAAGATAGTTGAAGGCGACTATTATTATGCACTTAAGTATTATCAACTCGCTATGAATCTCGATTCAAACTCGGTAGAAGTTTTGTGGAAATTTGCAGAGGCCCAACGAAAATATAAAGACTATAAAAAAGCCGAGTATTATTATGGACGTGTCTATGCAAAGGAAGGCGGGCTAATCTATCCAAAAAGTATTTTTTGGCTGTCTACAATGGAACAATACAATGGCAAATACGAATCGTCATTAGAACATTGGAAATTGACCAAAAAAGTTTTTAAAAAACAGAAAAAAGGCTACGAATACAAAAAATCACAACAAAGTATTAAAAGCTGTTTATGGGCAATTAAAGCCGTGAACGATACGACCGATTATTTAACGAATCCATTGCCGGCTCCCGTTAATTCAAAGGACGCCGAGTTAGCTCCTGTCATTTATGACAATCAATTGTGGTTTACATCCCTCAAGGCAGATTCGATTAATTATAACGAGGAGG